>ENA-OSEY01000440-OSEY01000440.1-marine-metagenome-genome-assembly--contig:-NODE-440-length-30983-cov-6.353394_pt1 | contig 30983 bp, 26 predicted proteins | sample MGYA00248465_ERZ534230 | MGnify/ENA primary metagenome ERZ534230 (study PRJEB26409, sample SAMN06344110) | marine metagenome | isolation source: Sea water from surface | place: Atlantic Ocean:Southern...
TTATTGATTTTACCGGGAGATGGAGTTGGTCCTGAAGTTTGTAATGAGGCTACAAAAGTTATCGATTCTTTATCTGACCTTTCATTTGAGCTTAATATAGATATAGATTTAATTGGAGGGGCTTCAATAGATAAATTCAAAACTCCCCTATCTTCAAAAGTTTTGGATAAGGCAAGAAATGCAGATTCAATACTCCTCGGAGCAGTTGGAGGTAAAAAATGGGATTCTTTGTCTCCTTCAGAAAGACCAGAAAAAGGATTATTAGAATTAAGATCAAAGTTAAATTTTTTTGCTAATTTAAGGCCCGCTATAACTTTCAAAGAAGTAATTCATTCTTCTTCACTTAAAGAGTCAAAGATAAATGAGTTGGATATTTTAATTGTTAGAGAGCTCACAAGCGGCATTTACTTTGGCGAACCAAGAAAGAAGGATAAAGATTACGCCTTCAACACTATGTCTTATAAAGCTGAAGAAATCGAACGCATTGTTGATGTAGCCTTTAAGAGCGCATTGGAAAGAGATAAAAGACTTTGTTCTGTAGATAAAGCAAATGTTTTAGAAGTATCCCAATTATGGAGAGAAATAGTTGATAAAAAATCATCTGATTATCCGGATGTAAAAATCGAGCATATGTTAGTGGATAATGCAGCAATGCAACTAGTCAGAGAACCTAAGCAATTCGACGTAATTGTATCTTCAAATCTATTCGGAGATATTTTGTCTGATATATCAGCTATGCTAACTGGCTCAATAGGAATGTTGCCTTCTGCATCACTAAACGAAAGTTTGAAAGGGCTTTATGAACCTGTACATGGCTCGGCACCAGATATTGCTGGTGAAGGTGTGGTTAATCCTATTGCAACGATCTTATCTGTTGCAATGCTTATGAAATACTCATTTAACGAACCGAATATTTTTAACAAAATTAATGATGCAGTAAGGAAAGTCCTTTCAGAAGGTTATGCTACTAAAGATATTGCACAAAAAGATTCAAAATTAATTTCAACTTCTGAAATGGGAGATAGAATAGCCTCTTATGTCTGATAAGTTAGCGATTGTTGGCGGCACTGGTGCAGTAGGTAGAGTTTTTATTGAATATTTAAAAACCCATGAATTACCTATAGATGAAATAAAAATAGTTGCTAGTAGTAGGTCTGCGGGTAAATCAATACCTCTAAACGGCTCGGATGTAGTTGTTGAAGATATTGAAAATTTTGATTTTTCTTCAGTCAATTTTGCTTTTTTTTCAGCAGGATCAGAAGTAGCTAAAAAATTTGCACCTATCGCAAAAGAGTCTGGCTGCACTGTCATAGATAATTCTTCATGTTTCAGAAAAGACAAAGAATTTCCTCTGATCATACCTGAAGTGAATGGAGAACTTCTGGATAATATGAAGCTTCCACAAATTATCTCAAACCCAAATTGTTCAGTTTCTCAATTACTAGTCGCAATCAAACCAATTCACGATCTTTATAAAGTTAAACGGGTAGATGTTGCAACATATCAATCTGTTTCAGGAACAGGGAAAGAAGCCATTGATGAGTTAACCGAACAATCAAAAAATTTTCTAGAAGGGAAAGAAATTAAAAAAAATATTTATTCGTCACAAATTGCGTTTAATGTTCTACCAGGAGCAAATAGACCTAAATTAGATAATGGATATACTGAGGAAGAAATGAAAATGACTTGGGAAGCTCAAAAAATATTAGATGAAAGCATCCAAGTTACAGCGTCGTGTGCGAGAGTTCCCGTTTTTTATGGTCATTCTGAAGTAGTTCATATAGAAACAGAATTAAAGATAAATTTAGAAGAAATGATTTCTAAAATGCAGTCATTTCCTGGATTGAAGGTTATAAATTCTGATACTGAATTTAATCCAAATCCCTTGGACGATGCTGAAGGAAAAGATGAGGTTTTTGTTGGTAGTATTAGAAAGGATCTTTGGCAAGAAAATAGAGTAAATCTATGGGTCATTTCTGATAATTTAAGAAAAGGCGCTGCACTGAACAGCATGCAAATTTTGAAACGTTTAATTGAAAATAAAAAATAATGGATACTTTTCTACCAAGAGAAATTTATTTAATTATTGGCATTTTGATTTTTGCTTTTTTAATTTTTCTTCTATTTTTTTATGATAATTTAAAAAAAGAAGATACAAATAATCAAAATGCAATAAAAAAAACTTCTGATGAACTTGGGAAAGAAAATTCCATTAATTTAAATCTAGCTGTTACCTATTCAGAAATGAATCAAATAGAGAAAGCCAAAGAACTTCTTCAAAAAATCAAATTAGATCAATTGGAAGAAGATGAAAAAGACACTTACCAAAATATTTCTCAAAAAATAAAATAGCATGCAAAGATATGCATTAGGTGTAGAGTACATAGGCACATCTTACAAAGGTTGGCAGAAACAAAAAAAAACTAACCTGACAATTCAAGAGAAAGTAGAGGAATCCTTATCTAAAGTTGCTGACGAAGGTGTGAAAACTATCTGTTCTGGAAGAACTGATTCAGGCGTCCATGCTGCGATGCAGGTTATACACTTTGAGACTTCGGTAACTAGGCTTAATAAAGCTTGGCTAGCAGGTTGCAATTCAATTCTTCCGAGGGATATAAGCATCAATTGGATTAAAAAAGTTCCAGTAGATTTTCATTCTAGATTCTCTGCTACTAAAAGAACTTACAGATACCATATTTTCAATGGCAATAAACAGTCGGTTTTAAATAGAGACTTTAGTTCCCTAGTAAGATCTCCCCTTGATATAAATTTAATGCAAAAAGCTTCAATTTATCTCATCGGTGAAAAAGATTATTCATCTTTTAGAGGTTCGGGATGTCAATCAAAGAGTCCCATTAGAAATATCTTTGAAATTAAGCTCAATAGGAGACAAAAAATAGTATCAGTAGAAATATCTGCCAATGCTTTCTTATTGAATATGGTAAGAATAATTGTCGGTACACTTATAGAAGTTGGTTCTGGAACGATTAGACCGGAAGAAATCAAAGATATTTTAGATTCCAGAGACAGAACTCAAGCAGGAAAAACTGTCGAAGCTAAAGGTTTATTTTACATAGGTCCAGAATACGATTCATCTTTTAAAATATTTAAACCAAAATACAACAATCACTTAATTTTGAGGATTTAATGAAACTATTTATTAAGGTTTGTGGAGTAACAAACGATTATGATCTAAAAAATCTAATTAAATTGGATATAGATGCTATAGGCTTCAATAGAGATAAAAATAGCCCAAGGTATGTATCATTAGAATTTTTAGAATCTTCTAGCAAGTTTTTTAATAAAAAAATCTCCCCTGTTATTGTTTTTGTAAACGAATCCAGAGAAGAGATAGAAAAAGCCATAAGCTTTTTTAAAAATCCTATTCTTCAATTTCATGGAGATGAAAATCAAGAATTCTGTTCTTCTTTTAACTTGCCTTTTATAAAAGCTATTTCTATGAACGAAAAAGACTATATGAACCAAATTTTAGATTTTGATGATGCATTTGCAATTCTTTTAGATTCCGGTGGTCAAAAAATAAGGGGAGGAACCGGAAAAACTTTTGATTGGAAGCTTATACCCAAAGAAATAAAAAATAACTTAATAATTGCAGGCGGGTTAAATTCAAATAATATAACGACTTTGATTAAGAATTATGTTCCGTACGGCATTGATCTTGCTTCTGGAGTAGAATCTAGACCTGGAAAAAAAGACATAGCTCAGCTGGAATATTTTTTAAAAATTGTAGATGAAACATAAGAACTTAACTAAATATGCTTTCCCTGATAAAGAGGGAAGATTTGGCGACTTTGGAGGAAAGTATGTTTCCGAAACTCTTATTACCGCTCTAGAAGAATTAGAAAAAGTTTATTCTAAAGTTAAAAAGGATAAATCTTTTCAAAAAGAAGTTATCAAAGACCTAAATGATTTTGTCGGTAGACCATCGCCTCTTTATTTTGCTGAAAGATGGACCAAAAAACTTGGTGGAGCAAAAATTTATTTGAAAAGAGAAGACCTCAATCATACTGGGGCGCATAAAATCAATAATACAGTCGGTCAGGTTTTGCTAGCAAAAAAAATGGGAAAAAAAAGAGTTATTGCCGAAACTGGAGCAGGCCAACATGGTGTTGCAACTGCAACAGTTGCAGCTAGGCATGGGCTAGAGTGTATTATTTTCATGGGGGAAGAGGATATCGAAAGACAAGCTCTTAACGTCTATCGTATGAAATTGCTTGGTGCAGAAGTTTGTTCGGTTGATTCGGGAACAAAGACTCTCAAAGATGCTATGAATGAGGCTATGCGAGATTGGGTAACTAATGTTGAGGATACTCACTACATCATTGGAAGTGTGGCTGGGCCCCATCCTTATCCCGAAATAGTGAGAGATTTTAATTCCATTGTTGGAAAAGAGCTTAAGATTCAGTCAAAAAAAGAATTCGGTAAATATCCTGACATTATTGTTGCTTGTGTTGGTGGAGGTTCAAATGCGATGGGCATTTTTCATCCTTTTATCAAAGAAACAAAAACCAAGTTAGTCGGCGTTGAAGCTGGTGGATCTGGAGTTAAGTCAGGTAAACATGCAGCTCCATTAAGCGATGGTAAGGTTGGAGTTTTGCACGGAATGAAAACCTATCTGATGCAAGATAAAAACGGCCAGATTCTTTCAACACACTCTGTTTCAGCAGGGCTGGATTATCCAGGAGTAGGTCCAGAACATGCTTTCTTAAGAGATATAGGCAGAGTTGAATATCAAAGCGCAACAGATCAGCAAGCCCTTAAGAGTTTTCACGACTTAACCAAAACAGAAGGCATTATGCCTGCATTGGAGACTTCTCATGCTTTAGCATATGTAAACAAAATTGCACCAAAGCTGAGTAAATCAAAGATAATTGTAATAAATCTGTCTGGCAGGGGAGATAAAGACATGTTTACTGTTGCCAAAGAAGATGGAATGACTTTGTGACACGTCTAGAGAAAGTCTTTGACAAAAAAGGCTCTAAAAATAAAGTATTGGTCACTTATACTGTCGCAGGCGATCCGTCTTTAACAAGCTCAAAAAAAATTCTTAATGACTTGATTGCTTCAGGGTCTGATATTTTAGAAATTGGAGTTCCATTTTCTGATCCAATGTCCGAAGGCCCAGTAATACAAAAAGCACACGAAAGAGCTTTAAAAAAAAATATTCAACTAGATGATATTCTAAATCTTTGTAAACAAATCAGAGATAAAAACTCAAACGTCCCTATAGTTTTAATGGGTTATATGAATTCTTTTTTGTCTCTCAAATTAAAATTAGCTGAAAAACTCAATAAAGCAGGTGTTGATGGAGTTATAGTCGTAGATCTGCCTTATGACGAAAGTAAATCATTTTTCAATAAATTAAAAAAAAGAGGTATCGATCTCATTAGATTAATTTCTCCAACTACAGATTCAAAAAGATTGAAAAAAATGCTTGCTTCCTCATCAGGATATTTATACTACGTTTCCCTAAAAGGAATTACAGGCGCAGAACTTAAGAACTTCAAAGAAGTAAAAAACAAAGTAAAAAAAATTAAATCTTTAACTAATTTACCTGTTGTAGTTGGATTTGGAATAAAAGATAAAGTGACTGCAAAAAAAATGGCATCCTTTTCAGACGGTATTGTGGTTGGGACAAAAATAATTGACTTCATAGAAAAAAAATCTTCTCATCAAATTTCTAGCTTCACTAAATCCCTAAAAAAAGCTATAAATTAATATGGTCAAAAGTTGGTTTAATAAAATTCTTCCTTCTCTAGGAAAGCAGCATAAAGAAGAGAAAAAAAGTCCTGTTCCCCAAGGTCTTTGGCAGACTTGTTCAAACTGTAAGGAAATTTTGTATGGGCCAGATCTTGAAGCAAATATGTATGTTTGTCCAAATTGCGACCATCACATAAGAATAGGAGCAAGGCACAGAATCTCTTATTTAATTGATCATGATGAGTATTCCGAAATTTCCTCTGATTTAAAGACAAAAGACTGGCTTTCGTTTACAGATACAAAAAAATACAAGGAGAGACTGAATGATGCCAAAACAAACATAGATGAAAAAGAAGCGCTAATTTCAGTTCACGGAAAACTCAATGAAAAAGAGGTTGTGCTTTCAGTTTTTGAATTTAGATTTTTGGGCGGCTCAATGGGATCAGTTGTCGGCCAAAAATTTGTTGATGCAGTAGAGTTTGCAATTGAAAAATCATGTCCATTTATATGTGTAGCTACTAGTGGGGGAGCAAGAATGCAAGAGTCTTTATTTTCTTTATTTCAGATGTCGAGAACGAGTGCAGCGTTAAACAAACTTAAAAGCAAAAAACTCCCATTCATTTCTGTTTTAACTGATCCAATATATGGAGGAGTTGCAGCAAGTTTGGCGATGCTTGGAGATATAAATATTGCTGAACCAAAAGCCCAAGTTGGCTTTGCAGGCCCAAGAGTTATAGAAGATACCGTGAGAGTAAAGCTACCTGAAGGCTTTCAAAGAAGTGAATTTCTTTTGAAACATGGAATGATAGATATGATTGTTCAAAGGTCTAAAATGAAGGACAAGATTTCAGGCTTAATTTCGAAGCTTCATAATAGCGGTTAATTCATTGCCAGATAAACTTTCAAAGTGGATTGAAGAAAATCTTCTTAATTTAAACTACAAAAGAAAAAGCCTAGATAGATATAAGAAAGTTTTAAGTTCTTTAAACCTAAAATATCCTGAAGAAATAATATTAATCGGTGGTACAAATGGAAAGGGATCTCTTTCAGAACTTGTTACAGAACTCGCCAGACAAAGCAACCTTTCTGTTGGAACTTTTACATCTCCTCATCTTTTAAATTTTAACGAAAGAATTAAAATTGATGGTGAAGAAATATCAGATGAAATTTTTTTAAAGTTCTTAAAAAAAATTAAAAATCTTAAAGATTCTGATGATTTAAATTTTTATCAAATTATTTCCCTTGCAGCACTTTACTATTTTAATAAACTAAATTTGAACCTCTGGGTTTTAGAAATTGGTATGGGAGGTAGGCTTGATCCAATGAATTCCCTTGAGCCAGATATATCTGTTATTACGAAAGTTGCTTTAGATCATCAAGAATTCCTTGGTGATACTATTGAAGATATCGCTGCAGAAAAAGCTGAGATCGCAAGATCAGAAAAACCATTAATAGTTGGATCTAAAAAAGTCCCTAATGCAATTTTAGACAAAGCTTCAAAAATAAATTCAATTTTGATTAGTCAAAGAAATAATAAAAAATCTAATTTTCTTAAAAACCTTTTGAAGCATTTTTCTCAAAGTAAAGCTATCTCAGAAGAAGTTCTTTTTTGTTTATATCAAATTTCAAAACGAAGTAAATTCAAATTTTCCGATGAATTGATTTTAAAAGTTTCAGAAAATACAAAGCTTCATGGAAGACTGTCTCTTATTGGAAATACATTGATTGATTCTGCCCATAATGAAGATTCTATAAAAAATTTGATTGACTACATTCACTTAAATTTCAAAAATAAAAAACTGAATTTATTTTTTTCTTGTTCAGAGCAAAAAGATCCTCACAAACTTTTAAAGCCTTTTGAAGGTTTAATTGATAAAATCTTTTTAGGAGGCAACATACACGATAGACTTATGCCGCTCGATAAAGTTCTTTTAAAGACAAGCGATCTAAATTTCAATTTTATTAAAATGGACTCTATTCAAGAAATTTACAATTCAGTAAAAATTTCTAAACCTAACGAAATAAATTTAATTATTGGATCTTTTTATTTTTCTGGTGAGTTTTTTAAATTTTTATTAAACGATAAGGGTCTTCCTTTATCTATATCAAGTTTAAACAAATTGTATTAATGGACTTTCTTTTATACCTTAATGCTTTTGATTTTTTCGTATTATTGATCTTCTTTAGTTCTTTGCTCATAGGTATTTCTAGGGGTCTGTATGTAGAAATTATTTCGAGCGCTGTCTGGGTTGGAGCCCTCTTAATCGCCTGGTTCTTTCGTTATTATCCAATGGAAATTTTTGACAATTTTACAAGTGATAAAGAAGTTAAGAGTATTTTCAGCTTTGTCTCAATTTTTCTTGTTTTGCTAATTATTTTTAGAATTACTGGCAAGGCTATCATGAAAGGAATGAATTCTATGCAAAAGGGATTGCTTGATAGAATTTTTGGAGGGTTGTTTGGAGGTTTTAGAGGTTCGATCTTAATTATTGTTATGTTTTTAGTTGGAGACACGTATATAATGCGTCAAACATGGTGGAAAGATAGCTATATGTCAGAATATATTTTGACTGGAGCAGACTACTTGGGCGCCTTCGTAGGCAAACTACCTTACGAAGAGATGAATTCTGAAGATTTAAATAGTAACTTTTTCGATTAATTATTCGTTATGTGTGGAGTCGTTGGCATAGTTTCTAAAGAAGATGCAGCTCCTTCTCTATACGAAGCTTTAACTGTTATCCAACACAGAGGACAAGATGCAGCTGGTATTGCAACCAATGAAGGGGAAAAATTTCATGTTCGGAAGCAATTAGGCCTTGTTAGAGAAGTTTTTCGAGAACAGCACATAATTTCCCTCAAAGGAAAACTGGGCATTGGTCATGTTAGGTACCCAACTGCGGGAGGACAAGATAGAGAGCTTGCCCAACCCATGTATTCAAATTCTCCATTTGGTATAAGCATTTCTCATAATGGAAATTTAGTAAATACTAAAGAGCTTACAAAAGAACTCATATTCGATGATCTGAGACATATCAACACAAACTCAGACTCTGAAATAATCTTAAATGTTTTTGCGCATGAGCTATATAAGGTAAATTTTCCCGGATCAAAACCTTCAGCAAAAGAAGTTTTTGAAGCAGTATCAAGAACTCACAAAAGACTTAAAGGCGCTTACTCTGTAGTAATTATGATCTGTGGAGTTGGGATTGTTGGCTTCAGAGATCCAAATGGAATCAGGCCTTTAATACTAGGCAAAAAAGACAACGATCTTATAGGTTCGGATTATATGATTGCTTCCGAAAGTCCGGCCTTAGAAACCTTAAACTTTGAAGTTGTAGGCGATGTTAACCCTGGCGAAGCAGTTTTTATTTCTTTGGAAGGAGAGGTAGAAAGAAAAATTTGTTTTGATAGCCCATCTCAGTCTCCATGCATTTTTGAATATGTCTATTTAGCAAGGCCTGATGCAGTAATTGATAAAATATCTGTAATGAAGTCTCGTCTAAGGATGGGACAATACTTAGGAAAAAAAATTCTGTCTCAATATCCTAATCATGGAATTGATGCTGTGATACCAATACCTGAAAGTAGCACTACTACTGCAATTGAGGTGGCAAAAACTTTAGGCGTTAGCTACAGAGAGGGTTTTGTAAAAAATCGATACATTGGAAGAACTTTCATCATGCCTAAACAAGAAATGAGAAGTAAATCTGTCAGAAGAAAATTGAATCCAGTTTCATATGAATTTAAAGATAAAAATATTCTTTTGATAGATGATTCAATTGTTAGAGGCACCACCAGTAAGCAAATCGTTGAGATGGTAAGAAAAGTTGGAGCTAAAAAAGTTTATTTCGCATCTGCAGCACCTCCAGTAAGATTTCAAAATGTGTATGGGATAGATATGGCTGCAACTTCAGAGCTTATCGCACATCAAAGAGATGAAAGTCAGATCGCAGATTTTATTGGAGCTGACTGGCTTGTGTATCAAGATCTTTCTGATTTGATTTTAGCAGCACAAGAAGGTAATCCTGATATAAAGAATTTTGAAACATCAATTTTTGATGGTAACTATATTTGTGGTTCTGTTACGGAAGAATATTTATTAAAACTTGAAGTAGATAGAAAGGATTCCAATAAAGCCCCAACGAAGGGCTTGATTAACTAGTTTCTATAGTAACTGAAGGCAATGCAGCATTTTCTGCTGCATCTTTATAGGAAGCAATCTCGTTAAAATTCATGTATCTGAAAATTTCTGCTGACATTGTATTTATATCTTTCATGAAATTTTGATATTCATCTGCAGACGGAAGTTTACCCAAAATAGAAGATATCGCAGCTAGCTCAGCTGAAGCAAGATAAACGTCAGCTCCATCTCCTAGTCTATTTGGAAAGTTTCTAGTAGAAGTAGAAACGACAGTTGAATTAGGCTCCACTCTTGCCTGATTTCCCATACATAAAGAACAACCCGGAACTTCTGTTCTTACATTAGCATTTTTATAAATTTCATAAAATCCTTCTTCTTCCAATTGAAATTTATCCATCCTAGTTGGAGGTGAAATCCAAAGTCTTGTAGGCAATGGATTTCTAACATTTTTAAGCAACTCACCAGCTGCTCTGAAGTGCCCAATATTAGTCATACATGAGCCAATAAATACTTCATCAATATTGACTTCACCGATTTCCGAGAGAGACTTAATATCATCCGGATCATTTGGGCATGCAAGAAGCGGTTCTTTGATCTCATCAAGGTTAATTTCAATAGTTGCGGCGTATCTCGCATTTGAATCAGGTTTTAGTAATACAGGATTTTCTATCCATTTTTCCATTTTTTGAGCTCTTCTTTCCAAGGTTCTGGAATCTCCATAACCTTCTGAAATTAACCATCTCAAAAGAACAACATTTGATTTTAGATACTCCAATATAGGCTCTTCATTAAGAAGAACCGTACAGCCAGATGCAGATCTTTCAGCAGATGCGTCTGAAAGCTCAAAAGCTTGTTCAATCTTTAAATTCGATAATCCCTCTATTTCTAAACATCTTCCTGAAAAAATATTTTTTTTGTTTTCTTTTTCAACTGTAAGTAATCCTTCATTAATAGCTGCATAAGGGATTGCATTCACTAAATCTCTCAAGGTTATACCCGGTTGCATTTCACCAGAAAACCTAACTAAAACAGACTCTGGCATATCTAAAGGAATTACACCTAAGGCAGCACCAAAAGCTACTAAACCTGAACCAGCCGGAAAACTTATTCCTATGGGAAATCTAGTATGAGAATCTCCTCCTGTTCCAACGGTATCTGGTAAAAGCATTCTGTTTAGCCAAGAATGAATAATTCCATCTCCGGGTTTTAAAGCAACTCCTCCTCTTGTTTTTATAAATTCCGGCAGCGTATGTTGAGTTTCTATGTCCACAGGTTTGGGATAGGCAACTGTATGACAGAAAGATTGCATCACTAAATCTGAAGTAAAACCAAGGCAAGCCAATTCTTTGAGCTCGTCTCTTGTCATAGGGCCCGTAGTATCTTGAGACCCTACAGTTGTCATTACAGGTTCGCAGTAAGTTCCAGGTCTGATTCCTTTTACCCCACAAGCTTTTCCGACCATTTTTTGAGCCAAAGTGTAACCCTCACTTGAATCATCATCCATGCCAGGTCTAACGAAAACTTCTGAGGGAGATAAATTCAAATATTCTCTAGACTTATCGGTTAAGCTTCTTCCTATAATTAATGGAATTCTTCCACCTGCCCTAACTTCATCCAAAAAAGTTTCTGATTTTAGGTTGAATTTTGTAATTAATTTCCCTTTATCATCTTTAATTTCCCCCTTTGCGGGAAAAATGGAAATAACATCTCCCATATTTAAATTTTCTACGTCAGCTTCAAAAACTAATGTTCCTGAATCTTCCATAGTATTGAAAAATATAGGAGCAACTTTCTCTCCAATGCAAATTCCTCCTGTTTTTTTATTTGGAATGAAAGGAATGTCCTCACCTATATGCCATAGAACAGAATTGGTTGCTGATTTTCGAGAAGAGCCAGTACCCATTACATCTCCTACCAGCGTAACCGGCAAACCTTTTTTCTTTAATTCTTCTATTTCTTTAAGAGGCTCATTAGTCAAACCTTCTCTAGGCATCTTATACATGGATAGTGCATGAAGAGGTATATCCGGCCTAGACCAAGCATCTGGAGCTGGAGAAAGATCATCAGTATTTGTTTCTCCGGGAACTTTAAAAATAATCGTATCTATTCTTTCTGGAACTTCAGGTTTAGACAAAAACCATTCCGCTTCAGCCCAAGATTTCAAAACCTTAGACGCATTTTCAGAGGATTTAGATTTCTCAGCAATATCATTGAACGCATCAAAAACCAAAAGAGTATTTGAAAGTGCCTTCACAGCTGCATCTCCACACTCAGGATCATCTAAAAGAGAAATCAATGGTTCTACGTTATAGCCTCCGAGCATAGTTCCTAAATAAAATGTAGCATTCACAGGAGAAATGAGTTCACAAGAGATTTTCTTGCTTGCTATGTCAGATAAGAATGCTGCTTTAATGTAAGCTGCATCATCAACTCCTGCAGGAACTCTTTCTGTTAAAAGCTCAAGAAGATTTATATCTTCTTTACTCGAATTTTTAATGAGTTCAATCAATCCAGAGGTTTGCTCTGCATCAAGAGGGAGGGGTGGAATACCTTGACTATCCCTTTCCTTGACTGAATTTAAATAATCCTCAAGCATCTCATCTCCAAAAAAAACTATTATATCATGATGAGTCAAGAATCTTATTTGGATAATTATTGTTAGAATAGACGTAATGACAAACAGAACAAGAACTCCTTGCGTAGGAATTTGCTCAACAACATATGGAGATGAAGTCTGTAGAGGATGTAAACGATTTTCCTTTGAAGTAATTAATTGGAATGCTTTCAACCCAGAAGAAAGAGAATCTGTTTGGAAAAGGCTAGAAAAACTAAAATCTCAAATCATGGACTCAAGATTAAAAATCTATGAGCCAGAAAAGCTAAAGAACTCAATAAATCGTTATCAGTTAAAAATAAAAGATGATTTAAATGACTTGTCAAAAGCGTTTGAGATAATAAAGCAAGTTAGCGAAAGTTTTAGCAATCTTGAAGAATTTGGGATTGAAATATTTGAGAAAAACAAGGCGTTAGTCGAAATTAAGGACGAAATTGAAAATGAACTCTACACTTTATCTAAGGCTCATTACGAAAAATATTTTGTCGAGCCTTTAAAAAGAAAAAAGTCTAAGTAATTTCTCCAGAAAGGAGACTCACTTCCTCTCCTTCTAAACGTATGTACCAATATTTCTTATCCCAATCTCCTAAAACAATCCTCTTACCAAAATCCTCTTTGTGAACTTTTGGACGATGGACATGCCCATGAATAAGAAGATCAATTTTTGACTTTTTGGCAATTTTTTTTATCTCTGATTTGTTAACGTCCATCAAAAAATCTTGTTTTTGAGAATTTTTTATTGAACTTTCTTTGCGTAAATTTTCTGCTATTTTTTTCCTTTCTTCTAAACTTTTTGAAAGAAACTCTTTTTTCCAATTCTCACTTCTAACTTTTTCTTTAAATTTTTGATATTCAGAATCATCGGTACAAAAAATATCCCCATGAGATAACATAATTCTTCTATTTTCATTATTCAATATCAGAGGGTCTGAAATTAATTCTGCTCCACAATCTTGGACAAATTCTTTTCCTAAAAGAAAATCCCTATTTCCATGCATTATGAAAATTTTTTTATTTTTATTAGAATATTTTTTTAGGTTAGAGATGACTTCATTTACTAACTGGTCACTAAAATCGTCTCCGATCCAAACTTCAAACAAGTCACCCAAGATATAAAGATTGTCGAATTCAGAAGCTTCTGATTCCAAAAAATTAAAAAAAGATTTTTTTACATCCTTACGTTTATTATCTAAATGTAAGTCAGAGATAAAACAAGAGGACATTTATTTTTTTTCAACTTTTATAATGTATACATCCTCAACTGGAACATCTTGGTAAGGCCCAACATTTGTTGTTCTTACGGTTGCTATTTCATCGATGACTTCTTCTCCAGAGATAACTTTTCCGAAAACCGCATATCCTCCCATGGAAGGGTAGTCTAAGGATTTATTATCAGTTAAATTGATAAAAAATTGAGATGTAGCAGAATCTAAATCCTGAGTTCTGGCCATAGATAAAGTATATTTATCGTTTTTGAGCCCATTATCAGCTTCATTCTTTATTGGAGGATTAGTCTTTTTTGGCGACATACCAATTTCAAAGCCACCTCCCTGTATGACAAAGCCAGGTATTACTCTATGGAAAAGAGTATTTTCGTAAAAATTTTGCTCTACGTATTCAACAAAATTGTTAGCTGTTATGGGCGCTTCTTTTTGATAAAGTTCAATATCAAAGCTACCAAGGGAGGTAGTAATGGTTAAAAGTATAATTTCATTCATAATTTATCATACCCTTATATAGCCTTACTTAAAAATGAAAATATTTAATTCACTAACAGCCAAAAAAGAGATTTTCAAACCCAAAAATGAAAATGAAATAACTATCTATGTATGCGGCTTAACTCCTTACGATGATGTGCATATTGGACACGCTAGAACCTTCATAAATTTTGATGTGATTGTTAAGTTTTTTAAGTTTTTAGGATTCAAAGTCAGATACATCAGAAACATTACAGATGTAGATGATAAGATTATTAATAGAGCTAAAGAGAAGGGCATACCTGCCCTAGAGTATTCTGAAAAATACATAAAAGAAATGCATGATGATTTTTCATCATTAGGCATTGAATCTCCGGATGTAGAACCAAAGGTTTCAGACCATATTAAAGATATTATCTCTATGATCAAAGCGCTTGAAGACAAGGGTTTTGCATATAAGAATGGAGATTCAGATGTTTTTTTTGACGTCCAAAAATATAAAGACTATGGAAAGTTAGCAAACCGTACGTTAGAGCAATTAACTTCTGCGGAAAGAACAATTAGGGATATGAATAAAAACCACGAAGCAGATTTTGTTTTGTGGAAATTAGATACCGAAGGTATCACTTGGCCATCTCCTTGGGGCCTAGGAAGACCAGGCTGGCATATTGAATGTTCGGCTATGAGTATTAAATATCTGGGAGAAGAGTTTGATATTCATGGAGGAGGCCTAGATCTTAAGTTTCCTCATCATGAAAATGAAATAGCCCAAGCTAAATGTGCAACCGATAAAAAATTTGCATCTTTATGGATGCATACAGGTCCTTTAAGAATTGATGATAAAAAAATGTCAAAATCTTTGAATAATTTCATTTCAGTTAAAAATATTTTAAAAAACTTTCATCCTGAAGTTTTAAGATTATTTTTTCTTTCGACTCACTATAGAAATCCAATTACTTACTCTAAAGAGGCTTTAGAAAATGCAAAAAAAATATTAGATAGGTTCTACTCAATATTCAGTGAAATTATAATACCGACTAATTTCACTGAGGATGAATCAATAAAGAAAAGTTTCATTTCTGCTTTAGAAGATGATTTCAATTCTCCAAAGGCAATTCATATTGTTCAAGCTTTTGCAAAGGATTCTGAAAAAGAAGAAAAGATAGATCTTAATAAACTTGGGACTCTAAAATCCTTACTTAATTCTTTAGGGTTATTGAAGGATAAATCAGATAATTACTTTAGATATGGCGAGTCAACCCTTTCAGACGGAGAAATTGAAAATTTAATATCAGAAAGAAATAAGGCAAGAGAGGATGGTAATTTTGAGTTAGCTGATCAAATCAGAGAGCAGCTTACTAGCAATGATATTGTTTTAGAAGATTTAGAAAATAAGACAGTTTGGAAGAAGAAATCTTAAAACAAAGAAACAAGATAAAACCCTACGGAGATAAACATTCCTACAGCAAAAACAGGGTATAAATATTTCTTAAAACTTCCTTCGCTTCTTCCAATAGAAACAAGCAAGATAAATACTGCTGTTAGAGCACTCATTACCATAAAGTCTCTATTGAAAATTTCTTGATCATAAAAAGATTTAGAACCAAGACCTATTATGGGAAAAATGAGAACTACATTTAATATATTTGAGCCTACTATATTTCCCACAACCATATTTCCCTTACTTCTTCTAAGCGCAGATATTGATGCAGCTAATTCTGGAAGGCTTGTGCCAATAGCCACCATCGTAAGCCCAATTACAGCATCAGGAATTCCTAAACTAGTTGCTAAATCAACACCTCCTCGCACTGTCAATTCAGAGCCAACGCCCAAGAAAATCAAACTCAGTAAGATTAAGATAGAAAGTTTAGTCAAAGATGTATTTTTATGAATATTTTCTTTATCTTCCTCGGGCTTCTCTCGAAAGAGATTTAAGACAAATAAAATAAACAAAGCTATAAAAACGACAGAATCACCAACTGAAATTGTTAAATCATAAAGAGACCAGCCGGCTATTAAAACGCTAAGAATTAAGATGAAAATATTTCTCAGGCTGATATTTAGATTTATAGAAGAAAGCCAAAAAAGACTTAAACCATAAATAATGGCGATATTACTTATATTCGAGCCTATAGAATTACCTAAAGCAATAGCAGGAGCATTATTTAAAATTGAAGAAATACTTACAAATATCTCTGGAATAGACGTGCCAAGAGCAACCAAAGTAATTCCAATAACTACATCACTTATACCTAATTTAGACCCTAGTTGAGAGCTATGATGAATAAAAATTTCTGCACCTGAGATGAGGATTCCTAATCCAACTATAAAAACTATTGTTGCAATTAATAATTCCATTTTTTTATAAATTAGCCTTAGTTAAATATCTGCAGTATTCACAGCTGGGATCTGATTCTGGAATAGTATCATCATCTAAGGCTTTTTTTATCTCTCTAGTTACAGGATCTAACCAATCAGTATTTCCTTTGTAACTTATTACCTTGGTCTTAAACTCTAAAATATTATTAAAATTTTTTTTATCTGCTTTACCATTGCAGTAAACAAAATAGGTCATATCATCAACATCGAAACCGTTCTTTCTAAAAAGCCATTGATAGATTTCAACTTGTCTTTTGTAGCTTATTTGCCAAGGGGCATCTAAAGATACTTCACCTTTTTTTGATGTTGCTTTGTAATCAACGATAATGAGTTTTTCATTAATTGTGTTAATCCAAACATCGTCAACTAAACCATAAAAATATAGATTCGTTTCATTATCTAGAAAACCAATACCTTTGTTTCTTGTCCTCCAATTTTCAATTTCAGGATGATCAAAAGGTTTTGCATCGATACCATATTCTTCAATTAAGGGATGATTATTTTGTGTGCCTCTAAACATATCAAATTCATTTTTTAATAGCTCATCTACAGCATTATTTAGATTGAATGGAAACTGAGATGGTTTTGAAATTCCAAGTTTTTCTTCACGATAAAAGCATCTTTTGCATTTACAGAAGTTTTCAATTCTAGATCGACTTAGTTTATAAGGTTCTTTTGATTCGTTAGAATAAATAGGCATTTTAGTTTTGGCTCCGCGAGCAGGGCTCGAACCTGCGACCCAGTGATTAACAGTCACTTGCTCTACCAGCTGAGCTATCGCGGAAAAGGAATGTATTATAAGCAAAAAAAATAAACAATGAGTAAATCATTTAAAATTAAATCCAGCTTCGGACCCTCTGGAGATCAACCAGAGGCAATAAAAAAAATCGTAAAAGGTCTTAATTCAGGACTCTTAAACCAGACATTAAAGGGCGTTACTGGTTCGGGAAAAACTTTTGCAATGGCCAACGTGATAGAACATCTTCAAAGACCTGCTATTGTAATGTCACATAACAAAACACTTGCAGCTCAACTATATGGAGAATTCAAAGAGTTTTTCCCAGACAACGCAGTTGAATATTTTGTTTCTTATTATGATTATTATCAACCGGAGGCATATGTTCCTTCTTCAGATGTTTTTATAGAAAAAGATGCATCAATAAATGAACATATTGAACAAATGAGACTATCTGCAACAAAAGCAGTGCTTGAAAGGAGAGACGTAATTATTGTTGCGACAGTCTCAGCAATTTATGGCCTAGGTGATCCAAAATCTTATTTAAAGATGGTCTTGCATCTTGATAGAGGAGATGAATTAGAAATCGGTAAACTCCTTCTAAGATTAGCGGAGTTACAATATTCAAGAAATGATATTGAATTTAAAAGGGCTTCCTACCGAGTGAAGGGAGATGTAGTCGATATCTTTCCTGCAGAATCTGAAAAAGAAGCATTAAGAGTTGAATTTTTTGATAACGAAATTGAATCGTTAAAATATTTTGACCCTTTAACCGGAGAAATATTCAAAGATGTTCCTAGGGCAACTATTTTTCCAAAAACTCATTATGTTACTACCAGAGATATTATGCTCTCTGCTATGAAAAAAATACGTTCTGAGATGCAACAAAGAGTTAAATATTTTAAAAAAAATGAAAAATTCATCGAAGCTCAAAGAATTGAAGAGAGAACAAAATTCGATTTAGAAATGATCAAAGAACTTGGTTATTGTTCTGGAATTGAAAATTATTCTAGATATTTATCTGGAAGAAACGAGGGTGAAGCTCCGCCAACTCTATACGACTATCTCCCTGAAGATACCATTGTTTTTGTTGACGAATCCCATGTTTCCCTTCCACAAATAAAAGGAATGTATAGAGGAGATAGATCTAGAAAAGAAACTTTAGCTGATTATGGTTTCAGACTGCCAAGCGCTTTAGATAACCGTCCATTGCGATTTGATGAATGGGAATCAATGTCTGGACAAAAAGTTTTTGTATCAGCGACTCCCGGTGAATATGAAGATAACCATCTTGATCAACTCATCGAAATGATAGCTAGACCTACTGGTTTGTTAGATCCTTCTATAGAAATTAGACCTGCAACAAATCAAGTAGATGATTTAATTTCTGAAATACAAAAAAAGATAAAAAGAAAGGAAAGAGTTCTTGCCACAGTATTAACAAAAAGAATGGCTGAAGACTTGAGTCAGTATCTGTTTGAAAGAGATATTAATGTGCGGTACCTTCATTCGGATATTGATACCGTTGAAAGAGTCGAAATTTTAAGGGAATTAAGAATGGGTAATTTTGATGTTTTAGTTGGTATAAATCTTCTTAGAGAGGGCCTAGATTTACCAGAGGTATCCCTTGTGGCAATTTTAGATGCAGATAAGGAAGGTTTTTTAAGATCAGAAACAAGCATGATTCAAACCATTGGAAGAGCAGCTAGACATGAGAAAGGTCATGCAATTCTATATGCTGACTCAATTACAGGATCTATTCAAAAAACGCTCGATGAAACAGAGCGAAGAAGAAAAATTCAACAAGAATTTAACAAAAAAAATAATATAAAGCCTACAGGAATCTACAAACCCATTACGGATATATTAGAAGGATCAAAACTTTCCTCTAAGAAAAAATTTATAAACAGGGTTGAAGATAAGCTTGAAGAAGATTATTTGAATCCAAAAGACCTCTCCGCAAAAATTGATGATCTTGAAAAGTTGATGCTCAGTCATGCAAACAAACTAGAATTTGAGGAGGCAGCCTCGCTAAGAGACAAAATATCAAATCTCAAAGAAAAATTACTACTAGCCTGAAAATAATACTTATGTTTAAGGTATAATTTTCATCTTTGGATGCCTTTTAAAGTTTTAAATTCAAGAACCGTTATCATTGGTGGTGAAGAGGTTCTTCCACCAAAGAAGGCTAAGCAAATCATCTCATCATATTCAAAAGGAAACTCTAATTCTTTTTCTTTGAATTATTTATATTTACTTGATTTAAATAGACCTTGGAAAAAAATTTCAGCTAATAAAGTTAAAAAAATTTTTGAGCTATTGAATATTACAAACTTTAGTCATTCTTTAGATTTTAAAAAAAATATCGTTTTTCTTGCCCCCCGTAATGGTTCGCAATCTCCTTGGTCTTCCAAAACGGGAGATATTTTTAATTCTTGCAATCTGAAAGAAATTCAAAGAGTTGAAAGAATAAAAGGCCTCGAAGTAGAAAATTTTTCTGAAAAATTATTACTAAAAGAAGATTTTCCTTTTGATCCCCTTACAGAAGAATTTTCGATTGGTTTACAAAGTATTAAGTCTCTTTTTTCAAAACTAAGTAAGAAATCTTTTTCATTCAAACACCTGAAAAATAGTTATAAAAGTTACATTAATGCAAATAAAAAATATGGCTTTGGTCTTAATGAGCAAGAAATTAATTACCTTTTAAAAAATTATAAAAATTTAAAAAGAAATCCCACAGACGTTGAACTCATGATGTTTTCACAGGCAAACTCTGAACACTGTCGACATAAGTTCTTCAATGCGTCATGGAAAAATCTTGACGATAAGAAAGAGCCAAGTTTGTTTCAGCAAATTAGATCCACTCATAAAAATTTTAAAGATGGAGTTCTTGTTGCTTATGACGATAATGCAGCAGTAATTGAGTCAGACAGTTCTAAAAAATTTTCTTTAGATACAATAAACAAAGAGTATCAAGTTAAAAATATAAAACATAACATTTGTATAAAAGTTGAAACACACAATCATCCAACAGCAGTCTCTCCTTTTGAAGGCGCGGCTACTGGATCTGGTGGTGAGATTAGAGATGAGGGAGCCACAGGAATTGGAGCACAGCCGAAAGCAGGGCTAACTGGATATTCTGTATCTTATTTGAGACTAGATGGTTTAAGAGAAAAATGGGAATTTAAAGAAGACAGGCCTCAGAGAATATCCTCTCCAAAGAAGATAATGATCGAGGGCCCTCTTGGAGCAGCATCATTTAATAACGAATTTGGAAGGCCTAATTTAAGTGGATATTTCAGATCTTTTGAACAAAAAATTGGGAAAAATCATTACGGATTTCACAAACCAATAATGATTGCAGGTGGATTAGGCAGCATAACTTCAAAAAATACTTTCAAAAAAAAAGTTAAGCCCGGAACAAAAATTATAGTTTTAGGAGGACCTGGTTATTTAATAGGTCTCGGTGGAGGTTCCGCTTCTTCAGTGCAAGCAGGTTCTTCAGATGAGTCTTTGGATTATGCTTCGGTGCAAAGATCTAATCCTGAAATGCAAAGAAGATGCCAAGAAGTGATTAATCTATGCTCTTTGAAAAAAAACAAAAACCCTATTTTATTTATTCATGATGTTGGAGCTGGCGGTCTTTCAAATGCAATTCCAGAACTCGCAAAAGACTGTCACTTGGGAGCAAATATAGATTTGAGAAAAATTCCTCTTGCTGATAATTCTATGTCTGCATTAGAAATATGGTCTAACGAATCTCAAGAGAGATATGTTTTAGCAGTAGAAAAAAATTCCTTAAAAGAATTCAAAGAATATTGTGTAAGAGAAAAATGTCCTTATGCGGTGGTAGGAACTTTAACAAGTAAAAAAATATTTAAACTTAGAGATAGCAAAAACGGAAAATCTCCTATTAACCTTCCGATGGAAACCATTTTTGGATACCAAGAAGAAAATATCCATGAAATTATCTCCGATGTTAAACCAAACAATTTTTCTAAACCAAAAAAAATAAATCTTAAAAAATCTCTTCTTGATGTTTTGAGGCATCCTACTGTGGGTTCAAAAAGCTTTCTTATAAATATTGGAGATAGAAGTGTAGGAGGCTTGACTTATCGTGATCAATTTGTGGGCCCACATCAAATCCCAGTAGCAGATCATGCAATTACTTTATCTGATTTCAACACTAATTCTGGAGAAGCAATGGCAATGGGAGAAAAGTCACCTATTGCAATTACCAATCCAACTGCAGCTGGAAAGTTAGCTCTTGCTGAGGCTGTAATTAATCTCTTGCCTGCTGGTGTAGCTAAGCTATCCGATATAAAAATATCGGCAAATTGGATGGCAAGCCCAGATGATTCTCAAAGAAAATCAGACTTATTCAACACAGTAAAAGAACTCACTCAAAAAGTTTGTAAACCCTGGAGAATTGCAATTCCAGTCGGGAAAGACTCCTTGTCGATGAAAACAATTTGGCAAAATAATAAGAAAACTAATTTATCTCCTCAGAGCCTGGTAATTAGTGCTTTCGCGAAGATAAAAAATGTCTCAAACAGCATTACTCCGCAATTAATCAACAAGGATGAGCTAGTTTTAGTTTATTTGGATCTATCAAAAAACAAAAAACGTTTGGGCGGATCTATTCTTGCAGAAGTAACTCAGCAAACAAACCTTGAAACACCAAATTTGGAGAACTTGAAGGAGTTTCCAAGAATCTACAACTTTTTAGCAACCAACATTAATAAAAAAAGAATATATTCTTTTCATGATATATCCGATGGCGGTTTAGTAGTTTCTGCAGTGGAAATGATGCTTGCAGGAGGTTGTGGACTAAATCTCGATTTTTCAAAAATTTCCTTTTTTAACGATTCCAGTAATTTATTTTCTGAGGAATTAGGAGTCTTATTTCAAATAAACAATAAAGATTTTTCTGGATTTAAAAAAGATTTCACAAGGCTAGGCTTAAAAAATTCTTTTTTTAGAATTGGATCTACAAATGACTCAGATGATCTTTGTCTTAAGACAAATAATCAAACTTTGAGAATAAACCATAAAGAGTTAATGAACTCCTGGTCATGCGTTTCCTACAATATCAAGCTAATGAGAGATAATAAGGAAACAACAAAACAAGAGCATAAATTTTTATTAAACAAAAAACGATCAAAGCTTTTTCAGAATTTTAATTTTAAAGTAAAAAAAACTTTTCACCGTACAACGCCAAAAATTGCAATCTTGCGAGATCAGGGCGTTAATTCTCATTTAGAAATGGCAGCAGCTTTTTCACAAGCTGGATTTAAAGTTATTGACTTGCACATGAGAGATCTATTTAACAATTCAAATATGTTGAACAATTTTAAAGGTCTCGCTTTTCCAGGAGGATTTTCTTATGGAGATGTTCTTGGCGCAGGAAAAGGCTGGGCGCAATCCATAAAATCTAATACAAGACTCAAAGAGAAATTTATAGAATTTTTCCATCGACAAGATACTTTTGCTTTAGGCATTTGTAATGGCTGTCAAGTAATGTCTGAGCTCAAAGAACTAATTCCAGGTTCAGCGCATTGGCCAAAACTTGAAAGGAATGATAGCAACAGATTTGAAGCAAGATTGGTCCAAGTCAGAATAAATAAGTCTAATTCAAATTTTTTTAAAGATATGGAAGGTGCACAACTTCTTGTTCCAGTAAATCACGGGGAGGGCAAAATGGTCTTCCCCAAAGATACGTGTCCAAAGAAAATGATCTCTGATAATTTAGTACCATTGCAATTTTGTACTAATAAAGGCACCGAAGCCAAAGAATTTCCAGAAAACCCAAATGGTTCTGTTGATGGAATTACTGCAGTGACAAATACAGACGGAAGATTTTTAATAATGATGCCTCATCCTGAGAGAAGTTTCTTAAATAATCAATTGTCTTGGACCAATGAAAAAGGTAAGTACAGTCCTTGGTTCAGATTATTTTTAAATTCTAGGAAATTTTATAGTTAAATTATTTTTTTATTAGCTCTCTAATTCTTAAAGGAAAGTACCCCTCGCTTAAATCCTCATAGAATTGTTCAAGAGCAATGGGAACAAAGGGAAATGCTAACTCTTCCCAAGGAATTTCATCGTAAGAAAAAAGTTCAACCTCTAGACTTTCTGTCGTTGGAGAATAAGAATTTTCTTCTATAGAAGCTTTATAGAGTGCATAAAATTGACCAATTTGGGGAATATCAAACATGAAATAAATGTCATCTATTTTTACAGTCGAATTAGTTTCTTCCTTAGTTTCTCTTAGAGCTCCTTCTTGTAAAGTTTCGCCCATTTCCAAGAAACCAGCAGGGAGGGTCCACAGACCTTTTCTTGGTTCAATAGCTCTTTTGCATAAAAGAACTCTGTCTCCACAATAAGGCAACGTTCCTACAACTGCGTTTGGATTTTGATAATGAATAAATCCACAATCTTCACAGACAAACCTTTCTCGATTATCATCTTCAGGTATCTTTTTAGATACTGAACCTCCACACTGAGTACAAAATTTCAAAGTTTTTCCTGCTTAAATTTAGTAAGCAAGTATAATTCAATACCTTTTATTAACATAATGATCTCTCTAATAGAAAAAAAGCTGAATCAGATAAATTTAAAAAAAATTGATGAGAATTTACCTCAGGCTGCTGTATTGATTCTGATTGTGGAAAATGACAAAGATTATTCAATTGTTTTTACAGAAAGATCAAAAAGATTACCTTCTCATGCCGGAGAGGTCTCATTTCCTGGTGGAAAAAAAGAAAATGAAGACAAGAATTTAATTGAAACTGCTTTGAGAGAAACACACGAAGAAATTGGAATTAAGCCAAGTTCAATAAAAGTTTTGGGTCGGATGAATTCTCAAGAATCAAGATTTGGGCTAAGCGTCACACCCTACATAGGATATACAACTGGCAATTTAGAGTTTATTTTGGAACCCAAAGAGGTAGAAACAATTTTCACTGTTCCTTTAGAATATCTTAAAAATAATCCTTTGATATCAAACAAAATAACTAATGCAAGTGGGGAAACTTTTGAAACTCCAGTCATAAATTTTGAAAATTATAAAATTTGGGGATTAACCTTGGGTTTTACATTACAATTTCTCAATTTGATAGACATTGACATAGATATAGATGATTTATACTTTAGATCAGCATAGCGTAAAGACTGTTGGAGATAATTTTTACATTGCTCCAAATGCTACCGTTCTAGGTCAGGTGGAATTAGGAGAAAATGCAAGCGTTTGGTTTGGAGCTGTAGTTAGAGGAGATGTTGAAAAAATCTTTATTGGTAAGGGTTCAAATATACAAGATTTGTCGGTTTTACATGTTGATCCAGGATGTCCGATTGAAATTGGAGAAAATGTGACAGTTGGGCATAAAGTGATGTTACATGGATGTAAAATAGGAAATAATTCTCTGATAGGTATTAACTCAGTGATACTTAATAACGTTGAAATTGGTGACAATTGTTTAATAGGGGCCAATACTCTTCTTACTGAAGGAACAAAAATTCCTAATAATTCTCTTGTTATGGGTTCGCCTGGCAAGGTAAAGAAAGAAGTAGATGAGAATTTAATGCTTATTCTTAAGGGCTCAGCAGAACATTATGTGCAAAATGCTATGAGATTTAAATTAGGTTTGAAGGAGGAAGATAGATGAATAAAGAACTTATAAATTACGAAGTAAATGGAAAGACGTATGAAGGTTTACATGCAAAGCCAGATTCTAAAAATGCACCTTGTATTCTAATTGCTCATACATGGGCTGGACGAGATGGCTTTGTAGAGGGTATTGCAACTAAGCTTGCTGAAGATGGATACAATGCATTTGCTATTGATATGTATGGAGATGGAAAGGTCGGAAATTCAAATGAAGAAAATCAATCAATGATGCAACCATTATTGGATGACAGAAAAAATTTATCTCAGGTTGTCATTGGCGCTTATGAAGCTGCTAAAAAACTTGAAGAGGTTGATAATTCTAAAATTGCAATCATGGGATATTGTTTTGGTGGATTAGTTTCTTTAGATCTTGCAAGAAGTGGCGTCGATTTAAAGGGAGCAGCAAGTTTTCATGGTTTCTTATCGGGCTCTGAAGATCTTCCAGATGCTGAAATTCAAGCTAAACTTTTAGTTCTCCATGGTCATTTGGATCCTATGGTAGGTCTGGATCAAATTGAATCTTTTACCAAAGAAATGGATGCAAAGAGCGTTGACTGGCAGCTTCATGCTTTTGGAAATGCAATGCATGCTTTTACTAATCCTGAGGCAAATGATCCAAGTTTTGGAACTGTTTATTCAAGTGATGCCGACCAGAGATCTTGGAAAATTTTTAAAGATTTTTTATCTGAAATTTTTAGCTGATATTCGTGAAATCTTCTGAAATAAGAAAAACTTTTCTAGATTTTTTTGTTCAGAAGGAACACAAATTGATTGAAAGTTCTAGTTTAGTTCCTTTCAACGATCCAACTTTAATGTTTTCAAATTCTGGGATGAATCAGTTTAAGGACGTATTTCTTGGAACAGAAAAGGTTAGCTATGATAAAGCAACTTCATCTCAAAAGTGTGTGAGAGCAGGAGGAAAGCACAATGACTTAGATAACGTTGGCTTTACTCTTAGACACCATACTTTTTTTGAAATGCTTGGTAATTTCAGTTTCGGAGATTATTTTAAAGAAAAAGCTATCAAGTTGGCTTGGGAACTTTTAACTGAAGAATTTAAGCTTGATAAAGAAAAACTTTGGGTAACAGTCCATATTGATGACAAAGAGTCCGAAGACATTTGGCTCAATCAAATTAATTTTCCTCAAGAAAGGATATCTAAGTTGAATGAAGATAATTTTTGGTCGATGGGAGATACGGGGCCATGTGGTCCATGTTCAGAAATATTTTATGATCACGGAAAAGAGCTTTCTGGTGAGGCACCGCAAGAGGGATTAGATACAGGTGAAAGATTCGTTGAGATTTATAACCTAGTTTTCATGCAATTTAATCGGGATCATAATGGCAAGCTTTCGAGCTTACCAAAACAATGTGTTGACACAGGAATGGGCCTAGAGAGAATTACCGCAGTATTACAAAAGACAAGTGATAATTATAAAACAGACCTTTTCAAAGAAATCATTGAAACCACAGCCAACACTTTAAATGAATCGAATCTTGAAAATCCATCTTTGAGAGTGATTGCCGATCACCTAAGATCGTCTGTTTTTTTAATCTCTGATGGAGTAAATCCAAGTAACGAAGGAAGGGGTTATGTTTTAAGACGAATCATAAGACGTGCATTAACGCATGCCTATAAAATTAACAATGAAGAAGATTTTTCCTTTTCGGATATATTTGATTCTTTGGAAAGTTCTTTATTGGATGTTTATCCAGAAGTAAAAAGCAAAAAGACCTTCATATTGGAAGAACTCAAATCTGAAGAGGATCAGTTTAGAGTAACTTTAAAACAGGGAATGAGTCTTCTCGAACAAGAAATCAAAGAATCTAAAAATAATACTTTATCTGGCGAAGTAATTTTTAAACTTTATGATACTTTTGGATTTCCAGTAGATTTGACAAGGGATTTAGCAGAAGAAAATGATTTGAACCTCGATCTTGCAGCTTATGAAAAGCTTATGGCAGAGCAGAGAGCCAATGCCAAAAAAGAAAATAAATTTGAGGCGGTTTTACCTTCTGCAATAAACTTAAGCGAAGAAACAGAATTCGTTGGTTATGAATGTAGCTCATCTGAATCTATCATCAAACTAATTTTAAAAAATGGTGAGGAACTAGAGGCAGTTTCTGGTGGAGAATGCATCATAGTTCTTGATTCAACTCCTTTTTATGGCGAATCAGGAGGACAAGTGGGAGATCAAGGTAAGCTCACTGCAAAAGACCTAGAAATTGATGTTTTAGACACTCAGAAAATAGGAAACTTTCATTTACATATCTGTAAGGTCAATAAGGGGTCTGTAAAACTAAATTCTAAGGTCAAAGCTGAAATTGATTCAGCAAGAAGGCAGGCTATAGTATGCAACCATTCTGCTACTCACCTAATGCATTCTGCTTTAAGAAACACTTTGGGGGATCACGTCCAACAAAAAGGGTCGTTGGTCAACGAAGAAAAACTGAGATTTGATTTTTCACATAAACAGAAACTTTCAGAAAATGAAATTTTTAAGATTGAACAAGAAGTCAATAAAGCAATAAGCTCAGCCGAAGATACTCAAATAATTGAAACATCTTTAGAAGAATCACAAAAGTTAGGAGCTATTGCTTTTTTTGGTGAAAAATATGGCGAGCAAGTAAGAGTTTTGAAAATAGCTGGTAATTACTCAACAGAGTTATGTGGTGGAACTCACGTTAAAAATAGTTCAGAAATTAAGAGTTTTAAAATAATTTCTGAGACAAGTATTTCGTCAGGAGTCAGAAGAATTGAAGCAATTTCTGGAAATCTAGCAATTCAGGATGAAGCGGATAAAAAAAATGATTTGATAAATATTTCGGAAACTTTTAATACATCAATCCAAAATCTACCAATTTTTATAAAGGAAAAGATTAAGCTAATGAAAAGCTATAGGGAAAGCTTAAAAAAAATAGAACAAAAAATAAATCAAAAACTTGTTCAAGATATGAAAATAAATTCAAAATCTTTAGGAAAAATTAATGTCATTCTTAAAAGGATAGATAATTTAAATTTATCAAAACTAAGAGGCAGTTTAGATAGTCTAAAAAACGAATTAGATAATTTAGTAGTAATTCTCGTTGGCTCTATGGATGAAAAATCAACAATCTTAGTTTCAGTATCTGATGATATTACTGCTACTTATGATGCGAGAAATTTGCTAGACTCGCTCTCCAAAATCATAGGAGCAAAAGGTGGAGGCAAATCTGATTTTGCACAGGCTGGGGGTCCAGCTTCAGATAAACTTGATGAAATATTAATTTCGGCAGAAAAAATTCTAACTGAGATCTAAATAAATTTATGTCTAATATTGTTGTCCAAAAGTTTGGCGGAACTTCGCTTGCAGATACTGATAGATTTAAAGCAGTTGCTCAAATTATTAAAGAAACTTCAAAAAAAGGAAAAAAGGTTGTTGCTGTAGTGTCAGCTATGGCTGGCGAAACTCAAAGATTGATAGATTTAGCAAAAGAAGTTCAAGAAATTCCTGATCCCAGGGAATACGATGCTTTAATTTCATCTGGCGAACAAGTTTCAGTAGCTTTGCTTGCGATGTCATTGAGGAATGAAAAAGTAAATTCAAAATCTTATACAGCATTTCAACTTGGTTTGAGAACAGATGATTATCATGGAAAAGCTAGAATAAGTTCAATTGATACAAAAAACTTACTTGAAGATATTTCGTCAAACATAATTCCGGTCATCACTGGTTTTCAAGGAATAAACGAAGAGGGAGATATAACTACTCTTGGAAGAGGAGGGTCTGATACTTCAGCTGTTGCTTTGGCCGTTGCCTTGAAGGCTGAAGAATGTCAGATATTTACCGATGTCGATGGTGTATATACTACTGACCCTAATATTTATTCAAAAGCAAAAAAAATTGAAAAATTAACTTTTGAAGAAATGTTGGAATTATCGAGTTTAGGCGCAAAAGTTTTACAAATACGATCTGTAGAATTTGCAAGTAAATATAATATGCCAATAAGGGTAAAATCTAGTTTTACAAATGATAAAGGAACGCTTATCAATGCAGAGGAAAATATGGAAGATGCACTAATTTCAGGAGTAACTCATACAAGTGATGATGCAAAACTAACAATCAGAAAAGTGCCTGATATACCTGGTATTGCCGCAAAGATTTTAGATCCAATTAGCTCAAAGGGTATTGAAGTTGATGTCATCATTCAAAATGTATCGGAAGATAAAACAACAGACTTTACTTTTACTGTAAAGAGAGAAAAATCTCTTGAAGCAAAAAAAATTCTTTCTAATTTATCAGAAGAATTTGGAGGTGGAGAAATAGAGCTTAATGAGGATATTAGTAAAGTATCTTTGGTTGGCGTTGGTATGAAATCACATGCTGGGGTTGCAGCAACAATGTTTAAAACACTTGCAGAGAAAAATATAAATATTGAGATGATATCTACTTCTGAGATTAAAATATCTGTAGTGGTTAAAGAAAGTTTCGCAAAAGAAGCAGTAAAGTCTCTTCATGATGCATTTAATCTTGAAAAATAATAATAGGAGAGGTGGCTGAGTGGTTGAAAGCGCTCCCCTGCTAAGGGAGTATGTGGTAATCCCGCATCGAGGGTTCGAATCCCTCCCTCTCCGCCACATTTATTGGTAGAGTAGCTAAATAAATGAAATTAAATCAAAAAAAATCTGACAAACTTTTTTTAAAAGCTCAAGAATTAATTCCAGGAGGAATTTTCGGACATTATAAATACGCGGTAAGAGAAGAGGGTCCTAAGTTCTTTTCAAAAGCAAAGGATGCATATTTTTGGGATGTAGATGGAAATAAGTATTTAGATTTAATTTGTGGCTGGGGCCCAATGATTCTTGGCTATAACAATCAAAAAATAGATCAAGCTGCTCGAACACAATATGACTTGGGAAATACGGTAAGTATAGCTTCTCCAATAATGATCGAGCTAGCTGAAACATTAACCGATATGATCGATATTGCTGATTGGGCTCTTTTTGGTAAAAATGGAGGAGACAGTACTCAATTAGCTGTAATGGTCGCAAGAGCAGAGACTGGTAAGTCAAAAATTCTAAAAATAAACAACGGTTATCATGGGGCTAATGGATGGATGCAAAGTAGCAGCAATCCTGGAATTATAAATTCCGATAGTGATGAAGTTCTTTCTGTCGAATGGAACAGTATCAAAGAATTCGATGAAATGATTTCCTCTTTTGGAAGTGAAATCGCATGTTTTATTTCCAGTCCTTACGATCATCCAACATCAAAAGACAATACTCTACCTGATGATGGGTATTGGGAACACATTCAAAAAAGGTGTAGGGAAAACAACATAATTATTATAGTGGATGATGTTAGAACTGGATTTAGAATTGATCTTCGTGGTTCTCATAATGCTTTTGGGTTTAGCCCAGATTTAGTTTGTTTGGGCAAGGCTATGGCTAACGGTTATCCAATTTCTGCTTTGGTTGGTAAAGATTCTTTAAAAGATGCAGCAAATAGAGTTTATTTTAGTGGAACACAATTTTTTAATTCGGCTCCTATGGCAGCATCCAAAGCTACATTAGAAGAGCTCCAAAAAGTAAATGCTATTGAAATCATGAATTCATATGGAGATAAGTTAAAAAGAGATCTGATCTCTGCCGGAGACAATTTTGGATTAAAAATGAAAGTCACCGGGGTCCCATCAATGCCTTATTTTAGAATAGAAGACCAAAATAAAGATTTCCATATTAAATGGACTGACGAATGTCTCGCGCGCGGACTATATCTCACAAGTTATCACAATCATTTTCTATCAGTTTCTCATGGTGAAGAAGAAATAGATGAAATTATAAGAATTGCTTCAAATGCCTTTGAAGCAGTAGTTTCTTAGTTTAGAAATAAATTTATAATTAATTAAAATCTTTAAATAAACTGAAAATTCTTTTTTTATAATAACCTATGGATGCTTTCGAACTGCAGGAACTCAAAACCGCTCTTCTTGATGAAATTCAAAACGCTTTCAAAGATAAAAAGAATCCGATGCTTATAGAATAC
>ENA-OSEY01000441-OSEY01000441.1-marine-metagenome-genome-assembly--contig:-NODE-441-length-30969-cov-4.233167_pt1 | contig 30969 bp, 25 predicted proteins | sample MGYA00248465_ERZ534230 | MGnify/ENA primary metagenome ERZ534230 (study PRJEB26409, sample SAMN06344110) | marine metagenome | isolation source: Sea water from surface | place: Atlantic Ocean:Southern...
GAGCAACCCTCAAGCTGTTTTGTGGAACCATGTACTGTATCTAATTGCACTTCAAGTGACAATGCTGATTGTATCAATAATTATTGTGGAGGCTGTTATGCCGATTATTACTATGAGGATTCATTATTTATCTGTGAAAATCCTGGTAGTATAGTAGATCTCAGCAACATCGACTTTGGTATGTGTGAAATGGTTTTAGGATTTGGTTGGATAAATAATCATTGTAGCCTAATTAGTGGATGTGGATTCATAGTAGATAATGTAAACTATTCAGATTTTGTATATAGTTCATTGTTTGATTGTATTAGCGCATCTACGCTTGATGTAGGCGAGAAGACTAGTCCGTCAACTTTTCATTTATATCAGAATCATCCTAATCCATTCAACCCAATTACTCAGATAAATTATCAACTATCAAAAAATAGCCACATAAAAATAGAGGTTTATGATATGATGGGTAAACTTGTTAAAACACTTGTAAATGAATTTCAACCTCCTGGCTATAGATCCATAAAGTGGAATGGTCAAAATTTTGAAAACCAAAAAGTATCTTCAGGGGTATATTTTTATTCGTTACAATCTGAATCATTCAGCGCTACAAAAAAGATGATACTTTTAGATTAGTTTCTAAAATAATAAATAACCTTTCTGGTTTATTTAGTAATAAAAATTTCAGTTTTATTTAAGTATTTTTGTAGATGAAAACTCCACTCATCGCTATTGTAGGTCGTCCTAATGTTGGGAAATCGACATTTTTTAATAGAGTTTTAAGCCAAAGGCAAGCCATAGTAGATCCAACTGAGGGTATTACTAGAGACAGGATTTATGGAGAAACAGAATGGTGCGGGCAAAGGCTTAGGTTTATTGACACTGGAGGTTTTATTCCTGAGGATAATGATATTTTTAATGCTGCTGTACGAGAACAAGCTAAATTGGCTATCGAAGAGGCGGACCTTATATTACTTATGATTGATGGCAGGGAAGATGCGACTTCGAGTGATATTACGCTTGCTCAGTTTGTGCGTGAGAGCAGTCAACCACACTTATTGGTGATTAATAAGATTGATACGATGAAATACGACCCTCAGGTACAAAATTATTACAGCTTAGGATTTGGTGATCCCTACCCAATTTCTGCATTGAATGGTCGTATGACTGGAGATTTATTGGATGCTATCCTAAATAATTTAGGCTTGGGAGTTTCAGCTGAGGAGCATGAAGCTCCTGAAAGTTTAAGATTGGCGATTGTAGGCATGCCAAATGTTGGAAAATCATCACTAACGAACGCCCTGCTTCAAAGAGAACAAACAATAGTGACTCCCATAGCTGGAACTACTCGAGACGCTATAGATTCATATGTAAAATGGCATGGTAACGAAATTACTTTAGTGGATACAGCTGGTTTACGGAAACTATCAAAGATAAAGGACAAAATAGAATACTACAGTACAGTCAGAACTCAAAACGCAATTTTTAATTGCAATGTAGCACTCGTTCTTATTGATGCAGAAAAAGGATTCGGGAAACAAGATAAAACAATAGTAGATCAAGTTATAAGTAAAGGCAAGGCACTTATTTTTATCGTTAATAAATGGGACAAAATTGAAAAATCAACAAGTACGATGAAAGAATTTAAAGAGGAGATAAGATTGCAATATAAGGAGCTAGACCATTTTCCAATTCTTTTTATTTCTTCCACAACAAAGCAAAGAGTCAACAAAGTTTTAGAAACTGCATGGTCAGTTTATGAAAGATCAAAGAAAATCATTCCCACTAATAAATTAAATGTTTTGATTGAGAAAGCAATGAATGATAATCCGCCTCCAGCTGAAAAAGGAAAAGTAATCAAAATAAATTATTGTGTCCAGGTTCATAAGCAGCCGGCAGTGATCGCGCTATTTACAAATTATCCAAAACTGATAAAAGTCTCTTATCAGCGTTTTCTTATGAATCAAATAAGATCTAATTTTGATTTAAAAGGCATACCAATACGATTATCATTTAGAAAAAAATAATAGGAGCAGGCAAGGGTGAAACCAAAGAGGAGGACGGGTATCCTTTAAAATAAGCCTGCTCCTATTATCATTAACAAAAAATCAAAGATGAAGTTCCAACTTTTTTAAATAGTTAGTCCTTTTGATTAATAATAAAAGTATCCACCGTTCCTTTTCCTTTTAGTTCGATGTTTTCTTTCTTATTATATTGATATGATTTTGAAAGAAATGATTTTGTTTCCTCTGAGCAATTAACTTTCATTTTTTCACCACTATTTTCTAACCTTGCAGCAATATTAACAGAGTCTCCCCAAATATCAAATTCACTTGATGTCTTACCAGCAATTACTGGTCCAGTATGTACTCCTATTCGTATTTCCCATGGTTCATTGCCAAGGGCCTTTTGCTGAAAATTTATGCCTCTCACATAATTTATCATTTCTAATGCTGCTTGAACAGTTCTATCTGCATGATCTGAATTCAGGTCTGGAATACCTCCTACAGCCATGTAGGCATCTCCTATCGTTTTAATTTTTTTTATGGAAAATCTATCCATTATTTTATCGAAACCACTAAAAAACGAATCTAATATTTCAATTAACTGTCCTGGATCTAGTTCTTCAGTCTTTTTGGTAAAACCAACAAAATCAGAAAATAAAATTGAGGCTGATGAAAAGTATTCACCTTCAATCTTTTCTGAATTTGAAGTGGTTTCCTGAAAATTTATTGACGTATCTAAAGTAGACTCATAAACGTTTATAAATTGATCAGCTAGCATTCTGAGCCCATCTATTTTTGAGTGTTCAAGCTGTTTAGGCGTATCATCAAACACGCAAAATGTCCCTAAAGTATAGCCAGTGTTTGAAATTATTGGACTGCCTGCATAAAACCTCGGGAAATTAGGAGCTAACTCAAAAGCATGTTTTGTTCTTTCATCTAAAGAAACATCATTTATCACCAATGGTTTAGAGTTATTATTTAATACATGTGAGCAGATAGCTAGTTGCCTTGGTATTTTGTTTGTCATTACATCAGTAGGCAAATCTTTACCATAGCTTACTTTACAATGCTGGGTGTCGTCATCAATAATATGTATTGCAGATTGACTGCAACCGGTCAATGTTGCAGCAAGTTTTGGAAAGCTGGAGAAACGCTTATCTTTCTCAATGTTTTCCTCAATCAGTTTTAAACGCTTTAAATCTTTTAATCTGTCTTCCTCATCTTCTGGTTTTTCAGCAGGCACATGACCAGCCTTGATAGCGGCCTCAACAATTTTATCACCTATAAATTTTCTAATTATTCCCATAAAATATTATCGATAAAGACAATGGTAGTATATGTATATGGATTTATTGAGTCAAAGGAATAGTTGCCGACTTCGTCCATGTTTCCAAATTTTCGGAGGTATAAATATGTCCATCTTCTGTGACTGCAGTAAAAAATTGTTTTATATCATCGCCATATGTTGTTCTACCAAATGATATGAACCTTTGATTTTTCGATAGCTGGGCTATGAGCTTGATCTCGCTACCTAACTTTTGAGGATTTTTATTCTCAAATTTAAATAATTTGCCTGAGGTTGTTAGATAAGCAAAGCCTGTAATTCGAGGCGCAATTCCAAAGCTGTAAGCAACTGTCCCGATAACTGACTCATTATCATTTGTTTTCAACAAATTTTCTATTTGAACTACAAGCTCTTTTGAAACACTCTTACCATCTTTGCCCTTGGGTCCTCTGATACCTTTAGGACCTGGAGGTCCTGCCGGACCAGGATCTCCTTGAGGACCAGGAGTACCTATAGGAATGCATCCAATCGAAAAGCTTAAAATGAAAATAAACCAAATTTTGATCATATATTTAATGATTTTCTAATCTTTGTAATTACGTCATATCTGGAAAAAGTAATCGCAATCACGCTTAGTATAATTATGCCGTAAATGAATTGGTATATTCTATCGTCTAAATAAGAATAAGCTCTTAGATACGCAAGATACATAATGATCATAAGTTCAGATGTAAGTGCAGTTACAAAAAATACCATAGACTTACGTAGGCTATTATTTTTTCTCTGGTTTATTAAACCTAAAGAAAAAACTTGTGCAGAGAACATTTTATAAAGCTTTTTTTCATCATTGGCTATGGATTTTAAGTATTTTGCATATTCGCTAGGATTATTGAACTGACTTATGCCTGCAAAAAATGTTGGGTTTATATCTTCAGTTTGCTCTTCATCAGGATTATCATTTAACTCTTTAGCACCGCGAACCCTTGGAATGAGTACACGAACCAAAAAATAAATTGTACCCATAGCAGCAGGGAAATAGATCATAATTAAAGAAAAAATGACCATATCAAGTTGCATTTTTGTGAAGTGCACAATAAAGAACACCATAAACGCTCCAAGAATAGATAAAAGGGTAAATGCCTTTTGATCTGTTCTTTGGATTATTGTTTGTTCACCAGATAAAATCTGTAATAGAGCATCAAGCTCTTTATTATTTGCCATGTTTTAACTCCAAATCCTCGGGCCAAATTTTATGAATGTAAGTCCATTTATCCTAAAATTTTATCATGAATCGAAAATATATGATTTTGCAAAATTTTAACGAAACTATTGGATATATTTTTAACCTAGGTTATCTTTCGACCCCTATTTTAATGTAGATAAAAAAATTAAAGATCGCGGGGTGGAGCAGTCTGGTAGCTCGTTGGGCTCATAACCCAAAGGTCGGAGGTTCGAATCCTTCCCCCGCTACTACAAAAACCCTCTTCAATGAGGGTTTTTTTGTATGGTTTAAACTTTATTTAGCATTCACGGAGAATAAGTTGAGAAAAGAGAATTTTAGAAATATAGCAATTATTGCTCACGTTGATCATGGAAAAACTACTTTAGTTGATGGTTTATTGAAACAAAGCGGAACCTTTCAGGAGCATCAAGAAGTTGAAGACCGCGTGATGGACTCAATGGATTTAGAAAAAGAAAGAGGTATTACTATAACAGCAAAGAATACCGCTGTGACTTATAATGGTGTAAAAATAAATATAATGGACACTCCTGGTCATGCTGATTTTGGCGGAGAGGTTGAAAGAAGTTTGAACCTTGTTGATGGCGCCTTACTATTAGTGGATTCTAGTGAAGGTCCGCTTCCTCAAACTAGGTTCGTACTCAAAAAAGCTTTAGATAAAGACCTTCCTATCATTCTTGTTATCAATAAAATTGACAGAGCAGATGCTCGAGTTGAAGATGTGACAAATGAGGTATATGATCTATTTATTGATTTGGGGGCAAACGAAGAGCAAATTGAATTTCCTATTATATACACAAATGCAAAAGAGGGGTTTGCTCAGTATGCATTAGATAAACCCTCTCCAAATTTGGAACCATTATTTGATACGATTTTAAAGGAATTCAAAGGGCCAGTAGCTGATGATAACAAGGGAGCTCAGTTTTTGATAACAAGCTTGGACTATGATTCATATGTTGGACAAATTGCTATTGGAAGGCTGAATAATGGTAAATTAAAAATGAGCGAGTTTTATGCACTTTGCAGCGAAAACGAGGTGAAGGCTCAACAAAAATTTTCGGCATTATACACATTTGAGGGTTTAAATAGAATACAAGTTGATGAACTTGAAGCAGGAGATATCATTGCTGTAGCCGGTATAGACAATATTACAATAGGCGATACAATAGCAAATAATGATGAACCTGAACCGTTGCCAAGGATCGAGGTGGATGAGCCAACAGTATCAATGCTTTTTTATGTCAACGATAGTCCATTTGCTGGCAAAGAGGGTAAATATCTTACAACCAGACATTTGAAGGAAAGGTTAGAAAAAGAAATATTATCGAATGTATCCATTCAAGTAATAGAGACCGAAAGAACAGATGTATTTGAGGTTAGAGGTAGAGGGGAACTGCAAATGGCCGTTCTTATTGAGACAATGCGTAGAGAAGGGTATGAATTGATGGTCTCTAAACCACGAGTAATAACAAAAGAAGAGGGTGGGAAAATTCTCGAGCCAATGGAAAAGGTGTTTCTAGATATTCCAGAAGATAAAGTGGGAACGGTTACTGAAAAATTATCTACAAGAAAAGGAAGAATGACTAATCTTCAAAATCATGGAAGTGGTAGAGTAAATATGGAGTTCTCTATACCATCAAGAGGATTAATAGGATTTAGATCTCAATTTTTAACTGACACTCAGGGTGCAGGAATCATGAACAAATTATTTGATGGTTATCAGCCTTGGTTTGGGATGATTCCGCAAAGAAATAGTGGTGCAATTGTGGCTGATAGACCAGGTAAAGTTACCACGTATGCTTGCCTTGGCATGGTTGATAGAGGAGAGCTGTTTTTAGATGTCGGAAATGAGGTATATACCGGAATGATTTTGGGTGAAAGAAACAGACCTGAAGATCTGAATGTAAATATTACAAAAGAAAAAAAATTGACCAACATGAGGGCTTCTGGATCAGATAATACTGTAAACTTAAGGCCTCCAAAAAAACTTTCTCTGGATCAGTCAATAGAGTTTATCGCTGAAGATGAACTCGTTGAGATAACACCAGAATCAATCAGGCTTAGGAAAATGGAATTAGATCAAAACAAGCGTTTAGCAGCAAGAAAAAAAGAGAAATACGCGGGATAAATATGATTTCAGGCAAGCAGATATTGTGGGGAACCTTAGGTTGGGCATTTGGCGGTCCAATAGGAGGAATTTTAGGTGTTATTTTTGCAGGTACAAGCGATAGTTCATACAAAACAGTAAAACAGTCTCAGGCAGGAGATTTTATGGTCTCACTCCTTGTTCTTTTTGCAAAAATCATGAAAGCCGATGGAAAACTTCTTAAATCAGAGCTGGATTACATTAAAAATTTTTTAAAGCGGAACTTGAATCAAAAACAGGCTCAAGTATTTATTAAAATGTTCCAAGAGATATTAAAGCAGGATTACAGCACTGCAGATGTATGTAAACAGATTCAACAATCAATGGATCACCCTAGCAGGCTAGAGTTAATGCATGTCCTGTTTGGCCTATCTGCATCTGATGGGGAAATACATCCAGAGGAAATTAAAGTTATACATACTATAGCAAATTATTTGAACATAAGTAAAAAAGATTATGAATCAATAAAAGCCATTTTTATCAAAGATATTGATAGCGCATATAAAATTCTTGAAATCAGTTCATCTGCTTCAGATTCAGACGTAAAAAAAGCATATAGAAAAATGGCAGTAAAGTATCATCCAGATAAAGTTGCACACTTAGGAAAGGAAATACAAAAAACAGCTGAAGAAAAATTTAAAGCTGTAAGTGATGCCTACAATGAAATAAAGAAGCAAAGAAAAATCTCCTAAGCAATTTTATTAGTTATTAGAAAACATGTATACAATAATTCTGACTTTAAAATAATAATATCCTTACTTTCTGAATAGTTCCCATGAAGGTATTTTTATATATAATTTGTTCGATTGGTTATCTTTTTGCCTGGGGCAATACTGGGCATCGTGTAGTAGGGAAAATAGCTGAGGAAAGGCTTTCAAATAAAGCTAAAAGACAAATTAAAAATATCATAGGTCATCATGATCTAGCTTATCTAAGTATTTGGGCAGATAGAATAAAATCAGATCCTAATTGGAATCATGCTTATGATTGGCATTGGGCCACTATTCCTGATGGAGAAGTTTATGAAGTTGGAAAGTATTCTGGGAAATTAGTGGATAAAATAAATGAGTTCTCTAAAAATGCTAACTCTGCAGACTTAAGTTTGGAAGAAAAAAAACAGGCTATTAAGTGGCTAGTTCATCTTGTTGGTGATTTACATCAGCCTTTACATGTTGGCAATGGTAAGGATAGAGGCGGGAACGATGTAAAAGTAAAATGGTTTGGTGACGAAACCAATTTACATGAGGTCTGGGATGAAAAATTATTTGATTTGCAAAATTTAAGTTATACTGAATATGCTCATTTTCTAAATTTAGAATTTGATGAAAGTATGTGCTTAAAATGGTCTAGCGGCGATATAGAATCATATGCTGAGGAGTCTAGTATCTATAGAAAATCTTGCTATGACTACTCCAATGACAATTTAAGCTATGGTTATTTATTTAATGTTAAACCAATCCTTGATATGAGGCTTATGCAAGCTGGTGTAAGACTTGCAAAATTATTTAATGAAATATTTAAATAAATGAGGGTCCTTGCAGCATTTTTTATTTTTTCTATTACATTTATAAGGGCTGAAATATATTTTCAACAAGATGTTGATTATAACATTGAGGTCACTCTTAACGACACAGATAAAACCTTAACAGCATATGAAATAATTAACTATAAAAATAATAGTCCTGACACTTTAGAATTTATTTGGTTTCATTTATGGCCAAATGCATATAAAAATGATTCCAGTGCACTTGCCAAACAATTTTTTCGATTAGGAAGCACTAGATTTTTAAATACAAAAGAAAAAAATAGGGGTTACATTGATAGTCTGGATTTTTCTGTAGATGGTGTTAAAGCTGAATGGCAATTTCATAGTGAATATATTGATGTAGCAAAAATTTTCTTGCCAGAACCACTTTTTCCTGGAGCTCAAATAAAAATTGAAACACCTTTTTTTGTAAAATTACCTAGAGTTATATCACGGCTAGGGCATATGGGTAAACATTTTGAAATAACCCAATGGTACCCTAAGCCAGCAGTGTATGACAAAAATGGATGGCACGCTATGCCATATTTAAATATGGGAGAATTTTACAGTGAGTATGGAACCTTTGATGTAAAGATTACACTTCCTGAAAATTATCGATTAATGGCTACTGGTGATATGGTAAACGGGCAAAAAGAATTATTATGGTTAGATTCATTGGCCATTGTCGGAGATTCCTTAAAAAACCTATCTAAGAAGCAATTAGAGGAGCATTTTAAAAAGATTGATGGTAAAAAAGAAAAACTCAAAAAAGCGAACGAGAAAGATTCATTAAAAGTTTATAAAAATAAAACCATTCATTTTAGACAAAAAGATGTTCATGATTTTGCTTGGTTTGCAGACCCTAACTGGATAGTACAAAAAGGAGAGTTAAGCCTACCAAGCTCTAATCGCAAAGTAACCCTTTGGAGCATGTATCTACCTGAAAATGCATGGACCTGGAGAAAATCTCTAGAGTATTTACATGACTCGGGTCAATGGTTTAGTAAATCTTATGGGGAGTATCCATACAATCACATAACTGCAGTTGATGGTAATATGTCCGCCGGAGGTGGCATGGAGTACCCTAATATTACAGTTATATCTCGATCCGATACTGAAGATTTCCTAGAGTATGTAATCATGCATGAAGTAGGTCATAATTGGTTTTATGGAATTCTTGGGACAAATGAGAGAGACCATGCTTGGATGGATGAGGGTTTGACTGAATTTTCAGGTATACGATATTGGGAAGAAAAATACGATAAAAGGAATGGAAGGTTTATTTTCAGCGAGCTATTACAAGATAAAATAGGCATTGGCAAAAATGTTGACATGTCTTACTACCAGTATAGTGGTTATTGTTCAGGAGCTACTAGCCAGGATGCTCAACCACTTAATATCTCATCTAATGAGAATTATTTTTACAGAAATTATGGAAAAAATTATAGTAAAGTTTCTGTTATGATGAGGTATCTCCAGCACTATTTGGGAGAAGAAAAACTTGATGTAATTATGCAAGACTATTATGAATCATGGAAATTCAAGCATCCTGGACCTAAGGACTTTGTATCATTTTTTAATAAGCATTTAGATGAGGATATAAACTGGTTTTTTGAAAATATGATTGATAGTACCACATATATTGATTATAAAATTTCAAAAAAAAATGGAAAATATTTTCTTGAGAACGTTGGATCATTCAATGCTATGGCTGAGGTTGCATATTATGATGACGACAATCAGGAAATAAATAGAATTTGGGTTAGACCAAAACAAAAACAAACCGCTTTAGATGTCCCATCTAACTGTAGCAAAATTATCATTGACCCAGATCAATATATGCCAGATGTAAACAGAACAAATAATTCAACAAATAAAAAGTTAAAAATGAATTTTGTTTTTGATAAGCCTACATTTTATGATATTGATCTAAATGTTAGTCCATGGTTTCCAATGTATAATTCTTATGACGGTCTATCGAACGGAATCTATATCAAATATGGTGGGTCAGCTGGATTTGGTGGGCAAAGTATTGATGCTTGGCTTTTATATGGTGATAGAACCAAAATGTTAAATGGGATTGTATGGACAAAAAAAGAAATTGATAATTTGTGGTCATTCAGTTCTGGAATATTTGAATCTATGATTGAATCTCGCAATGGGCGTGAAGGCGCTAGTTTTAAGTTTGTTGGCAATAATCAAAAAAGAGATCTCTATAACTACGAGAATAAAAAAATAGAAATTGATCTATACTACCACAATATTAAATCAAACTTAGCTTTAAGCCCTGAACTATACGATCTAGGAGAATTTGGAATTGCTAAAATATCAATGAAAAATTTTTGGGAGCGCGATATGTTTAATGAATTCAGTATTGGCTCGCAACTCCATTTCAGTTCACGTTTTGCGAAGTTGAATTTTAGAGCAGGATATTATAAAAAATTCTCAAAAAAAGTTGAGACTTTAATCAAGATTAATTTTGGAACATTTTTATTTTCAGACAAGATACCCAAACAATACCGATATTATCTAAGTGGGTCAATTGTACCAGATTTTGATAATTACGTATGGGACAGGAGTGGTGATAATCAATTCAGCATTCTAAATGGATTCTATCATAATGGCGGAATTAGAGGTGTTAATGTTGAAAACCCTTATCTAGCCTCTACTGATAACATCCTCTCATTAAGGATAGATCAAAAAGTTCCTAAAATACCTGGTAAAATATTTTTTGATTATGCAACTGGTTCGAGCTTGCCCAAAGAAAATTATATTTCAGGTGGTATAAAACTGGGTCCATTGATTATACCATTGTATCAAAACTGGGAAGAAAAAAATAAGATACCAAATAATTTTGAATGGATAAAAGAAAGGGTGCGATTTATTTGGGTGTTTTCAAGGGTTAGTTTTTTCTAATAAATAATTTATTATTTTTAAAAATGTTTTAAACATTGTTTTACGTTTATTATGATAATTTTATAAATTAAAATATGATTACAGTTTTATCTCCAGCAAAAAAACTTTCAAGTGAGTGCTCATCAAAGGGCAATGCGCATACGAAGCCTGTGTTTCTTGATCAATCTGATAGTTTAGTAGAAATTTTAAAAAAAATGAAGCCTGACCAGCTTCAAAACTTGATGGGAATCAGTCAAAACCTTTCTGAACTTAATTGGGAAAGATTTCAGTCCTGGACATCAGATTATTCTCCAAATGTATCTAGAGAAGCTTTCTTTACATTTAAGGGAGACACGTACAATGGTTTAGATGCAGATACTTTATCAGAAAAAGATGTTCTATTTGCTCAGGATAACATTCGTATACTGTCAGGCCTTTATGGTTTATTGAAACCCCTAGACCTAATGCTCCCATATAGGTTAGAAATGGGAACAAGATTAAATAACAATAAAGGAAAGAATTTGTATGAGTTTTGGGGCGATAGTATTGCTGCCAATATATCGACAGAGCTTAAGAATCATAACCATAAAATAATTGTAAACTGCGCGTCCAATGAATATTTTAAATCGATCAGTAATGGATCTTTGGAAGCCATGGTGATAACTCCAGAGTTTAAAGAAATCAAAAATGGTAGTCTGAAAATGATTTCTTTTTATGCAAAAAAAGCTCGAGGAATGATGGCTCGTCACATCATAGAAAATAGAATTAATGATCCAAAAGACCTTCTATCTTTCAACTCAGACGGGTATTCTTATGATGCATCCTTATCAACGGATATAAAGCCTGTTTTTACTCGCTCCCAGAGTTAAATCAAATTTTTATTATTAAAGATTCTAAAATACTACATAGACACATATTTTTTGCTTTATTTGTATCTGTTTTTGTTTCAAATCAGTTATATCCTCAAGATACCTTAATCGTCCATCCCATTAGTTTTGATACCCCGAGCCCTATCGGTTGGGTTGCTCAATATGATGTTAAGGTAGAATTTCCTCAAGTGGACAAAACCTGGAGAAAGATTTTAATGAAACAAACCCTTAAGTGTGATCCTAGAACTAGCGCTGACAAATATGATTGCGGGGAATGGGATTATATTTGGGATGCTTTAATATTCATTCCTGTTAATGATACAGTAGAGGCATATAAACTTGGTAGTTTTGTTACGCCATATGGGAAAAGGCTTGAAATGGGAGGAGAAAAAGGCTGGGAATGGGTATACGACTTGACAGATTATGCGCCACTTTTACGAGGTAAAAAAAGACTGCGCATCGGAAATAATCAAGAATTGTTAGATTTAAAATTTGAATTTATTGAAGGCGTACCGCCTCGCAATCCTATATCAATTCAAAACATATATCCACTAGGCGAGTATGATGGACATTATGGGTATACCTATAGATATGGTGATATAGTGGAGAACAAAGTACTTAAGCCCAGAAAAATTGATTTAAGTCCTGCCGCATCTCACTTTAGTATTAAATCAATAATTAGTGGACATGGTCATGAGGGGCCAAATTATTGCTGCGAATGGGTTGAAAAATCTCATTATTTTTTTATAAATGAGTTAAAAGAGCATTCATGGAAAGTTTGGAAAGATTGTGGTAATAACCCAATATATCCCCAAGGCGGAACCTGGCCTTACGATAGAGCAGGATGGTGCCCCGGAACAAAAGTAGATGAAATGGTTTTTGACCTTACATATTTAGTCAATCCAGGTCAAACTATTGCATTTGACTACGAGATAGAGGCAATGAAAGATACAAGTGAGCGTAAAGGTATTTACAGAATGAGTCATCAGTTATTTTCATTTGGGCCGCCAAATTTTAACAGAAATTTAGAGTTGGTAGATATTATCAATCCGAGCTCTGAAGATAGACATTCAAGATTTAACCCTACTCTTGATAAGCCAAGAGTTAGAATAAAAAATATTGGAACTCAGGAAATAAGAAGAGTAAAGTTTTTTTATGGGTTAAAAGGGCGGCATAAATCTATTTATCATTGGAGGGGAAGTTTGCAATTCCTAGATGATGTAATTATTACGTTACCAATGAATGATTGGCAAGGATTAAGGGATGAACAATATTTTTATGTTGATGCAGTCACAATAAATGGTCGTAAAGATGAGAACGATATTGATAATAAACTTATGTCCAAAGTAAATATACCATCCGTATTTCCAGAAAATTTTATAATGAGGCTAAAAACCAATAACCATGGAAGAGCTAAACAAAATTCTTTTAAAATTAGTGATTATGATGGGAATATTTATTATTCTGGAGACACGTTTCTTGACAGTTCTGAATACAATATAGCAATTAACCTAAATGAAGGTTTTTATCAATTTCACTTTAGTGATATAAATGAGGATGGAATTGATCGATTATGGTGGAAGCAAAAAGATTCAATTGGCATCGCTGGAGAACTTGGTTTCTATGATGTAAATTATACTGAATTAATAAAATTCTCTCCTGATTTTGGTCAGGAGATTCGAATGGATTTTATAATTGGGCCAATTCCATAGTGACCTATTAATTAAACACTTATATTCTCGCCCTAACACAGCCTTATAAACTCACATCTAGTTGTATTTATTTGTGATGCTTTCTAGACTGATTAGTTAATGATAAAACAGTCGGAAGAAATATAAAATGCAAACTTTTAATGAAATAAATTTGAATAAGGATTTGAATAAAGCCTTAGCAGAGCTTGGCTTTATTAAGCCAACCCCAATTCAGGCTAAAACTATTCCTATTTTAATGGACTCTGATCAAGATATGATCGGCTCTGCCCAAACAGGAACTGGGAAAACAGCAGCTTTTGGTTTGCCATCTATCCACCTAACTAATTTGGATGAACCGGGAACTCAGACTTTGATATTATGTCCTACGAGAGAATTATGTATGCAGGTTGCTAATGACCTTAGGGCATATTCCAAATACATTGATAAGCTTGGTATAGTTTCTATTTATGGCGGTGCGAGTATTGAAAAACAAATCAAATCAATAAAAAAACGTTCTCACATTGTTGTTGGAACGCCTGGAAGAACAAAAGATCTTCTAACAAGGAAGAAGTTGTTCATTGATAAAGTGCAAAGAATTGTTCTAGATGAGGCAGACGAGATGCTATCGATGGGATTTAAGGATGACCTTGATTTTATTTTATCAAAAATAACTGGAGAAAGTCAGAAGCTACTTTTTTCTGCTACAATGCCCAAGAAAGTTGAATCAATTGTAAAACAATATATGAATGATCCTGTAACTATTGCTGTTGATATAGTAAATACTGCCTCGGTAAATGTAAAACATGTTTTTCATATGGTTCAGGCAAGAGACCGCTATGAAGTGGTTAAAAGGATTGCAGATATTAATCCAAATATATATGGCATTGTTTTTTGCAGGACTAGGAGGGAAACGAAGGATGTTGCCAGCAAATTAATGTTTGATGGTTATAATGCTGACGCGCTACATGGGGATCTTTCACAATCTCAGCGTGATGATGTGATGAGAAAATTTAGAAGAAGACAATTGCAGATCCTTGTAGCCACTGATGTTGCATCTAGGGGGTTAGACGTGAATGATCTTTCTCACATTATTAATTTCAATCTACCTGATGATCCAGAGGTATACACGCACAGGAGTGGACGTACAGGAAGAGCAGGGAGAAAGGGCATATCAATAGCAATCATTCATTCTCGAGAAACACGCAGGTTAAAAGAGATTGAACGGGTCTCAAAAATAACTTTTGAGAAACAACCAGTCCCTACAGGAGAAGATATATGCAAAAAACAACTATTCTCATTAATTGATAAAGTAAAAACGGTTGAAGTGAATAATGAAATCATCGAACCTTTTTTAGAAAAAATTAATGCGAAGCTTGAGGGTCTTTCTAGGGATGAGCTGATAAAAAGATTCGTTTCAGAAGAATTTAATCGATTTGTTTCATATTATAAAAACGCAAGAGATATTAATATTGGTTCTAAGGATTTTAAAGGAAAGGAATCTAAAAAAAATCGAAGAAATCAAAATAAAGGTAGGAGGGGAAATTTTTCCAGGTTTCATATAAACGTTGGATCAAAAAATAAACTTAATCCTGTTAAACTAATTGGTTTAATTAATGATAACTTGAAATCAAAAAACATAGAAATAGGAAAAATCGAAATCATGAAAAGTTTTTCTTTTTTTGAGGTTGATTCAGATTTCTCTGATATTTTGATCAAATCATTAAATAAAAAAAAGTTTGAAAATTTTGTAATTAAAGTCGAAAAGTCTAAACCAGCTCCCAGGCATAAAAAGGATAGGTCTAAAAAAGAAAATTATAAAGCTAGATCAAGTAGTAGGCCAAAGAATAGATTGAGGCAATCGTTTGCCAAGAGGAAATATCGAAAAAAGAAGAATTGAATTTTCTAAGCTATTAATCAGATATTTTAACCAATTATATGTTTATTAATTCTCATCTTGCAACAGGCTACATACTACATAAATCGAATCTTTTTGAAAAAAAATGGCTTCCCATATGGGTTTTATCTGCTTGGATTCCAGATATAGATGGGTTTTGGTCTGCATCGGTTGTAGAGCATCACAGCATTTTACATACTCAATTCTTTTGGATTGTTATCTGTGCCTTTGGTTGGCTAGTAGGGTATTATAAAAAAAGCACTAATGTAAAAACATTTTTCATTATACTTTTCATAGGTACTTTTGTTCATCTTCTTACTGATTATATAACAGCCAGGACTGTTGGTATTAAATGGCTATATCCTTTTAATGATGTAGATTACTTTTTATATCCAATCATACCAGAAAATGGCAATATTCCTATATGGCAAATGCTTATACCTCCATATTTAACTTTTTATTTTGAAAATAAGCTACTTTCCATTTTTGAAATACTTTTAAATATTATTGCTTTGGGACTTTATTTTTTTTCCTTTAAGAAGCCAAATTAACATATGAACAATCTGGCATTAGATAAAGAACTGATGTTTAAAGCTATAAAAGAAGCAAAACGTGGTATTCCTCATGTTTACCCGAATCCTGCAGTAGGTTGTGTGATTCATGATGGTGGTAAAATTTTGAGTACAGGTTATCATAAAATGTTTGGTGGTGATCATGCTGAGCATGATGCCTTGCAAAAATTAGATAAATCTGCGAGGGGTCTTACAATGTATGTTAGTTTGGAGCCTTGCGCTCATGTTGGTAAGACTGGAGCATGCTCGGATTTAATTGATCCCGAAATTTTTAAAAGAATTGTTATTGCAGAAAAAGATCCAAATAAAAAGGCGTCTGGCAGTATTGAAAAAATAAAGCGTAGTGGGATTGAAGTCGAGGTTGGGTTATTGAAAGAAGAAGCTAGAGCCTTAAACAAAAGGTTCTACGTATTCCATGAACAAAAAAGACCTTATGTTATTTTAAAATATGCATCTACTCTTGACGGATTCGTTGCTGAGAATGATGGTTATTCAAAATGGATAACAAATGAAAAGTCTAGAAAAGAAAATCATTATACAAGATCCATATGTGATGCAATACTTGTTGGCTCGAATACTGCAAGGCTAGATAATCCCAATTTAGGCTCTCATGGACTTGCAAAGGATCCCAAAATCGTCGTCATCAATAATGATGAAGACCTGAGTTCTTTAAATTTATTTAAAAAAGAACCAATAGTGTATTCTTCTAAAGAGTTAACTGATAATTATGAAAAAAATATTAGTTTCATCATAAATGACCTGTACAAAAAGAATGTTCAGTCACTTCTTGTTGAGGGTGGAGCTAAAACAATTTCAGGTTTTATAAACTCTGGAGTATTTGATGAATTACATTGTTATATTGCTCCAAAATTTTTAGGTGAGGGGCTTAATATTTTTCAAGGGAAAAGTAGTATAAAGAAAAATTATGGTCTTAAAATTGTTGATGCTAAAATGATTGGTGATGATGTAAAAATCATATACACAAGGAATGCTAATTAAGAGATGTTTACTGGAATAGCAGAGGGAAAAGGTATAATTGCATCTCTTGAGCGAGATGACGACATTGTGCGCATTACTGTCAATCATAGTCTGGACAATAATGATATTAGTATCAATGACAGCATCTGTTGCTCCGGTATTTGCTTAACTGTTGTTAAGCAAAATAAGAGCTCATTTCAGGTTGAAATGGTTCCTGAAACCATTGAAAGATCTACTGCAAAATATTGGAATGAAGGCACAATAATTAATCTCGAAAGAGCTATGCTTCCTACAACAAGGATGGGAGGTCATTATCTGCAGGGGCATGTAGATACTGTAGTTCAAATCAAGGACATACAACATTTTGAAAACTCCGCAATTTTTAATATTTCAGTTGATCAAGGTATGATGAAATACATAGTTGAAAAAGGTTATGTCGGACTGGATGGGTTAAGTTTAACTGTTGCGAAAATAAACAATAACGATTTCGATATTGCTCTCATACCCCATACACTAAAAATCACTAATTTTGGTACTAAGAATATTTCAGATTCTCTTAATCTTGAAATTGATATTGTAGCAAAATATGTAGAAAACTTTTCAAAGCCTCATACGAAAAATGTTTAGAGAAAAAATACAAGCAGCTATTGAAGATATTCAAAATGGTAAATTTGTCATTGTAACAGATGATGCTGATAGGGAGAATGAAGGTGATTTGATTATGGCCTCAGAAATGATAACTCCTGAAGCTGTAAATTTTATGGCAAAATATGCTAGAGGGCTTATATGTGTATCCATAAACAAAGAGGACGCAAAAAGGTTGCAACTTGATCTAATGGAACAAAAAAATACCAGTCTTCATGAAACTAACTTTACAGTAAGTATAGATGCTGTAAAAGATACTACGACAGGAATATCAGCTCAAGACAGATCAAAGACCATAAGATTAATGGTTGATGAAAATTCTAAACCTGAAGATTTTGCAAGGCCCGGGCACATATTTCCTATCCTTGCAAAAGACGGAGGTATATTAAGAAGGTCAGGTCATACTGAAGCTAGTTTAGAGCTAGCTGAATTAGCTGGGTTTAAATCTAGTGGCGTGCTGTGTGAGATAATGGCTGAAGATGGAACGATGCTTAGGGGAAAAGATCTGCAAAATTTTGCTGACGAACATGATCTTAAGTTAATATCAATCGCAGAACTCATTTCATATGTAAGAATAAAAAAATCCTTAATTGAGAAAATAGAGACAACTAAACTGCCTACTGATTATGGGGATTTTACCTTGCATCTTTACCAAGATAAATTTGAAAGTAAACAACATATTGCACTTACCCACGGGAAGATAGATAAAAAAAAACCAACTCTTATACGAGTTCATTCAGAATGCGTTACTGGTGATATTTTTTCATCAAAAAGATGTGATTGTGGAGCTCAGCTAGATCATGCCATGAAGAAAATTGTTGAGGCTGGCTCAGGTATAATCATTTATTTAAAACAAGAAGGTAGAGGAATAGGTCTTAAACACAAAATTCAGGCATATAAGCTTCAAGATGAGGGCTTAGATACTGTTGAGGCAAATGAGAAGCTTGGGTTTCCTCCTGATATGAGAGATTATGGAACAGGAGCGCAAATTCTAAAAGACCTTGGAGTTACTAAACTCAATGTGATGACAAATAATCCTAAAAAATTAGTTGGTTTAGAAGGTCACGGTTTAGAGATATGTGAAAGAATTAAGATCAAAATGCCAACAGAACCTGAAAATGAAAGATATTTATCAACGAAAGAAAAAAAATTAGGGCACATATTTGACTGATGATATATGTAGTAAAAAGTTTATTTAATTCTGATATAACAGATGGTCTTTACAATGGATTTATTAAATCAGTTGAGGGGACAAAAATAAAAGAAGATTTGAAGCTTATCGATGTACCTGGTGCATACGATATTCCTGGAGCTGTGGCTAGAAATTTAAATAATGAAGATTGTGAATTAGTTGTCACCCTGGGCTGTGTTATAAAAGGAGAGACAGACCATTATCATTACATATGTGACGCAGTTGCAAATGGAATCATGAATCTTACATTGAAATCATCGAAATCAATACTTTTTGGAGTATTAACATGTCAAAACAAAAGTCTTGCATCCGATAGGTCAGGAAATGATATGAGCTCTAATAAGGGCTATGAGTTAGGATTAATGGTTAGGAATATATTGTTAGAAGAAAGAAATGAAAATTTTTCAAACCATTAGTTTCGTTTTATTTTTTCTTCTTTTATCTGGATGCGATAAAAACAGGCACATACAATCTTACAGAACACCAAAAAAAGATTTTGGTTTGCAGCTTGAAGCGCCTCAACCAAGTTCTAAAACAAGATCTTCAGATGTCACAAATTTAACATGGGAACTTCCTGACAGTTGGATTCCCTCAACTGGTCATTCAATGCGACTAGCTAGTTTTGACATCCCATTCTCCGATGGCGTTGGTGATCTTTCTATTGTTTCTCTTGGAGGAGCAAGTGGGGGGTTATTAGCCAATGTAAATAGATGGAGAGGACAAGTAAACTTAAGTCCAATATCAGAAAGTGAAATTCTTAACGTTTCCACAGTTGGTGAAAGTAAAATGGGCCCATTTAGAATTTTTAAGATGATAAATGATGTTGATACCTCAAATGCCATTATAGCTGCAGTATTGCCAACTGGCCAAAAAACATTTTTTATAAAATTAACCACCACAAAAAAAGGTGTGATAGAATTGCAGTCTGTATTTGAAAAATTCTGCGCTTCTATTGGAAATTCTTCTTAATGAAACGTGAATTAATAAGAATTTGTAGCAGTCCAAAGCTATTTGTCTATAGTCTTGTATGGCTAATGGTACTTGTAACCGTGGGTACTGTTGCTCAAAAAGATATTGGACTGTATGCATCCCAACAAAAATACTTTTCTTCATACTTCTTCTTTATTGGTCCATTACCCCTTCCTGGCGGAAGAGTAGTGCTTGCTCTTATGTTAATTAACCTTGTTTCTATGATGTTTAAACAAAATCTATGGAAAATGAAAAAGATTGGTGTGATCGTTGTTCACTTGGGCGGAATAATGTTGCTAGTTGGGGCAGGTCTTACAGCAGTGTTCAGTTCAGAAGGTAGCATGGTCATTGAAGAAGGCTCAAAATCAAATACTATAGATGATTATCACATTACAGAATTAGCAATAATTAATGTGTCTGATTCTAATTATGATCAATATACAGTTTTTGGACAGCCATTATTTAAAAGTGGAAATAATTTGATGCATGGAGATCTAGATTTTGATATAACTATTTTAGATTATATGGACAACGCCACTCTAGAGCCTATCCAAGGAAGTTCAAGTATTGGATTTAAAGGTATGTTGAAAAATTTTAATTTAATTGAAATTGACCGAGATACAGATGACATGAAAAATAGGCCGGGTATAATTTTTCAAGTCTCTGGTACATTTTCAGATGTAGACGGAGTGTATGGTCTTATTTTTGGACAATCTGTGCCCGCTACAATAAATGTCAATTCAAATCAGTATGTAATGGCATTACAAAAGAAAAAAACCTATTTGCCATTTGCCATAGAGCTTGAGGATTTTAAAAAAGTAATGCATCCAGGTACTGAGGTGGCAAAAAGCTATAGTTCAAAAATCAATTTAGTTGAAAACAACATTCCAAGGCCTGTGCTGATTGAGATGAATAAGCCATTGAGGCATGAGGGCTACACGTTTTACCAAGCGTCCTTCATTGAGAGTCCTAATGGAGAGGAAACAACCGTACTGGCAGCTGTACATAATTACGGTAGGTTATTCCCATACATTTCAAGCATAATTATGTCAATTGGGTTACTAATGCACATGTTAGTAAATATGCCGGCTTTATTTAAAAAGAAAAAGTAATGAGATACGTTCTTAAATATCCACTCTTCATGCTTTTGCTATTTTCTTCTTTATCAAATGATCTATTTGCAAAAGAATTACTTATTACTGACATTCCTATTCAAGAGGGTGGCAGAATAAAACCATTAGATACTTATGCTAGAAATCAATCTTTAGCATTTTACGGTAAACGAAAAATAAAGCATGAAAAATTAGAGTCCATAGACTGGCTTTTGAATTTATTTACCCACCCAGAAAAAGGTCTAGATCAGCAAGTCTTCAACATACGCAATCCTGAAGTAGTAAATGCTCTTGAATTGGAATGGACCAATAACTTCCATAGATACAGTTACAATGAAATTTTTCCAGGCGTTGAAAAGCAACTTACCCTTATCAGAAATATTTTTGAGAAAAAGGAAGAGGATAGAGATGTATTTGAATCTCAAATGATCGAGGTTTATCAAAATGTAATGAAATTTAGAGAAATTGTTTCTAGTCTTAGCTGTCTTTTACCTTTGTTTACAGTTCAGAGTCCAGAAGCTGCCCAATACTTGCATATTGAGCCCGGGCAACTCACTAGTTACGCCCACATTATGTCTCATAGAGAATCTTTATTTGGAATTTCTCAGGGAGTTCTGACTAAGCCAGAATCTGAATGGTCCAATACGGAAAGAGAAATTGCACTTCTATTGTATAATTTGCAGCAAGCGAGTTCAGATGAGTTTGCCAAATCACTTAAAATTATACCTCCGTCTGAAAACGATTCTACTGGGCTTTGGATTTCTCCATGGGAATTATTTGACGGAAGAACAATAGAGCCACATCAAGACAAAATAATAAAAGCACTGGAGTCATATCTGGTTGCTAGGTTTGAAGGCGATGAAAAATCGCAAGGCTCTGCTTTAAAAGCATATAAAGCAGGTCTACTATCTTACAGTGGTGACCGTATTGATTTCTCAGTTTTGAGTAAAGAAAGGTGGTTAAATAAGGCCAAATTGTTTACAAACAGTCTAGTTTTTTATATCATCGGCTTTATTTTGCTTGGTATAAGTTGGATGATAAAACCAGATTTATTGCGGAAGATAGCATTTGGTTCGCTGGGAGTTGGGTTTATACTTCACACTTACGGTATATATTTACGCATGGTAATCATGAGCAGACCACCAATTTCTACTTTATATGAAACTGTAATATTTGTTGGATTTGTCATCGTTCTAGTTTCCTTGGTCATTGAATATTTACGGCAGGATGGATTGGGGGTTTTTATTGGTTCGATCAGTGGAGCTATGCTTCACTATGTTGGATTTGGCTATGCTGCAGATGGTGATACTTTAGAAATGCTTGTTGCAGTTTTAAATTCCAACTTTTGGCTTGCTACTCATGTTACTACGATTATTCTTGGTTATGGAACTTCATTGATGGCTGGTCTTATCGGTCATCTTTATCTGATTGAAAAGATTAGAGTACCAAAAGATAGTGTCCGTTTGAAAAGCATTTATAATAATATGTTTGGGGTCACATTGATTGCGTTATTCTTTACTCTTTTCGGTACAATTTTAGGTGGAATTTGGGCTGACCAGTCTTGGGGAAGATTTTGGGGGTGGGACCCTAAAGAAAATGGTGCACTACTCATTGTATTGTGGCAGTTGATGATGGTTCATATGAGGTTGAGTGGATTAGCCAAGCCTGATAAGTTTGCTTTAGGAATGGTTTTGAATAACATTGTAGTTATAATGGCGTGGTTTGGTGTAAATCTTTTATCGATTGGTCTACATAGCTATGGGTTTGCTAGTGGTATCGCTGTTAACATAATTTTATTTACCGTTTTTGAGCTTGTTACCGGTTTTGGTACGTATTATTGGGCTCGCTCAAGAAAAAAGTTGGCTGTTTGATATTTATCGCCGTTTAATTGTTTTCAATTAAGGTTAGAAAAATAATAGGAATAATTTATGGAATATAGAAATCTTGGTAAATCAGGCTTAAGAGTAAGTGAACTATCCTATGGATCATGGGTCACTTTTTCATTTCAACTTGATAAAACAAAAGCTAAAAAGACAATGAAACATGCCTACGATGCTGGCATCAATTTTTTTGATAACGCTGAGGCTTACGCCTCAGGTGAATCAGAGAAGATAATGGGTGATGTCCTTTTTGATCTTGGATTAAGCAGAGATACTTACATCGTATCAAGTAAAGTGTTTTGGGGAGGGTCATCTGTTACTCAGCGCGGTTTAAATTTTAAGCACATTCGCGATGCGTGTGATTCTGCTTTGAAAAGACTTAGAGTAGATTATCTTGATATGTATTTTTGCCATAGACCTGATTTCCACACCCCAGTTGAAGAAACTGTCCGTGCTATGGATGTATTAGTGAAGCAAGGGAAAATATTATATTGGGGCACTTCAGAATGGTCGGCTGATAGGATAAGAGAGGCATATTCTATAGCTTATCAGTATGGTCTAACACCGCCATCCATGGAGCAGCCGCAGTATAATATGTTTCATCGCTCGAAGTTAGAAAAAGAATATTTAGGATTGTTCTCATCTGAAGGTCTGGGTACAACAATATGGTCTCCTCTGGCATCAGGAATTTTAACGGGAAAGTATAACGAAAGTATTCCAAAAGGATCTAGAATGAGCTTGCCTGATTACAAATTTCTTAGAGACGGTTTAGAATCGAAACAAGGAGCTGAAAATATTAAAAAAGTAATAAAATTATCTAGAATCGCAGATAAGTTAGGTATATCAATGGCTCAATTAAGTATAGCGTGGTGTTTAAAAAATAAAAATGTGAGCACTGTAATTTTAGGCGCAACTACAATCAAGCAATTAGATGAAAATATTAAATCAGCTGAATATGTTAAGATGCTAGATGATAAGGTAATGAATTCAATTGAAAGAATTTTAAAAAATAGCCCAATTCCAGAGCCAGACATGTTATAATTTTTCAAAGACGATCAATTTTTCTCTTCCTTTACGAGCTTCAATTGATTGATTTGGAAAATAATCTGCCGTTATCTTCCACTTGTTAGAAAATAGCGTTTTAATCTCGTCTTCTTTCACTCCAAATGGAGGGCCACCTTCATCAATATCTTTATCTAATGGCATCCATAAGCCGATCAATTTGCCACCAACTTTTAAAAGGTCATAAACTAGATTACTATATTTTTCTCTCTTTAGAGGATCAATAGCACAAAAACACGTTTGCTCTATTATATAGTCAAACTGGGATGAGTAATCTGGAGTTAAATCGAATATATCTTTCTTAATTGTTTCAATAGATAAGGATAATGACCTAGCGTTAGTTTCTAAATTGTGTATTGGCGTTTCAGCAAAGTCAACTGCAGTTACAGAAAAACCTTTTTTGCTAAATAAAATAGCATCATAGCCGTTGCCGCATCCTAAGATACATACTTTTCCAGGATCTAATGTGTCAGATAGTGCTGTAAAAACCGGAGTTTCTGCTCCTAAATCCCAACCAATCTCTTCTTTTTTATATCTACTTTCCCAAAAATTGGATTGGTTTACATCATTATTCTTTTCCATGTTAGAATTCTATCCCAAAACCACCAACAGGTATTGTACTAAAATAGACTATTTTTTCAATGGATTGCCTATCTCTGCTGTAAAAAAATGTTTCAATATTTTCCCTGTTATATGTATTCCATATTTCAAAAAACAATATCAAATTTGATTTTCTAAGACTGTATCTTTTTTCATATCGAATGAAAAGAGAGTGATAATCTGGTGTTTTTTGTTCATTGAACTCATTTATATAAAGTAATTGTTCATCATATATAGTTGATGATTCCAAGTTTATTGGAGTGTATGGCTTTCCACCAAAATATGACCATCTCACTGATATTTCCCAATTTGATTTAGGTCTGTACCCACCAACAATATTAAAGATGTATTTATAATTATGATTTCTATTTCTTTCAATGCCATCATAATCTATAAATATCGAATTAAAAATGGAGCCTCCAATTAATCCATAGAAATTCTCAGCTCTCTTTTTCTGTACTAAAAATTCTACCCCTTCTGAGGATGCTTCACCGTTGGATACAATACCATTATACATTCTTAGTTCATCAAATAAGAATGTAGGATCATTAAAAATATCTGAGTTTGGTAACATGGGGCTATCAAAATATTGCTTTTTATAAGCAGATATTGAAGCTTTCGTACTAGGTGTGATCATATGTTCAAAACTAAGCGAATATTGTTTTGTTTTTACACTTTTTAGTTTTTCAGATGTGTTATTTGCTATGTAGATCCCAGGAGGATTCTGATAATACTCACCAAAATTAAATATTATGTTTGTCCTTCCTTCAATTAGTTCATAATCGATATTAGCTCTTGGAGATATTAAATTTCTTTTTTCATAATCGTTTCGGTCAAATCTGAAACCAATTGAAGAAACAATGTTATTTCTGATATTGTTTTTTAATGTAAAAAATGCTGAATAGTTGCCAATAGATACCGTTTGGTCAAATGTTATTTTTTCAATGAATGGGTTATTTTCGCTAATGTTCCTTGAATAGTCATAATGGTGTTCTGTTAGTTCTGCGTCTAGTCCAAATTCAAGATTTGATTTAGAATTTAATTTGAAATGGTTGATTTGACGGAAATTTAATATATCTGTTTGCTCATCATTTTTAAAAACAGAACTATCTGTATTTACATTTAGAAATTGTGCTATGGAATTTTTATTTGATAGAGAAATACTAGAATTTGAATAGGCTTTTTCATTCCATATCCTTTTATAGTTAATTCCTATGGTTTGCTGGTCATTTTCTAACTTACCATATTCACTCTCACCAACATCTAATGCTCCAGCTTTATCTCTATCATATAAACTTCCTCCAGTAATTGCTAAAATGGAGATGGTATTATAAATGTTGGGATTAAAATCAAATTTTGCCTGAAAATCATTATACGATGGCATTCCACCACTTGCATTAATTGCTTCTGCTATTATATCTAAATAGCTCATTCTAAAAGAAGAAATATAACTTGAACGCTCGCCGAGTGGCCCTTCCACTAAAAACCCAAGACCACCCATTCCAAGTAAACCATATCCCTCCATCATTTCTCTATTACCTGAACGATAAGTAATGTCTCCAAAACTTGATAGTTTATTACCATATTTTGATGAAAATCCATTACTGTAAAAATCTAAATTTTCAACCATATCTGTATTGATTATTCCAATTGGACCATTTGACCTTCCATCTGCCTGTTGAAAATGAGAAATACTTGGAATGTAGATATTATCAATTATAAATCCGTTTTCTGTTGGTCCTCCTCCACGTACCATCATATCTTGTCTGTTCTCGCCGACACTTGCAACACTAGGCAATGTATTGATTATTCTAGTAATCTCTTGCCCCGAACCAGGAGAGCGTCTCATATCATCTCTGTTAAACGATACTGATTGAAACTCATTTACCATTGACTTTTTGAAAAAATTTTCTTCAACAACCACATCCTCGATCTCGATAATTGACCTTTCGAGTTCAACATTTAAAAAATCATACGCATGGGGACGGACCCACACATCAACTAAATATTCTGTTTTGTAGCCAATATAGCTGAAAATAATTGTATAGTTACCATAAGGAATATCTTTTATTGAAAAGTAACCTTCATCATCGGACACACCTCCAATTAAAGTTGATTTAACTACAATATTTGCTCCCGTTAAAGGTAATTGATTATCGATGTCTATAATTTTCCCCTTAATTACGCCTGTCGAATCAGAGTAGCATATGGATATAAGAAATAAAAATAAAGGTAAAATAGATTTGATATTCATAAGGAATAAGATGTTGTTAAAGGATTTTATCCGTATCAGCGATTAATGTCACAAAAAATGATAATAATTTTAGAATTACTGATGTAATTATTTCAAACAATAATATTAAATAACTATTTCCCGGAACAAACAGTATATTATCTCATATATATTTAGAATAAACCGTAATAATGCTTATGAAATTTTTAAATAAATTATTTTACTTAATACCTTTGGTTTTATTTTTCTCTGGATGCACAAAAGATGAACCCAAGGGATTATCTGATGCAGAATTAATATTAGCCATTATTGATGCTGAAGATAAAATCGAGGTTGATATGGAGTCGTTACCTATGGTAGCTAGGTCAACGATGGAGGACAATTATTTGTCTGAGTACTATCACTTGAATACTTACAAAGCTTCTACACTTGGGTATGAAGTATTTATAGCTGGTAAACCTGGTCGCCTCGGAAAACGCAGTGAAGTGTATTTTGATATAACTGGTAATAAGCTTGATTATGCTGAATACGAACGAGATATAATGTCCAATGATGATGATTTTTATAACAGAGATGAATCAGGAGATAAAAGAGATTGGGATTGTTTTACAATTCATTTTCCAATAACAGTAACTCTATCTGATGGATATACATATACTTTTGATAGTGAAGAATCAGTGAAAGAATATTATGATACATATGAAATTGATGAGGAGATAAATATTGCTTTTCCTATTACTGTTACAGACAAAGATGGAGAGGCCATTGTTATTGAAAGTGATGAATCACTAGAAGAAGTTTACAGAGGTTGTTATAACCATGAGAGAGACATCGTAATTGAACAAAAATGTTTTTCTTTAGTTTATCCTGTTTCTTATCAATTGCCAGATGGCTCATTAATTGAAGTGTCAGCAGATAATGAGGATAGTTGGGCCGAAATGAACGCATGGTATGATGAAAATCCTGAATCTGCTGAAAGACCAACTTTGCAATATCCAGTTGTAATAATGTATGAAGAAGATGATGAGGGTAGTGAAGACGCTTTAACGGTAACTATTAACAATGAAGAGGAAATGATCAGTGCCAGAGAAGATTGTCGTGAACTTGAATTCGATGATGTTGATGAATGTTATGAGTACAGTTATCCTATAACATATATTCTCCCTGATGATTCAACCGTGGAGATAGCTAGTTCGGATGATGAAAACGCATGGGGTCTAATTAGAAGATTCTATGAAGAAAATCCAGAGGCTGAAGGAGAACCTATTTTACAGTTTCCAATAGAAATTATTTTCCAGGGTGATATGGTTTTTGTCTTTGAAACAAATGCTGAATATGCATCTTTTGTTGAAGAAAATTGTAATAGGCAAGATTAAAATTATTTTACTAAGTTTTATTAGGAGGATATATTATGATAAATTGTTGTTCTACTAGTTGTAAATGCTGTGATGGCGGTTGCAAATGTGATTGCTGTGATAAGGGTCTTTCATGCATGAAAGGCTGTGTCAGTAATTGTTGTAAAAGCGATTGTTGCTGCGCTAGTTAAAAAAATTAGTATTTGAAGTGCTTGATTTTCTCGCCTTCATCTCCAATTTTTGTCATGGCTTCAATGCCCATATCTATATGTAGGTCTACATATTTTTGGGTCACATCTTTATCTTTTTCCTCTGTTTTAATTCCTTCCGGTATCATTGGCGTATCACTTACAAGTAGCAATGCCCCTCTGTTAATTTCATTTGAAAAACCAGTGATGAAAATAGTGGCAGTCTCCATATCAATGCCCATGACTCTGATTTTACGAAGGTATTTTTTGAATTTATTATCATGCTCCCATACTCTACGATTAGTAGAATAAATAACGCCGGTTCTATATTCAATCTCTCTTTCAACTAAAATTCCAGAAACATATTTATGCAGCTTAAATGAAGGCATCGCTGGAACCTCTTTTGGAAAATAATCATCACTTGTTCCTTCTCCGCGAATCGCTGCAATTGGCAGAATGAAATTTCCTATTTCTGTGGTCTTTTTTAACCCTCCACATTTACCTAAAAACAAAATTCCTTTGGGTTCAATCGCTGATAGAAGATCCATAATAGTAGCAGCATTTGCGCTTCCAATACCAAAATTGATGATTCCCAATCCATCTTTATTTATTGATGATGTCATTGGTCCGCCAATGCCATTTATTTTTGAACCAAATCTCTCAGCAAATTTTTCAACATAATTATGAAAATTTGTTAAGAGTATCCAATCTCCATACTTACTAGGATCTGTGCCTGTGTACCTTCTAAGCCAGTCAAATGCTATGTCTTTCTTTTTATTCATGTGTAATTTTAATACTTAAACATTGGGGAAAAAATGCAAAATAAAGCTACTGAACTTTTTAGTGATTGGGCTGATATTGGAAAAGATGAAGGTATGGCAGAAGCTCATAGCCCTGCTGTAAACCAAATTCTTGAGCAGGCATTATCTGGTAATAAATCTCATTTTAATTTTATCGACGCTGGTTGTGGTAATGGTTGGGTTGTAAGAAAAGTAAGAGAAATGCCACTTTGCCTGAGCTCTTGCGGTATCGATGGGGCAAAAGGCATGATAGAAAATGCTAGACGTATTGATCCTGGTGGTGATTACCACTTAGCTGATCTATTATCCTGGTCGCCATCTGTAAGAGCAGAACTAATTTTTAGTATGGAAGTATTCTACTATTTTGAATCTCCAGAAGAATTAACCAGACATATTGTTGATAACTGGTTAGCACCCTCCGGCAGGCTAATCATTGGCATTGACCATTATACTGGTAACCCGGATAGTCATAGTTGGCCAGAAGATCTTAACGTTCACATGACTTTAAAGGATGCCGATGAGTGGGTACAGCTTTTCAGGGACGCCGGTTTATCGAACTGCACTACCTCAAAGGCAAATGTATCAAAAAAATTTCCAGGTACTTTGGTGGTATCTGGAGATTTAATTGTTTAGAGAGATTTCTCCATAAGCTTATTAAGTCTTTTTACAAATCCTGCAGGATTATCCAACTTTACACCTTCTTGTAATAACGCCTGCTCATAGATCAATAAAACTCCATCATCAAAAGCTTTTCCTTTTCGCATAGCTGACAATTTTTTTATAATCTTATGTCCAGGATTAATCTCAAGTATCGGTTTTATTTCTGGCATGCCAACTTGTCCAGTAGCTCGCATAATTTCTTGCATTTGAGCAGTAGGATCATTTTCATCTGCCACAATACAAGATGGAGAATCACTTAGTCTGCTTGAAGACTTAACATCTTTTACTTTATCACCAAGAACCGATTTTACTTTTTTGATAAGTGGCTTGAGTTCATCTTTTTTCTCCTTATCATCTTCATTATTTAGCTCATCTGCAGCACCGCTTCTATTTACAGATTTAAGGCTCTTTTCTTTAAATGTTGGAATGGAGGGCATAATGATTTCATCTATTTCGTCATCGAGAATTAGAACTTCAATATCTTTTTTCTTATACATCTCTAACAAAGGAGACTCTCTAAGTGCTGATTCGTTTGTACCCGTGATATAGTATATTGATTCTTGATCGCTTCCCATTCGATCCAAGTAATCTTGTAGAGATACATATCCATCCTCTTTGGTTGACTTGAATCTTAGTAGTTCAGTTAATGCTTCTTTATGTTCAAATTCTTGATAAACACCTTCCTTTAATAACCTGCCGAACTCATTATAGAAACCTTCATATTTGTCTTTGTTCTTAGAGATAGTTTTGATCTTATCTAATACTTTTTTCACTGAATTAGATTTGATCTTAGCCATCACTCGATTTTGCTGAAGAATTTCGCGACTAACATTTAAAGGAAGATCGGAAGAATCAATAACACCTTTAACAAAACGAAGCCATGTTGGAAGTAGCTCCTTCTCATCATCTGTAATAAAAACTCTATTGACATAAAGTTTTACACCAGGTTGGTAATCAGCTCTATAGATATCTGCTGGAGCTTTACTTGGAATGAAAAACAGTACAGTAAATTCTAGCATACCCTCAGCTGTGCTATGAACCCAATCTAACGGATTTTCTGAATCATAAGATAGGGTTTTGTAGAATTCGTTGTAATCTTTCTTTTTAAGTTCATTCTTAGGCCTTTTCCAAAATGCGGTAGCATCGTTTATCTGCTCTGTTTTTGGAGTTTTACCTTTTTCTTT
>ENA-OSEY01000443-OSEY01000443.1-marine-metagenome-genome-assembly--contig:-NODE-443-length-30874-cov-4.153846_pt1 | contig 30874 bp, 19 predicted proteins | sample MGYA00248465_ERZ534230 | MGnify/ENA primary metagenome ERZ534230 (study PRJEB26409, sample SAMN06344110) | marine metagenome | isolation source: Sea water from surface | place: Atlantic Ocean:Southern...
ATTGGCTCGCTGTCGAGTGTCCAATCATTTAAACTTTTCTTCATTTTGTAAATTGAATTTTGCCTTTTAGAAGTTTTGCCTGCATCTTCTTCCTGCCAACAGCTCTGGCAACCTACAGGACGTTCTCCTTTTTTGAACTGATTTCTTAAGTTTTGCATGTATTCATGACGCTGTATTGAACTTAAAGTATGTTTATATACTTTGACATCAGGCACACTGCCTTTGTATAGACAGCAAGGTGATGCTCCACCATTTACATCTACTTCTAAACTTGTCCAAGGTAGTGGACACACATTTGATTTTAAATACTTTTCCACCAGTCTAATATCCTTTTATCTTTGCTTAATATTTTTGTAATATCTTGTTTACGAATTTTGTCTAAATATTGTTGTCTCTTCTTGCCTCTTTCTGTGGGAATAAAAGTTTCTCTTGTTTTTAAATTTTTAATTACATCGATTAGTACCCTTTGCTTCCATGTTGCACGTGGTTCCATGTATGCCAATGCTTCATCGAGTAAAGTATGTAAAAGTTCTTTTGGTAAGGATAGAGGACTCATTATTTCATCATTGCTGAATGTAAACATTATTTTTGTTAGAACTTCGGTGTTTAATTGTTGACTTAGATCAAACATGTTCTTTAGCTCTAATAGTCCAGGCATGGTTATTGTGTAGTCAAGCCTCATCTGTCTAGGATTAGTTGATACGGATAATCCTTCTTTGAAATTACGTAACCACTGTTCATAATTTAATCCATCTCGGATATATTCTGCGACTTCTCCTGTTCCATCCATTGATGCACACACTTGCCAGTCATTGAAATATCCCAACAAGTCAAATAAATTTGATTTACGAAAAGACGTTCTACTTAAATTTGTGTTGTATCTCACATATACTTGGTCAGCAAAGCCTAGTTCAATTATTCTTTCCATTGCTTTCCAATGCATGTCCCACATCAGTGGTTCCCCGCCACACCAATATATTTCCCGAACCTGCTTGGTTTCAATGGAATCAACAAACTCTTGCACCACTTGTTTGTCTTGAAAAGTTTTTATCTGTTCTCGTAGAGGAGATGCCATCCATGGTTGTGATTCTTTGCTCCAGCTTTTGTGTTTCCTAGATTCTGCTTCCCAGCTAGAACTTAACATATCACCACACATCCTGCATTTGAAGTTACATAGATTATTGAATCTATAATCAAAACTTATTGTAGGCATTGTGGTGGCCCCTGTAGCATCTGTTTTTTCAAAGGCTTCATCAATTCTGTTTGCGAAAAGTTTGTTCCAATATGATCGATACACATCTGTGTTAAGAAGTTTATGATCACACACCTGACATTCGGGCAGTTCTTCACCTGCCAACATACGCAATCTAACAGATTTCATGTGATCAGAATTCCAATGTTGTTTCAAGGACAAAGGCTTATACTCCTTAGCTTCATTGTCAGTGTCTATGTACTGCTTAAAACTCTGTGCAGGTTCTCGAGATGCACAACACATACGTCTTTCTGTTTGTGGCGAAAGATAAGTGTGTGTCCATGGCGCCATGCAAAAAGTTTTATTGCCATCTTTGGGTTTGACACGTTTTGCTAATTTTATTTCCTTGCCTTGCCTAGGCCAACGTTCATCGGCTGTGGGAAATCTATCTTTCATATTTGTCAAATAGTTCCTTCCATTCAGGAAATACTTGTAAAGTGTCCTCATTCCTCATCTTATCATATTTCCTTGTGTTTGCAAAAAATAGGTTCAGATGTTTTTGATTATCAGTCGCAAACATCCACTCCAAAGCAGACTCGAATCCTTTTGTTGCTCTTGTTAGAGGATCCTGATTTTTAAGCCATGCAAAATGTTCTTCGTATTTTTCTTTGACCCTCTGTTTATGTTCAGGTGGCATTATATCCATTCTCTGCCATATAGGGTGCTGTAACAAATTAAAGTTGAAATCTTGTGGTTTAATCAAGCCTTGTTCTACCCAGCTCTTATGGAAATCACAAACGTGTAGGCTGTTGATTAGGCCAACAGTTGAACTGATATAAAAATCAACTTGCGGACAAACCTCCATCATACGTTTTCTGTTCGCTATTGTTTCTTCCCATTTAGTACCTTTACGCATCAATTCTGCTCTTGGACCTTCCGCGTCTAGACTAGCGCCTATTGAAACAGAGTCAAACTTGTTCCATAATTCAAACACATCAATATCTTTGAATTTTGTTTTGCTGAAATTAGTATTGTAAATCAATCTAACATGATACATTTTACGCCTGTCTAGTTCCTTTAGTATTCTGTAATGTTCCTCCATGATTATAGGTTCTCCACCAGCAAAGTAAAATTGTTCGGTATTGTCAAACTGTTCAAGCATCTGTTCCCATAGGTCATTAGTGTGCCTGCCCACTTTCATTACTTTTGCGTGAGGCGGAGGACTGCCTGTAAGTTTCTTGTGATCTTCATACCAGTTGCTACTGAACCATGTACCACAACTCCTGCAGGCCATGTTACACAAATTGGAAAACCGTATGTCCCAGTATTTCATCACAAAGTCTGCTTTGCCATCAGGCAAAGTGCTGTGGACCAAAGGTACATTATGTCCAAAATGTTTGTTTGAACTGAGTCGCAAACTAAAAAAGCCAGCCTTCTCCTGATCGTAACACTTCATACATTCCCTTGACTTTTTGTTATCCAACATCCTTTGTCTCAACTGGTTCATTTTTTCTCCGTTGAAAACTTCCTCCATGCTGTTCTTATTCAAATTGCCAACAGGATACGGGTCAAAAGCAAAACAGCAAGGATATGCCCTACCGTCAGGATACGCATGGATATGCATCCATGGCAACATACAGAATGTATCACTCTCTATCAACAACTCCTTTTCTCGAGGAGTCATGTCTTTTATTTTCAGTTTCTCGGGCTCTTTCGCCCCGTACTCATATGCCACGGTACCATTCTCCTATGATTGGAAAAGTCTTTTCAAAGTCCTTTCCTGTTCTTTTATCGTATTGGCTGTAAAAAGCCTTGAAATCTTTTTGCAGTTTGCTCTGTTCTGCCGCACCTGCATGTGGTGTTTTTACAACATCCAGATAGTCAATAAGCCTTTGTGTGTGATTGACTTCCATTTGTTCTAAAAACTTTTCATTCTTATTTAAAAATTTTACCAAATTGCCTTTGAATTTATTTCTCAAGTCATCTGGCAACACGAGTGGTGACTGGAAACTAGGAAATCTCAATATGTTCAAAGTGTAATTTATTGTTGGCCCGTAAATCGCACTGGCAGTCTTAAACCATATTATTTTTTCCAAAAATTCTGGCAATGATTCTAGGCACAGTGCATTCACAGTAGCCATGTTGTGTATTTCTGACGGGATCTTATCTGCCATCATATTCAATACGTTGCTGAACCATGCTGTATAGTCTAGACCATCTCTGATATATTCTGCTTGATTTCCAACTGCTTCACAGCTTGTATACAAATGAAAATGTTTGAAATCTTTTAATTTGTCTTTGAATTTGTTTATAATATCTGGTTTGGCTCCTAGGTTTGAATTAATTGCTATTCTCATCTCAGGATTTATTTTGTCACCTTGTGTTTCTATCCAATCTAATAATCTCCATAGGTTAGGTGACATCATAGGTTCGCCACCCGTAATACGTAGTTCATCTAAACTTTTGTGCAGGTCAGACTCCCACCATTTATAGAACGCTTCAACATAAGGATTAGTTTCATCCTTTTTGTATGGTTCTGCACTATCATGTGGATGTGTAAAATGGTTACGTCCGTCTGATGTAAGCCCTGTGTAAGGTCCTTGTCTTTTTATATTGTTTGCCCAAGTTGAACTGAATGCAGGATTACAATATGTACAAGCAAACTGGCAAACCCTATCAAACGCAATTTCCAAAGTTCTCAGGTTGAAATCTTTTTGGTAGTCGGACCTATATGCGTCATTTAGTTCTTTGTCTGTGTAAATTTTTGATTTGTAGACTCTGTCACTGATTGCATCTCTGCCTATGTCTTCTATCTTCCAGCAATATTCACAACCCGCAGGTCTCTCTCCACACTGCATTTGCCTACGTTGTTCTTTTTTCTGTTTAGTGTTGTGTATTGCACTTGGATTTTTTTTGATTTCTTCTAAATCTATTTTATGCGGAAGAGGATGGTGACAACTTGTGGTCATGCCACTGCCTAACCATATTGTGGCATTGTACCATTTTGCCGCACAGAAACTGGCAGATTTAGTATCTAATTTTTTGCGTTTGAATTCTAAATCATTCATGCTACTTTGCACTCCTGCCAAAACTCTTCCATTTCAGGAAAAATGTTTAAAAAGTTTGTTAATCGCCTGCGATCATGTTCGTTGAAGAAAGCGTAAAAGTTTTTTTTATTTTGCGTACTTGCGTCAGCGTTTTCGCGCCAATAAGCGAGATTCCTTTGCATCTTCTGAATTTCAAAGTCTTTGAAAATATGAAGTCCATTGTTTTCGCCGGAGTGAGTCTGCATGTATTTTATATTCTCCTCGTGTATGCTTTGATAGGACTCCGGAAGCATTGTGATCTGTTGCCATGCAGGCTGTCGTAGTAAAGGCACATCGAACCACACCCGCTGATACGTGTTGCTGTATCTGGTACGCAGATCGAGTATTTTCTCAAGAAGCTTGTCCATGCTGGTGATACTTAGGTTGTTGTATGTGCATATAAAAGTTATGGAGTTACGGACAGGGATTCGATCTAAAAACTCCTCCACATTGTCCATCATGTAATTGAAGTCCAGTCCGTCCCTTATGTACTCAGCACGTTTGCCAAACGCATCCACAGACACAAACTGCATCATGTGTTCGACCTTGCCCTGCATACATATCTCCTGAGCCATGTTGAAGTACTTCTCTTTCAGCTTTTTGTCCGGCGGACACATGTTGCTTGTCACATTAAGGTGCAGGTCATCCTTTGGATGATCTATTATGTACTGGAATACCTTGTAGGTGTTTTTGTCCATCATTGGCTCACCTCCGGTCATACGGAAATGCTTTAGATTCTTGTACAGTGTCGGCCACCATTTCCAAAACGCAGTCACGTATGGATTATCTTCTCTGTGTGGAATCGGTCTCCTACGTCCCTGGAAGTGTTCTGGTGCATTGTGGGGAGGAGATGTTGGATATTGGCCATACCTGTCAATCTCCTTGCCCCACGTTGTTGAGAATTGTGGAGAACAGTAACTACACTTGAAGTTACAAGCGTTGTTGAAGTTTACCTCCACATACCTCGGTGTCCAACTTGTTGTCATTGGATTCTGTCTAATCTGCTCAAAGTCCTGCATGGCCCAGGGCTCACCTGATCGATAGTGCCTGTCTGACATCTCTCCTGTGTCCTCTAGCTTCCAGCAGTAAGAACATCCTTCAGGACGCTCTCCTTGTAGCATTTTAAATCTCTGATCTAGTTTTTCGACTGTGTTGTGCAGTGCGGCTGGATTGCTCTCCAGCTGTCTTTCGTCAATTCGGTGCAGGGGAGGGTGATAACAACTATTTGTTAGTCCTGTCGGCAAGTGTAGTGAGGTCTGATTCCACTTGGCAAGGCACATTGTCGGAGAAACCTTGCTTAATTTTTCCTTGGCCTTTAGTGCGTCAGCTTTGTAATTACTTGTACTCACGATCTTGCACTCCTTTGTTTACAGGAGGTGACATGCAGTATTTGAAAAATCTACTGTGATACTCGTCCATCTCAGATACCGGAATGTCCAGTTGTTGCCTTAGGCTCTCGCCATATGTCCTGAGATCTTCATCTATCTTATCGGTCATCACTGCGTTCCTGTAGTACTCCTCCATCTTGTCAAGTTCTCTAATCTGAGTCCATTCATTGGTATTCACAGTGGTTGAATAGCACCCCATCCTCGCTCCCAGCATTGCGTATTTTCCATACTCAACGTCTGCTCCTATGTTCATCCATGTTGTGAGGACTTTTAGATTACCGGGCCAGATCTTATCTTTGAAATCCTGTGGCGGAATGTGTTTACCTCTATCGAGGCTCATCTTGACTCCTTCCCTGTAACCCGCTATCCAGGCCTGTGACTTTGACCCATTTATGACAGTGGTGGAATAACAGTTATGCAAATTTTCGTGTTTCACTGTCCAACAAAAGTCAATTTCGGCATTTTCTGTTTTTGCATTTTCATGTGTGTGCATGTTTAAGCAGGTTTCTTTATCCCAGCCCACTAGTCCACCATTTCCATAGACAAGGTTGTTGATTATGTTTTTGGCTCTCCATCTGTGTACTGCTTTCCTATCGGTCTTTTCAAAGTCAAGTGTTTGCAGTAAAAATCTCTCATCTATTATGTTGTCACCATCGACAGATATAAAAAAGTCAGTCTCCGCCATTTCGGCCGCGGCCTTGTGTGCAGAATCAAATCCTTTAACGCCGTCGACACGCTTTGCCCATGGAACCTTGTTCTTGAGATCTGCCCAATTTTCTTCTTTGTTGGGCTCGGTGTAGCTGATGTATACAAAGTCTAAATCTGTTACTCTGATTTTATCTGCCATTGGTATCCTCCCTCTGCAATTTTGTTGATCCAGTACGGATCACCATCGTAGAAATGACCACCTGTATCACTTTTCACGAGAATTTTGCAATCTACTTTTGTCTTCTGTTTTGGTTTTCGTAATATGTGTCCGTCTTTTAGTGTAAATGCATATTCGCCTGCACGAATTATTTCTAGTTTCTTCTCCAGTGACACTTCTATTTCCTTACCCTCTATCGTTACAAGGTGCCTCTTTTTCCTTGGAGGTGGCATGTTCGCAAGTGCTTTAAAAAGTGGATCCATTAAAATCTCCTAAAAGTTTTTTGTTATGATAATGCACTATCCTATTTTGCCTGTATCCTCCCATGTATAATTTGTCAGCTATTTTCATTGGATAAAGATAGTTGTCATTGTCGAATTGCTCTCCTACACTATTGATGTGTTGTTTGTTATGCATAAATTTAAACCATTCGTATTCAACTTTGTCAAGTTGTAAAGGATCCTGTAATTTGTTTGCCAATGCATACACTACATCTGTGGTCGGCTGTTCGTCATGGCAGTTCACAAGAACTTTTTCTTTCATAGTCTTCCAACTCTTTATTATGGTCTCACAAAAGTCGTAGAACTCTTTTGCTTTCAAGCTTCTCCGGAAATAGTGCAGGCCGTTGTAAACATTTGGCAGTGTGTTCCTGTGAAACAATTTTCTGTAGGAACTTTTCTCCACAATCTTATCATCATAGCTTCTGCAGTTGTATGAAAAAACTTGATCATGTTGCCAAAGATAGTTCCACCACCAGTCTGTATTTTGTGTGAACAACATATCCGCTTCTAGCTTTATTGTGTGTGTGAAAGGAGTCATTGCAAATGCTTTATATTCGTTATTCAGTTTCCATTCTTGATCTTTGCTATCGTCATTTTTAAGCACACGAACATGGTCGAACAATTCGTCTTCTATCGGCATGTCAGTAATCACACAAACCTGATTGTGCTTGTTAAATTTTTTAATGCTTTTGGCCAAAGCCCTGCTCAGCTCTATGTAGTCCGTTGTAGAGTTGTTCAAGGCAAACCATAGATAACCCCTATCCATTGCACCACTCCTTGTCCATTACATGCACATCCATTCCTGATGTATAATTTACATCCGCTTTATAGCGATATACTACTCCATCATCATCGCTGTCTATTACATTTACACTGTCAGCCAACATGCACATAGGAGTAGGTATTCTGTCGCCAGTGTTCAACTGATGCATGGCTATGGCAAATGCATAATCGTTCCTATAGTTTTGGTATCGTATCCTATATAAGTTCCTGTAGTGAGGGTAGTACTCCTGCACATGTTTTATCATATCAAATATCTTTTTAGTATTATCTGACTTTCTGAAAAGTGTAACTGTCGCCCATACCAGGGGTAGTGTGCTTTCATCCTTGCCTGCTATCATATTTTTTCCTGTGAGATCAATAACTTGGTCATGCAAAAGAAAATCAAATTTTGTTTTTATTAACTCCAAAAGGACAGTGGAGTATACAAAATAATCACAGTCCATTAAGATTGTTTTATCGTATGGAGAATGTTCGTATGCTAATGCACGTTCTCTGTTGTACCACGGTATAATCTTTCCCCTGTATGATCTTGTGTTGGTTGTCTTGGCATCCACAAGTTTATAGTTAATCATGCCCATAGGATTGAATTTTTTATATGTCTCAAAGTTCGTCACTATGGTTATTTCTAGCCCGAGGTATTTCTTTATTTGGGCGACGCAACGCTCTGCCAACTTATGATAGTTGGTTTTCGGAGTATCGAAGCAGTACAGGAGTACACCTGTGGTCATTATCTTCCCTTTTTTGAAAGATCTTCATGTAGTTGGTGATATGCATTCAGTGTTTCCTGATTCCTTTCTATCAATTTTGAGAGAAAATCTTCCGGATCTTTAATTTGGCAAGGATTCTCATTCACGTCCAACACGAAAAAATCTTTGTTGTTTTGTTTAAGTGTTCCTACAAGATTTATGGTGTTGGCATCTGCTTTGAACAATCTTTCGTTGTATGCTAAAAGCTGGCGAGAACGCATTTTTTCTAGTGCGTTACTCTTAGCCTGAGCAACCTCAAAGTTAAGGTCCGAATGTTTCTTAATATTGCCAATATCCATATAACTGTATTATACAGTTAATTATTGATAAATGCAATGTCGGAAAAATTTATTATGATGTAGTGTTGGACTCTATCGCACTTGCTGATATGTCAACAACTGAACCTAAGCCTTGGTCAGTTGTTGGGTTGACAGTGTGCAATGCCCAATCTGTCACGCCAATAAAGTTAGCAAACTGGTCCACACCTGAGGTGTTACCATCTGTGAACTGTGAATCTCCTGAGTCAGCGTCAATCACTGAACACTTGATTGTGACCTTTGTAGCATCGCCGTAAGTGGCGTTGTCCACTTTACCTTCTATCTTTAGATCCATAGTCGTGTATGTTCCACTGGATTGTCTGATCACAGCGATGGTTGTGTATGATGTGCCGAAGTCATCTACTCCGTTTGCAAGACCATCAGTCTGTAATGTCTCACCTGAACCTGATCTTGTTGATACCTGTGCACCGATGTCGAAGTTGCCCAGTGCTGTGATCAATTCGTCAACTGAATCATCCTTAGATGTCTTTGAACTACCACCGTTGCCGGTTCTGGTCAATTTAATTCTTATCTTACCACCTGCGTTGAAGAAAAATCTTAGATTGTTACCACTTGCAAAAGTTACTGAGTGTTCAACCACGTGTGAACCAGCGAATCTTCCTGACGCCGCCGCACTTCTAAGTTCTGAACTTTCAGACACTGCTGTGGCATTCACACAGCCGCCTGCGACTGATGCCGATAAAGTTGCAAGGTCAGTAGCAACGTTGGATTTAATTTTGATTGTGTCACCTGCTGTGACCTGACCCCTTGTAGTCATGGAATCGTTTGTGTGATTGGCAATGTTGTCAATACCTGCCAATAGTGAATTCCAGCTTGCCGCTTTGATTTCGTTTGAAGCACTTGCACTGACCTGTCCCAATTCAGTTTGACCTAGTCCTTGATTGCCTGATCCTGTGCCTGCGATATGATTGTAACCAAATGGGGAACTTGAACTCGCCACAAATGCGTTGTATTCATCATCTTTTATCAGTTCACCTGCTACATATCCCATAATTCTATTTGACTCCTATCACACACTCTGTGAGTGCTGTTTCTTCATTATATTTATCTTTAATTAAACGTCCTAGCACGTTAAAATGGTTACATTCAGCCGCAGTAGCCACACGTGCTTCGCCATTCACTGCGGAAACAATCCTATCTCCGGCCATGCCTTTTCCTTTAAGCTTCACGAAAACACGTCCTTTCAGTGCCACCATAGGATGAGTATCGTTATTTCCAGCCTGTGCGTTCATTAAAAATGCTGGTGAGTCAGAAACTACGCCAAAAACTTGGTCTGAAAGATCTTTCTCACATTTTGTTACTTCTGCTGATCCGCCCAACACAACCACGTCACCCGCCTCTGTGTGGCAATCTGCTTCGTATCTTTCCGCCAAGTCTGCGTACTGTGCCGATGTTGATGTTGCGTGTACAATGTTTGCTCTCACATCAACTAAAGTAGGAGCTTCTAGCTCGGTGTCTCCGTCTGATGCCTTAAATGCCGTCCAGGCACCTCCAGCATTTCCGTGAATTGTTGTGCCATCATCTGCAAATGTTTCGTCCCACACCCAATAAAGATTCTGCTCTGTAGCAGTTGATGTTTCGCCTCTGTTTACTTTAAGTCCTGAATAGCTAGGCATTCCACTATTAGATGATATGTTCCTATTCAATTCAATGATGTTATCCTCTACAGACAAAGTCGTCGTGTTGAATATAGTTTTGGTACCATCCACAGTTAGATCACCTACTCTTAAATGTTCAATTCTCCCAGTAGATCCTTGAATCCTTAATGCTTCTGTTTGTGTGCCGCCATCGTTAACGGTAAAGATTATGTCTTTGTTTTCTGTGGTCTGTGCAATGGTGAAATCATCACTGGAAAGTTGCATTGTTACATCTGAACCTGCACCTATTGTAATACCTAAATCGTTCAACACACCAAAACTGCCTGATGTGGTATCGTTTGCATTTGATGTAAGGTAGTTGGCCGCGGCAACTCCTCCTAATGCATCTGAGTCTGTTGACGTTCCTCTAAATTTAGCAGATGAAACTGCTGATGAAAGTTGTATACCCTGTGCAACTGTTGAAAAGCCTGCCGCTATCAACGCCGCACCCACTGTATCTGAAGAATCTGGAGTAAACGCCAAATTTGAAACAACTCCCACTACTGCGTCGTTGGCAACTAGTTTTAAAATGTCCCTGTTGGCTCCTGTGTTGTCTTTTACTGTTTCGGGTAATGCCTGAGTGACACCTGACCCTGCAACAGTTGTTGGTCCAACCAATGTAAATGCTGTTCCATTGTATACATACAACTGCAAGTTCGTTGTGTCAAACCAAAAATCACCAAGCACCGCGTTTGTTGGAGCGGTAGTTGAGTTAGTTGGTCCACCTGCAGGTTTAAATTTTGTTCCGTCGTATACGTTAAGTCTTTTGTTTGTTTGGTCAAACCACAATTGACCCTGCACTTTGTTATTTGGTGCTGATGTGTTGTTAAAATTTTCTAGAAGTTTTACAAGGTTTTCATTCAACGCCTCCCCAAAACCTGCATAACCTTTTCCGATCAGTGTAAGATCAGTAGTAGTGGTGTCTATAGTGCCATCCGCAAGGGTGACCAATAAGGTTCCGAATGTGTTGTTTATCTTGTAAGCCATACCTTAATTGTTTGATGCGTTGTCTCTTACGTCTACTAAAAAACTAACATCACCCACCAACTTAATCAATATAGCCGCTAGTTCTGGTGTAAGCATTTGATCTATCTTTGCCTCTTCCGCGTCAGTCCAAGCTGATTCGTAATTTGCATTGATGTAATCTGCCACTTCTTGTTTTGTTGCCATTTGAATGTACTCCTTATGCTTATTTATTACGGTTATTGATCTGCTCATCGTCTGATATCCAAGTTAAATCCTCGGAATAAGACCCGTCAAGATCTCGCAGGAAAGTTTTGACGTCACTCTCCGTAAGCATCATATTGTGGTATTTTGTGTATCTTTTGTGTAGGGCCTGTTCTTTTGTCGCAGTGTAAACCAGTTTTAGTCCCATGCTTTTTGCCTTTGTCATTATACTGTCAATGCACATCTTTAATGCTTTATGGATTTTCCTGCCGTCAGCGTGTTTATCCGTAACAATCCACTCCATAAATCCAAACTGTGTACCTTCTCCTATATACAATCCTCCAGCACACAATGGGTTTCCGTTGTCTTCAACAATAATGCCCTCTGGTGGAAGGCACTCCTTTGGCACTTTGCCAAATTCCCAGTCAGTCCACCACTTGACTAAAGTGTCATAATCTTTATCTCTATCCCATTTCCTACTTTGCATTTTTTTGGATCACGATCTTGTTTATGTTGTATCTTTTTGAAAAGCACATGTCCACACACTCGGCCACATCTTCAGCGTTTAGCTTTGGGTATTCCTCCCATAATCCATCGCTCATATCTGTATCTACAGTGTCGGGACAAACATCATATATCTGTATGGGATAATCATAAAGATCTTGTTGAGCTTTCTCAATGAATTCAATCAATTGCTTTTTGTTTTTGCAATACCAATTATATTCCTGTTGCTTCAAACTGCTATCCATGCCTGCCTGGGTGCCAGATGTGCTTGTAATTACTGCCACATGCTTTTCATCATTTTTATACAAATCAATGATCGATTTCAACATCCTAAGTTGACTGTCTTTTGCGTAGGCATTCAACACGATGTATTTGAAGTTCGCCATCTGTTGCACAATGGCATCACAGTCTTTGTCAACATCTAGTCCTTCAGATTTCGATACTCCATAGCAAAGATAATCTTTTGATTTGTATAAGTCAAATATTGCCTTTCCTATACCTCTGGTGTGGCCTGTGACAAATATCCTAGGTTTTTTGCTTTCTTGACTCATATGTATCAACTAAATTTTCCAGCCCTTCAAAACACTCAGAATAATGCTGGTAATATTTTTCAAACTTCTCTTTAGTATACTCTGATTCTTTGAAAAAGTCAATTAGCAAGGTGGTTCGCTCACCAGGATTGTTGTTGAAACCGTTGTGTAACTGCCTGTCTGGCTGAAATACAAAAGCATCTCCAGTTTTCCAAGTGTACAATTCTTGCTTTTTAGTATCAATGTTCATCACGTACATGCCGCTTTGATCTCCACCACCATCATCTAGACACATTTGATATCTCCAACCACCTTCGTTGTCAGTATGATTACCAATTTTTGTGTCTGGACCAACTGTCATAATAGCAACATTGGTCTTATAAGGAAATTTCCTTAATATAGAATACAGTATCGGATAATCATTGAATGACTGACCTTCGTGATCTCCTGATTGTATTCCCAGTGCCCGCCACTGTCCATGAACATAGTCACCTGACTTGTCATCAAAATCGTCAGGAAGTCCTCGCACACTGTCGGAAAAGTCTTCTGGGTCTAGGAAAGTTTTGTTTGGTTGTGTGTCGAACTCGTGTTTTATGTTTTTCCAGTGTTTGTCTAACTGTCTAAAACATTCGCCTTGTTTTCCGTGGTAAAAACTTTTATCAAGCATTCAGTATATTAACATTTTTGTCATGTATTTGTCTATCATGATCCTGCCAATTACTAAAAATATCTTCGCCGTGGTTGATTAATTCTTGCTGTTCACTTAATTCAAAGTAGTCAGTGAACTCTGTTCCATTGATAATTATTCTTCTGTTTTCATTACCGAACACATAAACTATTACTTCGTCATCACCTTGTGAAACTCCTAGCCTACTGTCCTCTACCCTTACCCATGCACCATCTTCTTTAACCATGTGTGTACCAGAGACCTTGATTCCGTTGTAGTCATATAAGTTATCTATCAAGAACTTACCTGTTGCAAACACTTTGCCGCCAACTGAAACTGTGTCACCAATGTCCACTTGTTCGACCGGCTTCAATGTTCCATCTGCCATTGATATCATAGTGCCTGCTAAGAAACAACCACCACCTGATCCAGAAGATCCTGATGTAGATCCACCTGCTTCTGCATTACCGAATCCTGCCGATGTGCTGGTGAAAGCTATTCCGCTGTTGAATAGTGCCTTCCATGAACCACCCACCTTGATAAATCCTTTTGTAATTCTTTTCCACGTGCCGCCAACTTTGAAGAATGCATCGTTAATGCCTTTCCATGTGCCGCCTACCTTAAAATTGCCTGCTACACTAATATTGAAAACCACTACAGCCAAACCATCTGCTCCTGGTGAGCTAGGATTTCCTCCTACTGCAACGCCCGACTGATAAAATGCATTTGATGTGCCTCCTGGCGTTACACCTGAACCATTGCTTTCTGTGCCACCTGCCGCTGTGTTAGATCCTGACTTTCCACCGGTACCTCCGTTGTCGCCTGATCCACCATTACCGCCGGTACCCCCGTCGGTGCCTCCACCGCCAGCACCTCCACCACCTCCGTCTCCAGAGTGGCCTGCACCATTTTCTCCCAGTGTGCCTGGTGAATTCGATGTTGCTGTATTAGTGTTTACGCCGGATGTACCATTTGAGGCAATACCAGCACCTGCTCCGCCACCGCCTCCTCCAGCGGTTGCTATTTCGTTTCCATCTATCAGCACAACTGTGGCTCCTCCGCCACCTCCGCCTGAACCTGAATTACCACGTGGACCTGATGAACCACCAGTTCCGCCTGAAAAACCTGCAATGCTTTTGCCATTTGTTCCACCTGGAGCTGAACCACCACCACCTCCACCGGCTCCACCACCGCCTACTGCGACAGTTAGAGTTTTGCCTATGTTGGAAGTCATTGAAATGCCTGTGGCAGAAACATGATGTCCAGCGGCACCTGTGCCTCCCGGACCACCTCTATCACCACCACCGCCGCCTCCGGCTCCTCCCCATAGATGTACGTCTATGGATTGAGTGCCAACTGGTACCTCTACCTGTTGGAGTGTTCCTGTGAATAGAAAAGTATTTGTTACTGCCGCCATGGGATTAGCTCTCCCTTACGAACCAAAGATCCCCGTTAGCGCCTTGACCAGATGTAGGTTCTGAGGTCTCAACGTATCTGTTACCTGCTATGCTGTTGCTACCATCGTCCGATATCGTAGAACCACCCCATAATTTAAGTGATTTGGTTACCTGCCCTAGCGTTGTTACATCTGCACTTGTTGTTGATGATGAAGACGTGATATCCGATCCAACAGCGGCCAATGTCAATGTAGTGACTTTAAGGTTACCTGTCGAGGAGTCTGTTATTAAAGGTTTAGTTCCTTTATTAGCATCACCGTCGTCTGTCGCGTCTGACAGTCTTAACACTTGCGAGTATGTTCCACCTGAACCTGCTGTCCAGAAGTTCTCAGATGAGTCCCAGAATATCCTAGCGTCGTCTGTGTCTGGTGTCTCAACAATGAAACCTGCGTCAACGTCACCACCACTTGAGTTGACCTTAATGAAAGTGTCTGTGTGCTCTGATATGTTTGATGAAGTGTAACTATACGCACCACTTACATTTAAATTTCCTGTAATTGTCACATCACCTGTAATGTCAACGCCGCCATCAGCACCTGTCAATGTCAAAGGTGTTTTTGTACTACCACCATCGTTGACTGTGAATTTAAGATCCTTGTCCTGCGATGTCTGTGCAATGGTAACATCATTGCTTGAAACTGAAATTGTTAATTCTTGTGCATCACCTACAACTACTCCTGTGTCATTGTCTACAGTTAATGATCCTGTTGTAGTGTCATTAGCGTCTGCTCTAAGGAAGTTTCCCCCAGCAATCACTGTAGCTGAAGTGTTTGATGTTCCTGACACATCTATGTTTGATGCCTGTGTGTTTGTTCCTTCAAATACTGCACCCAAGGTTGAATTAAGTGTAAATCCTGCTTTGATCTCGGCAAATCCTGACTGTGATACGCTTGGCGTGAAAGTTTCTTTGGATAGTATTGCAACTCTAGTGTTGCCCACGAACATAGAAGACACAACCTTGTCGCCACCGGAACTTGCTAGTGTTTCAATTTTCCAACCTGATAGTGTCTGCCCTGCTGTAAAGACTGGACCTACTAGTAAGAAAGCCGATCCTGTGTAAACATAGAGTTGATCGTCTGTAGAGTTGTGCCAAAGGTCTCCAGCTGACGCTGAAGTTGGTTCTGTTGCCTGTGACTTTGCCGCCCCTGTTGGTTTAAACACTGAACCATCATACACTTTCAATTGTGCTGTGTTTGTATCGAACCAAAGCTCACCCCTCAGAGGTGAAGTTGGTGCGGATGTTGAAGCCGCATTCTCTAATAATTTTACTAAATTTTCGTTAAGGCCCTCACCAAAACCCGAGAAGCTCTTGCCAAACAACTGTAACGAAGTGGTGTTATCAACCGTTCCGTCCGTGATAGTTGTTACTACTGTTCCGTCTGTTTTGTTAATTGTGTACGCCATTTCTTATATTTACCTGTTAATTAACTAAATCATACTCCGCAATATATTTCCGCGTTTCGAATGCATATAGTTCATAAAGTTGTTCCGCATTTGTAGTCGAACCATCACCAATTGGTTTCGAACCTGCAGATGCTCCATCTATTTGAAATGTAAGTTGTCTAATGTCTGCTGTTTGCGTAATAATAGCAATTCTTTTTAATGTTCCGTTCTGTGCGTTAGTAAAATTCAAAGTTACGTCTGCATTAACAAATACTTCAAAAAATCTGCCAGTAGACAAATCTATAGTCTGATTTGTTGTAACTCCAGCACTCACAGTTCCAACCGAAATAACTTCACCAACAATAGAATCAGCAGTAAGGTTTCCTTGTACCTGTAAATCATCGTTGATTGTGACAGCACTTGAATCTGTGGCACTTAATGATGTGCCTGTCACTTGTAATCCGTCCAACACCACTGCGCCTGTGCCTGCGCCTTTCAGCACAAGATTGTCATTGGATCTACTTGCCACAATCTCGTTATCATTTACTGTTACGCCCTGACTTTTAATTTCAGTTGCGTCCAGTGTGTCGAAGAAAGCTGTTGCGAATCGATTGCCATCTGTGCCTAGATTATGTGTTGAGTCAGCACTTGGCAATATTGCCTGTGAGTTTAATGTTCCTGTAAGAGTGCCTCCAGTTAATAAAAGGTTTAGACTTGCTGAGCCGGTCACTGTACCTGTAACATCTCCTGTGACGTCACCTGTTACATCGCCTACCACGTTTCCTGTGATTGGTCCTGTGAATGCTGTTGCGTTTACGGTACCCGATACATCTAATTTTGTTGTGGGAGTTATTGTGCCGATTCCAACTCTGGATGCTGATCCATCCATTGTAAGTAATGTGGTCGGAGTACCACCGGCGTTGATCTTAAATGTAATATCCTTATCAGATATAACGTTCTGCAGGATCACCCCTGTACTATCCACAGTTACAGTCAAGTCACTGTCAACTCCAACTGCCAAACCAGAGTCATTAAGGACTCCTAACGTTCCTGTTGTGGTGTCATTTTCATTAGACCTTAAAAAGTTTGCCGCGGCTACATTTCCTAACTTGTCTGAATCAGTGGCTGTGCCTGCAAATTTTAAATCTGAAATCGCTGTTGAAAGTGTTATTCCTTTTGTGATAGAGGCAAATCCTGATATTGCCGCTTTTGGAGTGAACGTGTCTTCTGAAATTATTGCAATCAAATTACCATCGTTGAATAATTTAGTTACGTTCTGATCTGTATCGGTGTTGTCTGTAATTGTTTCGAAAGTAAAACCATTTGTATTGGCACCTGGAGATGTTGTTGGCCCTATCAATACGTTCGATGTCCCGTTATAGAAAAAAAGCTGTCCTGTGTCTGAGTCTATCCAAAGATCACCTGTGACTAAATTGGCCGGTGCGGTTGGTCCATATGGGACTGTGTTTCCAGCCGGAACAAAGTTAGACCCAGTGTAAACTTTCAGTTGTGACGCTCCACTGTCGTACCATAGTTGTCCTTGTATAGGTTTGCTAGGTGCTGACGAATTTGCAAAGTTTTCTAAAAGATGTAAGAAATTTTCGTGTATTACTTCGCCATAACCAGCGTATCCTTTTCCAATGAATTTAAGATCAGTTTGTGTGTTAAGCACATTATCCTGTACTGTGTACGAGCTCGGCGATGCAGAACTATTTGTCTTGTCAACTGTGTATGCCATTAGTATCCTGTGTTACCACCTGATGTCGTTCCACTGACTGTGTTAGAAGTTGTCACTGCCGTAGAACTTGTTTCAGTGAATGTTGTCAAACTCTGTATCCTTAGTGTGTAATCTATTTGTATTAATCTGTTAAGTGATTTCTGTACAGGGTGAAACACCACGTGTGTTAGTAATTTGTTTGTGGAGCCATTCTCAGTGCCTTCAAAACTCTTCAAACCAAGTTCATCAAACACAAAGTCTCCGTTGAAGTCTGTTGTGTTATCAAATGCCGCTTGTCCTGTAGGTTCACCATAGTCAAGGGTACATGTGCAAACTATGTCCGTGTATTTGTTTCCGGCTGTGTGCCTTATTTCCATCTTGTTTCTAGTGGTATCCTTGTTTGTTGCTGAATTGTCATCTATTACTTTATAAAATGTTTGATTGTACAATGAGGCATTTGTTCCTGTTGAATTTGGTGTTAGGTATGTGATTATTCCGGTAGGATCAACTGATGTCCCTCCATTACCGAATGCCATTTCATGTATAAAACCATTTGTCTTGTTTGCTAAAGAGTTAGCCAAGGCCTGCGACATGTTTTCATAATGTATTGCGTTTCGTTTGTCAACAATCACTTCGCCAGTTTCTGGGTCAAAAATCTTGATATGCCCTGTCATCATAACACCAGTGTTATCCTGAGGCTTTTTGTTTTCTTCTTTTGATTCTGTTGGTTTATTATCCTGTGTCATCTAGTGTATTTATTCAGGTGCGTTTGTTGGCTCATTAGCTATGAATTTCGCTGGTTGAGTCGTTGAAGCTTGTAATCCTTTACCATCAGCTGGATTACCATCCTTCGCAGTGTACCATACCTGTCCTTTCTTATGTAATATTTTTATCTGTGTGTCGGCCGCCGGCGCTGTGCTTAGAGTGACCGCCGTTGTGCTTCCGTCCACAGAATAGTTAATAGTTGATCCGTCCTCGCTAGTGAGCAACAATCGTTGGCCACCAATGAATATGTCTAACTCACTAGCTGAGGTTGGTGCTTGTGATAGTGTGAACACAGTTGTACTGCCATCACCTGTGAAGGTGTTGCTGTTTATTGTGTCCGCATAAGGGATGGTTTGAGTACCAGACGCATCTACCACTTCAGTGCCTGATCCATGCTCCTTAATTCCTGTACCAAGTGTGCCACGTCTTAGTTGTCCCAACGTGTTACCTGATTTTGTAAAGTATTCTATTCTTTCCTTGTCAACAAAAACAACGCCAGGTACGTTGGCCGAAGCGTTTGGCTCTGGAAGCACTGTTCCATCTTTGACCGTCATTGTTTTTATTCCTGCCGTCATGTCTTGCGTCAAGGTTGTTGTTGATGTTTTAGATATACGTTTGTAAAAAGTCCTGTTCAACATATCTTTGAATATCCTAAATCCTGTTGCACTCACTGCCGTGTCAACTGCAAAATATAGGACATCTAATCTATCTGATGAAGTAATTGTTCTTCCGTTGACAGTTATTGTGTTTCCACTAACAGTGTAATCGCTGGACTGTAATAACTGTTCACCATTCAGCCACACAAAAGTGTAACTTGCGTTCAATGTATCGAATCTTAATTTGAATACACCACTTGGTCTTCCTTCCAACACTTCTCTTCTCTGTTTCATGCCAAGTGCGTTGTTAAAGGTAGTCACGGTCAAAACATCACTGGCACTTAATGAATAAGGCGATGTGATTGCACTAGGAACTAACACAATGTCTGCATCCGCTCCCCCGTCCACAAAATATTGATGATCAACTAAAGTTGATATACAAATTACATCTGTTGCTGATGGAACGTTAGCAGTGTTGAAATTTACATTTTGGTTCCCTGTGTCCACTGTGTAGTGCGTGTTTAGTATTTTTTGCACTCCGTTTACAAAGACCTCAACTTGACTTGCTGAAGAAATTGTTTTTGCCGGGTCTACAGTCGAGTCATCCTCAAGTCCTGACACTACTCCATATGTGTATGTGCTACCATCTCCCAGATAGTAGGTGTTGTCTGGGCCACGCAACATTCTACCATTAAGTTCAACGGTAGTGAGACCAGATAATGGTCCAATCGCACCCGGCGGAAAAGTTAGACTATATCTGTTCGTTGATCCATCATAAGTGATTGCTTCACTTCTTATACTTGCAAAGCTTCTACTTGATGTGGCTGATTTGTTGAATCCTGCTATCTGAACAAAAGCGTCTGCTACTGGTGCCGAGTCGAAAGTAACTGTGATTGTGTTGGCAGTGATTGATGTGGTAAACGCAGTGGTTGGCACTCCATCAATTGTAACGTATATGTCTGAAGATGTAGAATCTAGGTTGAATTCACCTCTAGAAGATGTTCCAAAAGCTGTTGTGCTACCGTCACCTGTAAATGTGTTTAGTACTCTATAATTTTCTCCTGATATTGCAAAAACCTTTGTAGAAATTTCACTGTTATCAGCAGGAGCTGAATCAAAAGTGATAGTTTTGTTTGCAACATCTATAGTGTAAGCCGATATTGTAGAATCCAAAGCACTGCCTTTCTGTATTGCTCCGTCAACTGATACTGTGACCGATCCAAGAGTGCCCGGGAAATCACCTATGCTGAACACTGTTGTTGAGCCGTCACCCCTGTAATTCTTTTCAGATATGAAAGGAACTCCTGATTCTGGTGACGTGTAAACTTTTATATCCACTGTGTCAAACATCTGGCCAGGAACGACCTCTTCGGGTGCGTAGCTAGTGTCTGGAGTAACAAAGCCATCTCCCTCCAGAATGATATCGCTTGGTGCGTGTCCTAATGCTGAAGTGAACAAGCCACCTTTGATTATGGAATCTAAAGTTCGGTCATCGGTTGGTGTAAGCACACCGTCATCATCAAAAGGAATAAATTCAACCAATGCATTAGCTTCTGGTGTTTCACTTATTCCAAAGGTTACAGTAGAACCATCACCTCTAATCACATCACTTAATTTTTTCCTAGTGCTGTCGTCCTGCGTGATGTATACGTGGAAAACATCTGTTTTTGCTGGTGCTATATCAAATGTGTAGTCATTGTTTGTGCCGTCTGCTCTGAAGGCCTTTATCCTTGAACCACCAAAGTTGTCAAATGGGTAATCATACCAGGCTGACTTGTCAAATCCAGCTTCTTGTGAAAATAACAATCCTGTTACTATTGTTCCACCATAGTCAACACCAACCATTACTTGGTCTAACTCATTGCCTGGCATACCTGCTCCAGGTGTGTAAAAACCTTTAGTTCTGTCAGCGGCTGATAATCCTACTTCATTACCATAGACCTTGTATAGGTTTCCTATGCCTTCATCAAAGTCGGTAGAAGACGTGAATGCATTTGTTACCTTATAAAGTTGATTTTTGTATCGTATTAGATCATTGTAGGCATAACTTGTACTTGCCGCCCAATCCACCACTCTTGATGTGCTAGATATCCTGTCAAATTTTATTGTGGTATCAAAATCTCTAACTAAGTCGTTCTGTAAATTTGCGTATGCTCTAGCTGTGTCCGTAGGAGTTGATCCGTCATCGGCTCCTCCTGTGAGTACAACCATAGGCGTCGCAGTGTAGTTAGAACCTTTGGAGTCCACAGTAATTTTGGTGACCTTTCCATCTTGTATTGTTGCAGTCGCCGTCGCCGCTGTAATGTCTGGAGTTTCATATAATTTATACGCACCAGACTTCGTGCTTGTTGGTGTGATTGTAGTGCTAGGACCATAGAACAGACCTGTCAAGCCATCAAAGCTGTATGTGTTCGTGGTTCCTGATCCACCATTTTGGCTGTCCCATATCTCTGCCTGTGTCTGACTACTAAAAAGCGGATAGTAGTAGCCATAGCTACCTGATGTCGATCCTCTGTTGCTTGTTGCCTGTAACTGGAATGGACCTGTTGATGCAACTGTTCCTCCAACGATTGTCACAGTTGGTGTTTTTGTGTATCCTGATCCCCCGTTGACAATGGTGATGGATGACACATATTTCTTGTGGTAGTCGACCCACATCTGCCATGGGTATTCCGTAAGTTTTGCAGTATCAAGAGAAACATTCAATGGTCTGATTTTGCCTGTTGTTTCATCATAGAACACTGGATTATCAAAATCTGTGTATATACCATCCTGTGTTTCTGTTTTGTCATAGCCAAGTCTATATTCTCTGAGCTTGGTGTGGAAAGGTTTAACTTCGTTTATATAATCTTCTATCCAATCATCTGTGCCTGTTGTATAGGTTTTTCTCTGATCCAGCTCACGCACAGAATTTTTGGCATTGATAAAAGAAGTCTTGAACATCCAATCAACATATGTTTGTTCGGCCAGTACCTTACGTAGGCCTGTAAAGAATAATGTGTTGTATTCAACAGCAAGGTTGTTTATAAAGAGGTCATCTCTCAATGCAGTCAAAACATTTCTAGTTTCAATGCTTGGTGCTTGGTCAAAGAAATTGTCATCAAAGTTGTCTGCCCCTGCATAGCCTGTAGCGTCCTGTGAATAATCATAAAGTTTGGTGCTTAAACGTATTGTTCCATTCTCCGTGCCAACATTTTTAAATCCTGTTGCAGTCTGCATGAATAACTTCCACCCACCTGTGTCTGCGTTGGTCACTTTTACGTGTTTGCCTATTTCAAGATCAAGTGAGTCTAGTTCGTATTGGAAGGTAACTTGTTTGTCTATCGTTGTGTTTTCGTCATGCGTCATTGCCCCATCAGTTTCATACCAATCAGTGTAACTCCAATACGCTGACGTGTTATAAGTTTGTAGTTTTGTTCTTGTGAATTCCGTGCCATCCCAAGTATAAATTGCCCAGTAGTTGTTCGCTGTTTCATCCGCTTTAACCAAGTATCTGACACTTCCTGATAATTCCGCTGTGTTGATGTAGGTAAGTTCGGCGTATGTATCCACTGTGGCGTCCCATTCACCACTCTGTTGTGTAGGCTCAGGTTCTTTCTTATCCAAGTTAGATAAGTTTATCGTTCCACTCAACTGGTTCTTCTTAAGCACAGAGTTTGAGTAATCTATTATTTCTTTCAGTGCCGCGTATCTATCTACATACCAACTCTGTCTAGGTCTTACATTGTTTCCATATCTTTCATTCACAGGTGAGTTAGGATCAGGTACTATGTCGCCTGTGCTGTTTGAGCCTATCAATGAGTCCCACCAACGTGTTTCTACACTAGTGCCAGGTTTGAAATCTGGGTCTCCCTCTCTTGCCAGCTTCCATACACTGTGCGAATCACCATCAAAGTTGTTTGTTCTTATATCGACATTTAGAACTATGTCATCGCCCACAAGATTCTTTGTATTAAAGATTAATAATTTATTAACATCGGTTACTGCATAGTATTTGAAATCAAATGCACTAGGATTGGCTATAAGATTGGCAACAAATGCAACCGTGTTTTTCCTATGAGGATGCCTGTGCTTGTTCCCTATCAAAGATGGTGGCAGTGTAGTTTTGCCTTTGACCCAATAGTAGTAAACGTTTACAAATCTGTCTAGTCTCGAATCATATTTCTGGATAACCGTATACTGTGAGTCATCACCATACAGAGCTGTGCCAGTCACTGTTTCATTTGCACTTGAGAGTCCTTCGTTCCATTCGCTTGGTAACAATCTGGATTCTGTCCATTCGTACACATCTATACTGGATCCTGGAAAAATTTTACCCCAGTTGTTCTGCTTGTATTCCTGTGTGCCTTGTTCATACCAAAGCCATTTAACCGTGGAAAGATCCCACCATACCTCACCTAAGTGATCGTCTGCCCATGGTGCCTTGGCATTGTCGTCTCCTACGTTGTAAGTAGCTGGATCCCACGCTGTCTTAATATCTATTTCTCTGTCTGCAACACCAAGTATTCTGCCTTTCACCGGATCATAAAGATCATAGTAATCTCTGATCTGTTTACTCTTGTTGTTGAATTCAAACACCTGTCCCAACTTGCTAATATCGATAAATGCAGTTTCCGATGCGATGTTCTTCCAAGCGTAACTGCCGCTGGTTATTAGGTCATATCTGATCACTGTTCCGTCGTTCGCAACTTTGGTGCTTCCGTCAGATGTCGTGTTTCCGTCGTCTTGTGGTGCACCAACTAATACGGTGTTGTCTATCATGCACACGCCACGCCCGAAGTCATCATTCTCAGACACACTGTCTCCCACTAGCATGTCATCTATGACGAATTTTGAATTATACATAGTGGCAGTAAACGCTCCTCCAGACCCGATGTTTAGATCAACTATGTCAGTGTCCTGTAGATCAAAAGTTGTTTCGCCTGAGTCAAACTTCATCTCTCTAAACGTTGCGAACCTTTCAGATCCTATGACCACCCTGTTACCGGATTGATTTATGTCAATAGTAGTACCAAACTTCATGTTGTTCTGTGTTTCTGGAGCCTTTATTGTCTGCTGTAAAGTGTAGGTGTTTGTCGATCCATCAGCGTTCCATTTGTAGTAATATACTGCACCACCGTCTATCTGACCTGAGCTACCATCGTCAACACCTGGTGCTCCTATGATAAGTGTTGTGCCGTCTTTGCTCATTGCTATAGACTCGCCGAACTGAGTGTTCAACGAAGATCCATCACTTGACACACCAGTGAGTGTCTGTGCTAGAGCAAAAGAATTCTGTGTGCTTCCATCATTGCTCTGCGAAGTCCTAATAAAAATTTCAACCTTGCCAGCGTTGCCTGGTGCCAAAGAACTTACTGCCAATATATCTCCATTATCATTTGCCGCCAACCTGTGGCCAAATCTCTGACCCGAACCACCAGCTGGAGCTTCTATGGTGTAATCTTGCGTCCATGTGTCATAGGTTGAACCGTCAGCACCTACTCCCCAAGTGTACATGTATACCCTACCTCGATCACTGTCGTGTCCTGGCGCTGACACAAAAAGATATTTTCTAGGAGTAGTCCTTAAGGAACTTGCCCCTGGTTCTGATATCTTGTGTTGCCAACCAAAGTTCAGTCCTTCGTTGCTACTTGATCCATCTGTTGGTGGAGATATTGTGTTTAGTATCGCATACTCGAATGTGCTTGAGTTCCAAAGGTATATTTTTAAAAGTCCTGAATCTATTTGCCTTGTACTTCCGTCTGAATCAACTGTATTACTAAAAGGTGCACCTGCAACAATAAAGTTTTCATCTGTGCTTATAGACAACGACTCACCTAACCTACTAGTGTCATCATTGTTTTCTGTCATTGTCACCGTGGACTGTGTAGACAAACTAGTGCCTGCGTCAGCTGATTTCCTAAATAAGAAGTGTACTTCTCCTTGTCCTTTGCCTGGAGCAGAAACCACCACTGTCCTTCCGTCGTTACGGGCAACTATCCTATGTCCAAACTCCTGTGATGCCGTTGTTACATCAGGTGATAGTACCAGGCCTGAGTTATATGGATCAACCTTCTCATAAACACGCCACAATCCTGAAGCATCACTGTCAGCAAAAACCTTGTCACCTTCTTTGCCTATGGAAGAATCCCTGTCGTTGTATTCACTATGATCAATCAGATCATTGACATTGTCCATTGAAGCTAATCTGACCGATATGAACTTACTGATGTTTCCAAAACTGTCTGCTGTTGAACCATCCTCCAATGTTGGAATGAATCCAACATTACCTGTGAAATCAATAATGACAGTTTTATGGCTTGGAGTTGCAATAACTTGATACACGCCATCCAGGGTAGGTTCCTCACTGTTGGATATAGCAAAGAAATCAGCTTGGCTGGTCGATGTGCCTGCGGACAAATTGTGTGATCCTGTGAATGTTATCTCCAACTGAGTCGCGTCATTTATAGAACGTAGATCTGCAATTTTGATTCCAGCACTTGTAATTCTAAACACGTCCCAGTCCTTGTTAGTTTTGTTTGCCACCCATATCAAATCATTTGCCGAAATTGTGTTCATGTCTAATTTTGTCAAGTCAGCGATGTTGAAAGCAGTGTGTTGAACCTGTGTCAGCTGTGGATATCCCGCCGTCTGTAAAACTTGGGCCCTGTCTCTGTCAACACCTTCTTTGGTGTAATCTAGTCTCTTGAAACTTTCATTGGCATTGTACTCAACAGGCCTAAAATAAAAATCTTCTTTGACTATGCCTCGTGATCTAGTGTATGACGCTGATTCGTTCGTAGTGTCTAATAGTTCAATGCTCTGCGGATTGAACTGTATTTCACTGTCCTTCAAAGTGATCTGTATATTTTCAATGGAATCAGTGTTGCCAAAGGTTCCTGTTTTTATCATCCATTCAGGATACAGCTCGAGGTTGATGTCTTCTCCCTCATATTTGGCTTTTAGTATTTTGTCTATCGCGGCCTGAGTGCCTTTTTCTCTGATGTAACCTTGATAGAACTTGTATTGTGAAACATCATTCACAAATAGGTTTTCAAGGTAGTCTCTTGACTGGTATCCTATGAGTCTTTGTGCTAGTTCCTGTTGCGACTCATCAAAATTGTTTGTTTCCAAATTGTAAAAGTCATTGAACTGTGATATCTTGTATTCAAAGTTTGGAATAAGTTGCGGTGCAGGCTTTTTGTCCTTCTGTGTCCAGTTTACGTTTTCAAATTTGGATCCTGAGTTATGGTTAGTCTTGGCAACGTAGAACTTGCCTTGATATTCAACGCTATCCCCTATCCTGTAATCTGTGTTGGCCAACCAATATGTTACCTGTGCGGCATCAAACACAAAGCCTGGTGCGTAGTAGTCACCATTCCAGCCCCCTGTTTTCCAACCCACTAGTTTCAACCTTTGTTGCCTAAAGCCAGTTGATGGTTCGTACACGATATCAGAAAACACAGTTTTGTTGTCAAAAATCAGTAGATGTTCCTTTTGCACTGTATTCAAAGAAATGTTGTACAATCCAACTGTGTCTGATTTGATGCCTAATTCAAAAGTTTTTCCGATCCTTTTTGTTGAAAGCTCACGTATATCTAGTTTCCTTCCGCCTGCATCTAAGACCGAGTAATCACCAGCAAGATTACGTAGTTTGCCGACAACACTGTTGTCTGTGTCTAGTTCGAAACCATCTGCCGCCGGAGACACAGTAATTGCAGATCCTGGTGCCCATTCCTGTGTTGTCCAAAATAAAAATTCTCTTACCGCGTTCGACCAATTTAAAGTTTCTTTCAATTCGTTTGAAAACTTGTTAAACTTAAAGCCCTGTGATTCTAACCAATGTCCATAGCCAAATAGAAAATCTGCAACGTCTTGTATTGTGTCAAACACATGTCCATAAGGAATAGTCTGTGTTGCTTCTTGATGGGTGGCAAATTTTTTAACCACCAGTGATCCTTCCACCGAGACTGGTGTTTGCGTAGAAGTTTTGACCGGATAGTTAAATTGGAAATAAGGTCTGACAGTGTTGTAACCTAAAACCTTATAACCACCTAAAAGTGTTGAACCATCACTGCTTTTGTCCGTGTTTTTTTCGATTAACACACCTGAGTAATAATAACTTGCCACTGGATTAGATGTTCTAAACAGTATTTTGAAGTTCTCGTCAGGAATAAATTTTGAACCTGATGTGGATCCCGGTGACACACTATCGGTAAGCACCTTGATATTTTCTTTGTCGGTGAAACCACCTAATTTGTAGGCCAACTGCACAGTAAGACCTTTCATCTTGTCTGTGTAAAAAGTTTTAGCATCTAGATTTTTTGATACCAAATAATTAACGACATAATTTTGATATCCTGCAGTTTGATATCTTGTGATAACACCTGTTGCTGTGTTGGTAGAAGTTTCAAGGTGATACTTTGCTGTTGCCAGCGTTCTCCTGATGCCTGTGTCGCTATCTATTTGGTTGCCTCCTGTGTTGGTTGAAAGCCTCGAAGTGTCAAAAAAGTTTGAGAAAAATTTTGCCGGCCTTGTCAACGCTAATGTTTTTATTGCAGTGAATGGAAATGCACTTGACCTTCTCCATGCTGTTTCAGCCGGAGCCTGGTCGCCAAACTTCCACGCATTTTGCCTACCTGGTATGTCGTAAGTATCAACAAGTCCAGCCGCTAAAGGATCAAGTAAGTTTCCTGATGCGTCAACAGGCAAATATGTCTTGATATCTGGCTTGCCATACCTACCAACTTCTACCGCAAGAGCGTCCCACAGCACATCATTAGCTGATGTGTAAGGCGCCGGACCATACAAAGTTTCCCAATCGGATGGCTTCTCTGAATGTCCAAACATCTCCCATGGTCGCAAGTGTGGCGCATCTGTTTCATAGAAATATTTGTAAATGCCTCTCCAGTGCCCTGGCAAGTTCTCATCAATTAGCCTGCCTCGTGATCTGGCATAGTTATATGTAAAAGGTGACCCTTCTGTAAAACCAGTATTGTTAATGTATTGTACATTATTCCTTCCTGCCCAATTGTAGAAGTCTGGTCCCATTATGTCATCTATTTCTTTCAAAGTGTAGTCGGTAGAAACAAAAGCACTAGGTCTAGCTTCATTTAGATCTAGTAAGTCCGCATCGTATGTAACTTTAATATTATTGTAGATTCTTTTTTCAAGTTCTAAGATCAAATCATCTCTCTCGTCTCCGTATGCCTTTATGATAGATCCATCGTGTTTTCTTATCACCGCCGTGTCTGTTAAGAAAGTGGTGTCAGTAAAAGTCTCCGGTTTGAATTTTGGATACATGCCTAGTTTGGTAGGTGAAGGTGGGAAGAAACTTCCTGTGGTATCCTCATAGTCTTTTATTACAACCTTATCTCCTTCGGCAAGTGTCGCTGATATGTTAATCGAATCGTCGGTTGTGCTGAAAGTGTAATCAGTACCTAGTATTAATTGCGTCCCGTTAAGATAAACATACACTGCCCTGTTACTAGGCGTTGTGATATCGTGCTGTTTATTCAATGCATAATCTTTCTGAGATGCTCCTAGAACTGTGTAAGACCTAGTTGATACATTTTCGCCGTATCCTATCATGTCCTCATAGAAGAATGGAAAACCACTATCCTTACCAGACGTAATTGCTGAAATAATTTCATCAACTCTGTCAGCGGCTACGCCCTCATATGATGTTCCTGTAGCATGTGTCAAAAAAGAATTATACCATTTCTCGTATTCCTGATTCACGTAATCGATTGCCGTGATTGCGTTTGCTTCCTGATCTATGAGATTAAACACTGCCGGCAGAAGTGGTGCTTCGTGCTGGTGGATGCTTCCACCTTTTAGCCTAGCATCTGGCTTATCTCTTAGATTTGAAACGCCTGGTATAGACCCTGTGACGTCTTGGTTCCTGTCTAAAATATCCCTTACGTGATCTAAAATTTGTCCAAATGTAAAAGTGCCCAACTGCTGATTAAGACTGTTAGTCGACAAGTTTTGTGGAACTTCGTAGATTCCTTTATCACTTACCTTGTTTGCACTACTATATCCTGCGATTCTTACTTGGTCGTTGACGGCAAGATCTTCATTGAATTTAACATATTTGTTTGTTGTTCCATCAACCAAGGTGTAATCTGTTGACAGTGTTTGCCTTGTGCCATTCAGTACCACAGAAACTTCCAAATCTGTCAATGATGCTGAATTGGCGAAGAAATCAATTGGAAAAAGTTTTTTCTCTATGCCATCCACTATAAAAGTTCTCACCACACGCTGTTTAGATTCGTTTGTTCTCTTAATCCAAGAACTTCTAGAATTGTGTGTAGCACTCCCTGTAGTGTAGTGTAGGTGTCCTTCTCCAAGTTTTTTAGTTACGGTTTCCGTACCACTTTTGTAGGTGAAACTACCCGCTGTATGATCTGATTCAAATACTATGTCTCCTATGTTGTTTATTGTGTTGTATTTTACTTTGATTCCCAACACAGTATCAGTTGTAGCTGAATCTGAAGTTGCAAATGAAAAAACCTCTGCTCCCTCAAACGTCGAGTTTGGATAAGCAGTAGCATCATCGAACGACACGTGATCGTTATCAAACATTCCAAACAGCGGTTGCTGGTTTACCTTAGTCTTCTGTTGTGATTCCTTCCATGCTGTAGTTGTGCTATCAAAAAAGAAAGTTTTGCCTTGATTGGCTGTTCCAAATTCGACAAATATGCTGTCATCTGCCGTAGGTGTGCCATCTGCTTCCAATGTTAAAGATATTCCAAGTGTGCTGTCGCCACCCGCCACAAAATTAACTTTGTAAATTTTGCCCTTGACCGTTGGATCGGTATCAGCGGCGAAGATCACCCTCATGCCATCGGCTAATGTTATTCCGTCAATTATGTAGCCTGTCTGCCTTACAACATTACTGAATGCATCTTTGGTCACTGTATCATAAAGTGTTACGGATTTCTTAGCCACTGTGCCGTGGTTATAAAGTGCCAAGCCGGAATCAAATTCTATAATCGGTCTTTTAGCCCTTGCATCCTCATCGAACGTGGCAGTGAAACCACCTATCCTTGCAGTTTCTTCTATTACAGATCTGTGGAACCATCTGTTGTATCTTGACCAGGCATTCTGGTCACGTGAATCTCTTTTAATTGTGATATAATCTAAGGTCTCTGGCCTGTAAAAGGCTTTTGCATAAGGTCTGGAATCATAGGCAACCGTATCATACAGTGTTGTTGTCTCAGTCGCATATGACTCAGGAGTGATTAGATCTTCTACATCGGTTAGTGTGATTGCATCGCCAACACCCTCAACATAATATTCTTTATTTTGATATTCGGTAGGAACTTTATCATTTTTAAATTTTATCTTCATTCCATTAGAAAGATCAAGAGTTCTTAGGCTGTAGTTTTTTGTTCCTATTATCTCTTTTTCCGGATCGATCTTTACCGTTGTTGTAATGTCCCGGATTTGCAATATACCATACATTGCACTGTGGTTCCCACATTGATAGTATAAAGTATCCGGGGCACCTGTTAATGGTACCGTGAACGTCACTGTCCCTAACTGGGCACCATTGTTTGTGACGCCTGTGCTGAACAAAGTTGAAGTTGAGCCGTCCTCTGCAACTTGGGCCTTGTAAGGCTCAGTCATTATGTAGAAAGGATGACCCGGAGCGTTTACTATAAATTTATAAGTGTTACCTCTGTATAATTTTAAAGTAGGATTGTCTGTGCCGGCTCTTGTGCTAAAAACATACGCACCAGCGGCATTGTTCACAACTTTTATTTCTGTGATTGTACCTGTGCCTAT
>ENA-OSEY01000444-OSEY01000444.1-marine-metagenome-genome-assembly--contig:-NODE-444-length-30870-cov-2.828468_pt1 | contig 30870 bp, 27 predicted proteins | sample MGYA00248465_ERZ534230 | MGnify/ENA primary metagenome ERZ534230 (study PRJEB26409, sample SAMN06344110) | marine metagenome | isolation source: Sea water from surface | place: Atlantic Ocean:Southern...
CCAAATCAAAAAAAGATCTACAGCTGAAGACATTCTTGAGAGACTGAAAACATTTGATCCGCTCCCCGCATTAATATTAGAATATAGAAAGCTAGCCAAACTTAAAAATACCTATGTAGATGCCTTACCTGATCTAATAAACAAAAATACGAACAGAATACATTCAAATTTCAGTCAAACTATTACTGCTACAGGCAGGTTATCATCTAGTAGTCCTAATTTTCAAAATATACCAATTCGCAGAGAAGAGGGAAAAGAAATTAGAAAAGCATTCAAGCCTGAAGACTCTAGCTATGAGATTTTCTCTGCAGACTATTCTCAAATAGAACTGCGAATTATGGCTCACCTAAGCAAGGATGAGAATCTCATAGAAGCATTTGAATCCAGTGAAGATGTTCACCAAAGAACGGCATCAAAAGTATATAATGTGCCAATTTCAGAGGTTAATACCGAGATGAGAAGAACTGCAAAAATTGTTAATTATGGCTTACTTTATGGAGCAGGCCCATTTAGGATGAGCCAAGAGCTAGGCATACCGCAAAAAGAAGCCAAAATTTTAATAGAATCCTATTTTCAACAATATAGCGGTGTTAAGGATTATATTGATTCAACTATCATAAAAGCTGAAAAAGAACAATTTGTCGAGACTATTCTTGGTCGAAAAAGGCCAGTATGGAATATCAAAAGCTCTAACCATATTCAGAAACAAGCTGCAAAAAGAATGGCCATAAATATGCCTATCCAAGGCACAAATGCTGAAATGATAAAAATTGCAATGATATCAATTGATCATGAAATTCAAAAAAATAGCTACAAATCCAAGATGATTTCTCAAGTACACGACGAACTCGTCTTTGAAGTTCACAAATCAGAGAAGGAAGTTTTTAAAAAATTGGTAATCGATAAAATGGAAAATGCAATTCAGCTTTCAGTTCCCATAAAAGTTGATTATGGATTTGGAGAGTCCTGGTATGAGGCCCACTAATGGAAGCTAGTATAACTTTAAAAAAAGTAGGCAAGTTAATAAATGATAAAACAATATTAGCAGGCCTCACATTTGGAATTGAAAAGGGTTCTTTAGTAGCAATTATTGGAGATAATGAAGCAGGTAAATCCATGCTACTTAGAGTTATCTCCTGTTTGGAGTATCAAGAGTATGGACAAGTGTTTATTAATGGACTTGACTCAAAAAAAAGAAGAATTGAAATCCTTCCTAAGATAAGTTATGTATCTCATGAACTCGATCTTGACCCTTGGTTGACTTTGGAAGAAAACATACAATTTGCAGGTATGCTTTATGATATTGATACAGAGACAATAAATACAAGATTAACGCAATATGCCAGAGAATTGCACTTGACGCGATATTTAAAAAAATTAGTTAAAAATATTTCACCTGGAATCATAAGAAAAGGAATTATAATTAGATCATTAATTCACGATCCTGAAATTTTAATTATGGATGACCCAACGGCATTTATGGATGCCGAATCTTACAGACAAACCTGGGATATGTTACTACGAATGAAAGGCGAGAAGACTATTTTATATGTTAGTCAATCTCTTAAAGAGGTTGAGGATGCCCATGATCGTATATTAGTTTTAGAAGATGGGAAAATAAGTCTTGATGGTAGTTTGGACAAACTATTAGGAGGTACGTTTGAATTCCATCAATTTCAAATAGAATTTGAGAATTTACCTGATGACCTTTTCCAAAAACTCTCCAAATTACCTAAAGTTAAAAATGCATCTAAAATAGGACAAAGTATTCATTTTTATGGTAGAGAAAGAGGAGTCTTTTTTGATGTTTTAAAAAATGCTGTGAGCGCAACAATGAAAGACATCAGCGTAAAGAAACTTGGACTACAGGACCTAATGGATGCAAAATATGCGAAGGATGGCATTCATTGATTAAAACACTTTTGGTAAGAAGGATTTGGTTAATAAAACATAGGCCTATGACGACGCTGATGTTTGTTTTATTTCTACCAGCATTGCTTCATATATTTATTGTAATGGGTATGAAAAACCTTGTTGTTGTTTCGTTGAATAATGTCCCTTACGATATGTGGGTTTTTCCTGGAATAATTTTTTTATTCTCTTTGTCATCAATGTTTACAATCATATACAGAGATATGTTTGGTTTTAGAGTTTACAACCAATCTTTCAATCTGTTAACATTGGCACCAAAAAGCAAATTTCATTTAATTATTGCTATTCTTGTCTCCTCAATAATTGAATCAATTATATATGCCTTTTTAGCAATGATAGTCTTATCATTTTTTATAGAAAGTCCTGTTGATTTTTCATTCTATTTTATCATACCTATTTTCACAACGCTTTTTCTGCTTTTGATAGGAAATATTGTTATTACACTTTCTATATTGACAGAGCGAGTATCGTCATTCATTTATTTTATTATAATTTTTTTTATTTTTATGATTTTAGGAACTGGAATTATTTTTGAGTTAGATTTTTTTCCTATAGGAATAAGCAATATTTTAAAACATAATCCAATCTCCATGCCCTTAATTGGGCTTAGAAATTTATTGTTCACAAAAAACTTAGATTTAAAATTTGTCACAATTCCACTTGCTGTATCTATTATATGGATTTTTTTGAATACTGCACTAATTAAGAAGAAGTTAAAGCAGTGATAGTTTATTTATCTGGCGCAATGGAATTTGCTGAAGATGAGGGCGCTAATTGGAGAAAGGATTTATCAAGTTGGCTTGATAATAATCTCGGCCACAAAGCATTTGATCCAGTTATTAATTCAAAAAAATTGATCAAAGAAGATGGTGCAGAAAACTATCGCATTTGGAAAGAAACAAACTTAAATAATTACATAAATTTTATCAGAAAGTGCGTTGATGAGGATATTAACATCGTTCGCAATCACACAGACTACCTGATTTGTTTATGGGATAAAAATGTTCTAAAAGGAGCAGGTACACATTCTGAGGTTACCATTGCATATGATAGTAAAAAACCCGTTTACTTGATAAATAATTTGCCTAAAAAAGATTTAAGTGGTTGGATTATGGCTTGCTCGACGGAAATTTTTAATAATTTTGACGAGTTAAAAAACTTTTTAATAAAAAAATATAAATCAAATGAATCACCCTAAGGCAATAGTTCATTTAGATCGACTAGCCAGAAATTATAAAATTTTAAGTAATTCTGTTAATGGCAAAAGACTTATGGCTGTAGTTAAAGCGAATGCTTATGGCCATGGAGCTATTGAATGTTCAAAAACATTGGAAGACCAAGGTTGCGACTTTTTCTCAGTTTTTACTGTTGAGGAGGCTAAAGAGTTGCGCAATGCAGGTCTGAAATCAGACATACTGATACTAAGTAAATTAGAAAAAGAATCAATTCAAACAGCAATTGATAATGATTTAATTGTCAATATTTCATCTATTGATGATCTTGATAGCATTATTTTTCATTTGGAAAAAAATGGTTTGTCTCCAAGATTTCATATGAAGATTGAAACTGGTATGAACAGGCTAGGGTTTGATTTAAGTGATATCTCTTTAGCGATAGGCAAATTATTAGATTATAAAAATTTAAATTGCGAAGGTATCTATACGCACTATGCCACTTCTGATGAAGGAGATCTATCTTATGCCCACCTACAACTAGAGAGGTTTGAACAAGCTCTAGAAATAGCTAATGAAATGGGGTATACTTTTAAATACAAACATATATCCAATAGTGGAGGCTTATTAAACGAACTAAGTAGCAATACAAATTTGTTAAGACTTGGCATTTTGCTTTATGGCATATATCCATCAAAAGATGTAGAAAAAAAATATGTCTTAGAGCCTGTGCTTGAATTTAAAGCTCCAATTGTTGATTATAGAAAAACACAAAAAGGAGCCATGGTGAGCTATGGGGGTCTTTATACAACGAAAAAAGATACAACTATAGGTATCATACAATGTGGATTTGCTGATGGCTTCCCAAGACCTTGGTTTGAAAAAGGATATGTCTTTTACAATGGTAAAAGTTTTAAAATTGCTGGAAGAGTCTGCATGGACCAATTTATGGTTGATTTTGATAATGAAATACCTAAAATTGGCGACGAGGTTCTAATTTATGGATCTAATGGTAAAGATTGTATTTCAGTTGAAACTATATCAAATGCTATTAATACTTCTCCATACACAATTACAACTGCATTGAAAAAAAGAACGAATTGGGTTTTTAAAAAATAGGAATTCCCCTGATCAAACAATTAAGTAAAATTTTATTTGTTAGCTATGCTTTATTATCTATTGGTAATTCTCAATTGACAATAAAATCTTACGATCACAGCGTTGTAATGCCGGTTCCCGATCTCTCATTTCATACTTCTATCTTTTACGGTCTTGATGTTTTAGAGCAAATGGATTTCAAACCTATTTATGATAAGAACATTGGAGTATTTACTAATCAATCAGCTATAAATAGAAAAGGTATACATATCTTAGATTTATTAAAAAAACATGACAAAATTAATATAGAGGTAATCTTTTCGCCACAATATGGACTTTTTGCAAAGCAAGATAAGAAGTTCAAAATAAATGCAAAAGAGCAATATGATCCAACACATAACGCTAGAATTGTAGAAGTCTTTGGTAGAAATATCAAACCTCCTGCCTGGTCGATGAAAAACCTAGATCTAATATTAATTGATCTTCAAGATACTGGAGTAAGGTATTCAACTTTTGTTGGAACAATGACAAAAATCTTGGAAGTAGCAAGCGAGTGGAGTGTTCCAGTCATTGTCTTGGATAGGCCAAATCCACTTAGAGGTGATCGTATTGATGGACCTGTAATAAGGCCCCGTTTTCAATCCCTAGAGGGATATCATCTGATTCCCATAAGGCATGGTATGACGATCGGCGAATTAGCAATAATGGCCAACGAAATGGGATGGATCAAAGATTTAAAAAGGGCAAATCTAACAGTGATACCAATGGCAAATTGGAAAAGATCGTACTGGAAAGATAAGTCCGAACACCCTTGGATCGACCCACAGCCTGGTCTTAAAAACATAAGAACAAATCTATCTTATGCGGGTTTTGGTTTAATTGAAGGTTCCAACTTGAATGATGGTAGAGGCACAGGCAGGCCATATATGCGCGTTGGTGCTCCTTGGCTTTCAGGTTATCATTTAGCAGAGAAATTACAAGATCTAGAATTGCCAGGTCTTGATATTAGAGTAGTTGAATATATACCACGAGTTGATGAGGGGGAAAAAATCATTCCTCAGTATGTCAATAAAGTATGTAGCGGTATTGATATTGTCATTAATGATCCCAACCGATTTGATCCCATTGCAACTGCTACATCAATCTTGGTACTAACCAAACAGCTTTATCCAAGAGAATTCAAGTGGGATGAGTTAAATCGAATTGACATGTTATACGGCCATAATCAATTGAGAGTATTTGCTGCTCAAGGAAAACCCGCAAATTATTTGCCACCATTATGGTTTAAAGATGTGATCACATTCAATGAGTTTAGGCAACAATTTTTAATATATAAATAAATGAACAATAAATATTTTTTTCTGTTATTTTTAACCGTCAAATCTATTTACTCACAAACTTTTTTTACTGTTCCTCAAAATGTATGGAAATTTTCTGTAACTGAAAAACACGGTAATGAAAAATGGAAAGGACATGATGGAAAAACAGGATGGCTTTCCAGCTATACCTTGAATGGAATAAAATATAATTTTAGGTTCAATCAAAATAAAAACAAAATGAACCTTAGGTCTTATGCCATTGATTATGGCCTAACCAACGATTTGACCTTTTCTTTAAGAATAGCTCAATTTACTAGTGTATCTCAGAACGATTCATGGTCCATAAAAAGTGACTCATCAACTAAACCCATAGATGAGTTATTATCAATGTATTATCCCAAAGAAAGAAGCAGTAAGGGGATAGGTGACTTGATGCTTGGTCTAAAATACTTATTAAGAGGTGATCCAGCATGGAAAACATCCAAAGCTAAATTCTCTATCTTTGCAGGAGTGGATTATGTGATGCCTTTTGCTGAGGACTTAATTGGTTTCAAATCCAACGACCTTATTAAGGGAGTTCCCAAGCAGTTTTTACAACTACCTTTAGGTGAAGGTGTGCCAAAAGTTAGAATAAAATCGTTTGGTGAGTTTTACACAAGATATAAAAAGAGACTGGTCAATGTTAATTGGTCGCTTGGAATTAATTTGCCAATGCGCAACCAAATAAACCCCAGAATTACTTTTCTCTGGATCCAGGATGCATCTATGGATTCAATTAGTCAGACAATTGGTGATGTTATTTATAAAAAAGGGCCTTCCATTGAAGCTTTGATTTCAGGTCAAATTGAAATTATACCTAAAAAACTTTTTGTTTCAGGAGATGTAAAATGGGAAAGTTCTCTGCGGGATAAATATCATTCAAATTCTCCAACTTGGAACGACTGGATGACCAAAAGAACTAATTATGACACTCGAAGTATTGCTGTTTTGCAGTCTGTTAGAATCAATTATTCAAATCTTGACCAATCGACCTATATTGGACCCTTTCCTTTTGAAATAGAAATTGGGAGCTCATGGAATCTTCCATTTTTGACCTATCATAAGTTTGCTGGAACTTCGATTTGGTTGAAATTATCAAGTTATTTTCAAGCTTGGTAAGATTAGATAAATTAATTAATATATTCATCATGGATTCATCTAAAAAAGCAAAATGGTCATGGGCTCTTTATGATTGGGCTAATAGTGCATTTTCTACAACCGTTATGGCAGCTTTTTTTCCATTATTTTTAAAAGACTATTGGTCGACTAATCAGAGTGTTACAGAATCCACATGGTATTTAGCGATAGGCAATTCAACAGCCTCGATCATTGTTGCTGCTCTGGCACCTTTTCTTGGAGCTGTAGCTGACCAAGGTTCTTCTAGAAAAAGATTTTTACTGGTTTTTGCCTGTATGGGAATTATTGGGACAGGAGCATTATGGCAGGTTGCTCAAGGAAATTGGCAGATGGCTATTTTTATGTACATTATTGCCTCGGTAGGGTTCATGAGCGGCAATGTATTTTATGATTCATTATTGCCCTCTGTATCAACTAAAGAGAATGTCGACTCTGTTTCAGCTCTAGCCTATGGTTTGGGATATATTGGTGGTGGATTATTATTTTTGATCAATGTTTTAATGGTGATGAAACCAGAGATTTTTGGTCTTAATGATGCATCAGAAGCAATAAAATTATCTTTTTTAATGGTTGCAATTTGGTGGGCTGTTTTTTCCATACCTATCTTTTTATTTGTTGAAGAGCCAAAAAATGATAAAGTTAAGCAAAAAACCAATTTCATCATTCTTGGTTGGAGGCAATTGATGTCAACTTTTAAGGAAATTAAAAAATTAAAAGTAGTAGGATCGTTTTTACTCGCCTATTGGTTTTATATTGACGGAGTAGATACCATCATTAGGATGGCGGCTGACTACACTGTCAGTTTAGGATATGGTGCAAATACAATCATAGTTCTCCTTTTATTAGTTCAGTTTGTTGCATTTCCTGCAATACTTTTATATGATCGCTTTTCAAGAGTGGTGGGTGTAAAAAAAGCACTTTATTTTGCAATAGGAGCATACTGCATGATCTGCCTATTTGCGTATTTTGTTCAAGAAGAATGGCATATTTATGTTATTGCAGTAGCCATAGGTTGTTTTCAAGGAGGAATTCAGTCACTCAGTAGGTCTATATACACTAGAATCATCCCCCAGGATAAAGCTGCTGAATTTTTCGGTTTTTTTAATATGATTGGAAAATACGCTGCTATCATTGGACCTCCTTTGATGGGTTATGTCGGACTAGTTACAGGCAATCCTCGCCTTGGAATTGTTTCTATAATAATCTTATTCATTGCGGGTGGACTTTTACTAACGCGAGTTGATATAGAAGAGGGAGAAAGAATGGCAAATGAAGTATTATGAAGCTCCTTTTTAATTTTTAATTAAAATTTTTTATGCCACCTTTATCAGCAAAATATTCTCAATTTGTCATGCCAGACCATATCAATGTGGTAGGTACTTTATTTGGCGGTCAAATGATCGCATGGATTGATCTAGCGGCAGCAAAAGTATCTCATCGATTTTTCAAAGGAGCTGATGTTGATGGTGCCGTTACAAGAGCAATTGAGCAAGTAGAGTTCAAAGAGCCAGTCTTTTTAGGAGATTGGGTGAATTTCACTGCAAGTATTATAAAATCATCTACGACTTCTATTAGTATCGAGGTTGAGGCAAAAGCTGAGGGAAGAAAAGGCAAGCCAAGGCTTGCTTGTGTTGCAAGAGTAGTGATGGTAGCTGTTAAGAAAGACGACAAAGGCTTATATCAAAAAACCCCTCATGGTAAAACATTATAAAAATTATATTACAATTTTTTTGTTTGCTAACTTATTGTTGTCTCAAGCATCATTAAGCCCAAAAACACTAGAAGCAGATTCAACTAAGACCCCTCTAGAATCAAAAACTCTCATTTTATCATCAAATGTTGAGTTATTTGATGTCAATCCAACTGCTTATCGAATTAGCGTATATCCGCGATCAAGGCCTGCAGAGCCGTACATGACCAAAGTTTTTTTTCCAGAGGAGCCTATTCAAATTATTTTACCATCTGATATCTTAAGTAAAGACTCTCTAGGCAATGTTTTCAAAATTGAACCTTTGGGTTCAAATCTTGATCCGCAGTTCAGATTTTTTAACTCTTCAGAAGAAGACATAAAAATAACAACATTTAAGGTAGCTAAGCCAACTGATCGTTTTAAGATATTAGTTCTTGATGCAAGTTCAATGAAATCCATTCCAAATGCTAAAGTAACATTATTTCAAAATGGAATTGTTTATTTAAATACTGTTACAGATAGTATGGGATATCTTCCTGGAAGGATACCAAAAGATCGCGATATGACTAGTCCAATCAATATTACCGTTGATACAGGTGATAGGTATTCGTTATGGCAGGAAAGCTTTATTGCGCCCAAAGGAGAAAACGAAAAAGAAATATTATTATCAAAAAGTGAGATAGAAAAAGGGGAATCCATCTATTATGCTGTCGATGATTATTCTCCTTTAAGATTAGGCCCAGAAAATGGATCACAGGTACTGTTTTTCCTTAATAGAAAAGATGAAATTGTTATTTCAAAAGTTGCCGGTAGCAGACTTTATGGCAGAACACGCGTTTATTTATCTGATAAAGGGTTATATCAAAATATTTTTGGATGGGTACAAGCAGAAGATGTTGCTTTTAAAAATAAATGAACAAAATTTTGTGTAGATATAGACATGAATAAGAAAACATACTCACCATCGAAACATTTTTCAAAAAAATCACATTTTTCATCAATTGAGGATTATGAACAATCATATCGCAAGTCCATAGAAGATCCTGATAAATTTTGGTCAAATGTTGCTTCCAGGATCAGTTGGTATAAGCCTTGGAAAAAAACATCCAATTATAATTTTAAGAATGCTGAGATAAGATGGTTTGAGGAAGCAGAGCTAAACGTTAGTTATAATTGTTTAGATAGGCATATTGAAAATGGTGATGGTGAAAGAACCGCTTTGATATGGGAAGGAAATGATTCTTCTGAAAATAAGTTTTATTCTTACAATGAATTACTCAAAGAGGTAAATAAATTTTCTAATGTATTAAAATTGTTAGGTGCTAAAAAAGGTGATAGAGTTTGTTTATATATGCAAATGATACCAGAGTTAGCTATTGCTATGCTCGCTTGTGCACGTATTGGGGCAATACATTCTATCGTTTTTGGAGCTTTCAGTTCAGATTCCTTGCGAGATAGAATCAATGATTCTAAATGTAAGTTTCTCATAACTCAGGATACCGGTATAAGAGGCCAAAAGCTTGACATTCCAATGAAATCTAATGCTAATAAAGCTTTAGATGAAACACCATCCATCAAGAGCGTGATTGTTGTAAAAAGAACTAATTATGAGGTCAGAATGACCAATGGTAGAGATCATTGGTGGGATGTCTTGATATCTGAGGCTAATGCCAATTGTAAGCCTGAATCGATGAATGCTGAAGATCCTTTATTTATTTTGTATACATCAGGATCAACTGGCAAGCCGAAAGGAGTGATGCATACCTCTGGTGGCTACCTGGTTTATGCCAATTATACATTCGAGTCAATATTTGACTACAAAAAAGAAGATGTTTATTGGTGTACAGCAGATATTGGATGGATAACAGGTCATTCATATATCATATATGGACCTTTATCGAACTGCGCTACCACTGTCATGTTTGAGGGGGTGCCTAATTATCCTGACTTTGGTCGTTTTTGGCAAATAGTTGACAAATATAAAATTAATATTTTTTATACTGCGCCAACTGCATTAAGAGCACTTATGAAAGAGGGTGACTCATGGGTAAAAAAATATAGTTTGTCTTCGTTGAGACTTTTGGGAACAGTTGGTGAGCCAATAAAAGAGCCCGAATGGAAATGGTATTATGAAATTATAGGCTCCAATAAATGCCCAATAGTTGATACTTGGTGGCAGACTGAAACTGGAGGCATATTGATTTCTCCTTTGCCTGGAGCTATGCCACTAAAGCCTGGTTCAGCTACATTGCCTTTTTTTGGAATTGAGCCTATTTTGCTTGACGAGACAGGCAAAGAGATCATGGGTAATGACGTGAGTGGGTTATTAGCAATTAAATCATCCTGGCCTGGACAAATGCGAACAGTATACGGTGACCATAAAAGATTTATTGAAACTTATTTTTCTCAGTTTCCTGGATATTATTTTACTGGTGATGGATGTAAAAGAGATAAAGATGGGTATTATTGGATAACAGGAAGGGTTGATGATGTTTTAAATATATCAGGACATAGAATTGGAACAGCAGAGGTAGAAGGGGCGATTGGAAAAGCAGAAAATGTCGCTGAAGCTGCAGTAGTTGGCTATCCACACGATATTAAAGGACAAGGAATCTATGCTTTTGTGACTTTAATGACGGGATCAAAAGAAAATGAAAATACAATTCAAAACATTTTAAATACAGTTAAAAAAGAAATCGGACCTCATGCAAAGCCAGACAAAATTCAGTTTGCACCATCCCTACCAAAAACAAGATCAGGGAAAATCATGAGGAGGATTTTAAGAAAGATTGCAGAAAATGACCTTAAAAATCTTGGTGATATATCAACATTAGCCGATCCATCAGTGGTTGAAGAATTGATCAAGAACAAATTATAGACTATATCCAAGTCTCTTTTTCAACAGTAAGTTCGTTTTTTATATTTCCTGTATTTTTAACATTTTTTGGCTCGATGAGCATTATCAAACATTCATCTTTTGCATAAGGTCTATGTTCTACCCCTTTGGGAATAATCACCATTTCTCCTTTGTTTAATTTGATTATAGTATCTTTTAATTCGATATTTAGCTTTCCGCTAATTACAAAAAATGTTTCATCTGTTTCTTGATGATGATGCCAAACGAAGTCTCCTTTTACCTTTGCAAGTTTAAAATGATAGTCATTCATCTCACCAATGATCTTTGGCGACCAATGATCATTGAATTTCTTAAATTTTTCTTTGAGACTAATTGGTTCTATGTTCATTGTGCTCCTTAATTAAATTTTTATTTTCCTAAACTTTGATAAACATGTTTAAAATATTAATTTTTATCATAAAATATAACCACATGAAAGAGAATTTATCCAATGTCCCAAATTAACAAACTTCGTTATTCAGCAAATATTTCTAAAGATACAAAAGTCGATGCATTTGCCATAGGTCTTTTTTCAGATTTAAAATTAGATAAAGATATTATAAGCTTTGATAAGTCTGTTGGCAAAGCAATCTCAAATTCTATTGAGTCTAAACTTTTTGATGGATCGAAGGATCAAATAAAAATTGTCCCAACCAATAATTCAAAAGTGATTTTGCTATATGGGCTAGGCAAAAGAGATGAGCTGTCCTCAGAGCGAATAAGAAGAGTTGGAGGTTTAATTTCCAAAACTGCTATTAGCAATAAGATTGGGTCATTAAGTGTCGTTTTTCCTTTTAAGACTGAAGATGACTACCTTCATCAATCCTTTGCTGAAGGAATTGTCTTGGGTAGCTATCAATTCAATGAGCTGAAAACAGAAGATAAGAAGTTTGATCTAAAATCACTGACTTTAGTAGGTGTGGAGAAAAAACCATGTGAAAAGGGTTTGGCTATTGGAACTAGTGTGTGTTTTGCTCGCGATATTGAAAATAGGCCTGGCAATATTGCGACACCCAGTCATTTAGCGTTAAATGCGAAGAATATTGCAAAAAATTCAAAGGTTAAGACAAAAGTTTTTGAAAGACAGCGATTTACAAAAATGGGGATGGGTGCATTATCTGCAGTAGCATCAGGTACAGAAGTTCCTCCTAAATTCATAATAATGGAATACTATAATGCCCCAAAGAAAGTAAAACCGAAAGTACTGGTTGGAAAAGGGCTAACATTTGACAGTGGTGGAATATCTATAAAGCCCGCATCAAAAATGGATGAAATGAAATTTGATATGTGTGGGGCTGGCGTAGTTTTAGGCGCAATGAGAGCTGTGTCGATTTTAAAACCCAAAATCAATTTAATTGGTATTATTCCGTCCACTGAAAATATGAGCGGTGATAAAGCATACAGACCCGGCGATGTCTTGACAGCTTACAATGGAAAAACTATTGAAGTATTAAATACTGATGCAGAAGGACGATTGATCCTAGCAGATGCCTTATCCTATGCATCAAAGCATTATGATCCAGAATTTATCTTAGATTTTGCAACATTGACAGGTGCAGTTGTCGTAGCTCTCGGCCATATTGCAACCGGTATAATGGGTACTAATGAAGATCTAATAAAAGAAATCAAACGCAGCTCAAAAATTACAGATGAAAAGGTCTGGGAATTTCCTTTGTGGCAGGAATATCTAGATCAAGTAAAATCACAAATTGCAGACGTTAAGAACTTAGGTTCTGCCGGTCAGGCCGGCACCATAGCAGGGGGTGCTTTCTTGAAGTCATTTGTAAAAGAAGGTATTCCATGGTGCCATTTTGATATTGCAGGAACTGCATGGGGTGATCGTAACCTATCTTATCATAATAAAGGAGCTGCTACTGGCGAAGTAATTCGCTTGGTAATCGATCTTTTAGGCATTTAATGTGAGTGTATTTCAGGTTGTAATATTTTTTATTTTTGGATTTATTCTTGGCGGTTTATTTGTATGGTTTTTGAGAAAAAGCGAAATCAACACCATTAAAAAAAACAATGATGAATTAAAATCTGCTTTTGGAAATCTATCAAAGGAAGCACTGGATCAAAATCTTTCAACCTTTTTAAAAATCGCTGAGGATAAATTTAAAGATTTGGTTCAAAAATCAGACGGAAGCCTAGAACAAAAAAAAGAACTTATTGATTTATCCCTGAATGAAATGAACAAAAAACTTGAAGGCTTGGACAAATCAACTGCTGAATTAAAAGGCCAGATGGAGAACTCTCATAAGGGAATTGGCGCTTTGGCTGAAACCACCAATCGTCTATCGATGATACTGTCTAGCTCCCAATCTAGAGGGCAGTGGGGAGAAAAGATGGTCGAGGATATATTAGATTTCATGGGTTTGGTAGAAGGTCTGAACTACAAAAAACAGTCACAGGCAGGTGAAGGCAGACCAGATTTCACTTTTTTTTTACCTGACAAGAAAAGCATTAATATGGATGTGAAATTTCCATTGACTCATTATGAGAATTATTTAACGGTAGATTCTAAAAATGACAAGGAAATGGAGAAGAAAAGTTTTTTATCAGATGTTAGGACACATGTAAAAGCCATTGAAAAAAGATCATACATTGATCCAAAAGGTGGAACCGTTGATTATGTTTTGATGTTCATTCCAAATGAAAGTATTTACTCCTTTTTAAATCAAGAGGATAAAGACTTAATTGATTTTTCACTTTCAAGAAAGGTTTTGCTTTGTTCGCCTATTACTCTTTATGCGGTCTTGTCTCTTATTAGGCAATCTGTATCTAGTTTTTCAATGGAACAAAAAGCAGGAGAGATGCAAAAACTAATTGGAGTATTCAGAAAACAATGGGGTGAGTATACAGCGCAGATGGACAAGCTTGGCAATACGATTGATACCGTTCAAAACCACTATGAAAAGTTAGTAACAACAAGAAAGAATCAACTTGATCGACCAATTGCAAAAATTGATGAAATGCAATTAGGAGAAAAGAATGATGAGCAACTTTTGGAAGACAATGAGATTTAGCATTATTGTATTTTCATTCTTTTATGGGTGTGTCGGCCCTCCAGAACCAGATCATGGATTGATAGAGAACAAGCCCGTAGTTGTTAATGATGTATCCGCTTTTTCTTTTTTAATGAGAAATGACCGCCATACCTTTGAAGAGGAATACAATTTTAATTTTTCAAATATTAACCCAAATAATACCCTAACCTCTAGCCTTATCATTTCTGAATATGCAGGCAAAGATACGTTATTCATAAATCTCTATGATGACAATGATCAGTCTGTATATAATTATGCAATTAATGGTAATTATTCAAAAATTGATAATTATTCATTAAAAATACCTCACAAAATAATATTTAGAGGAAATAATTTTTCAGGCACTATTGATTATTCCTTAATAGTTCAGTAAAAAGCTAATTAATTATTTATTTAATCAATTCGAATCGGTCGATAATTTTTAAACATACTGAGCTCCTCTTTTTCAACAGCAGATCTGTAATTAGGCCAGTCTTTCAAGAAAAATTGATTTATTCTTTCTAGTACTATCTTAGTTTCATTCTCAGAAAATTTCATAAGAAATTCATGAGACGAATTTGGACCTGTGAGATTGCTATATAAATATCTATTTATAGAGTTGATTTTAGCGCTAAGAATATCTGGACTTCGCACAATTCCTTGCAGTCCTTCTTTATTCAAAATGAGCTCTTGAAGAACTTTTAAGCTATCCGTCATTGCCTTGCCACTTGATTGAAGCTCTTTATGATTTACTTTATTCTTAACATCTAGAAATTTATTTACAGAAGCAACAACGGACCTTGCATCTCTAATTTGATCCATAGCATTAGTTACAGAGCTAACAATCTCCATCTGCCTATTATATATTTTTTGTATTTTTTCAAGATTATCTATGTCAACACCAACCCGAGGGTCCATAATAACATTGACCACCTGCTCTTGAGTATTTTTTTGATAGGTTAATCGGACAGTGTATTCACCAGGTAAAACAGAGGGCCCTCTTGGTTCACGAGCATCAGGTTTGGTCGGTTTTGGAGAGTTTGGTGAGCGGACACCTTTTCTTCTTAAATCCCAATATATTCGATTAAAACCAGGCTCTACCTTGTGGTCAACAGTTCGGATTATTTTTAGATCTGAATCAAGCACCTCCATTTTTACCTTGTTTTCAGTTTTATTGGGTGATTTTTTATCTCCTTCCTTTTTTGATTTATTTGAAATAGGATTGAACATAAATGAAAGCATTGCTCCATTACGTCTGTTTTCTCCTGAGTATATTGCATTGGCCTCAAATCTCGTACCTGATGCTTGGCGATTTATCGAAAGCACGGCTGTTGGGGGATCAAAAAAGTGTAGATCCTTTTTCATTAAATTCTTTTTGGAGCCTGCAAGTTCCCTTAACGGTCTAATATCATCAAGGATATAAGCAGCCCTACCAAATGTTCCTATGATAAGATCTTGTTCTCTGGGATGGATTTTTAGGTCCATTGTAGATACGGTTGGATATCCATTAGTCCATTTCGTCCACGTATCTCCGTTGTCTATTGTTACGTACAATCCAAACTCCGTACCAATGAATTGTAAATTTGGCTCCTCAGGATCTTGAACATAACTAAGTACATAACCCCATATATCATCTTCATCAGCAATAGCTTTCCAAGACGAACCATAATTATCTGTTTTAAAAATATATGGTTTCCAATCATTTCGCCTGTAATTATTTACAACCACTACTGCGTCTGAAGCATTGTAGGTTGAAGCAACGATCTGTGGTATCCAACTGCCTTTAGGAGCACCAAAAATCTTTTTTCCAACATTAAGCCACTTTTTGCCTCCATCTCTGGTCAATTGAAGATTGCCATCATCGGTTCCAACCCAAATGACATTTCTGTCGAGAGGGCTAGGCTCAATTGCTAAGATTGTAGTAAAATTCTCGGCACCTGTTGCGTCAAACGTCAAGCCACCGCTTTCGTGTTGTTTTTGTTTTTCTTTATCATTGGTAGTTAAATCAGGGGAAATAATGGTCCAATTATTTCCTCGATCAATGCTGTAATGAACATATTGACTTCCATAGTAGATCGCATCATCATTAAATGGGTCCTGAGCAATTGCCGCATTCCAATTGAATCGCAAGCGTTCACCGTCTGGATGAACAGGTTTTATAAGTTGAGAATGACCTGTTGTAAGATCGTATCGCCCCACATTTCCTTGTTGGCTCATTGCGTAGCCAAATCTTGAATTCCCAGGATGAGGAACAACATCAAATCCGTCCCCAAAAAAAAGCTCTTCCCAGTATGCATTACGAATTCCGCCTGCCCTCCAAACATATGCAGGACCTCTCCACGAGCCATTGTCTTGCATTCCCCCATACACATTATAGGGCCATTCTAAATCATAATTTATGTGATAGAATTGAGCTAAAGGGAGGTTTTCGACAAAACGCCATGTTTTTCCCCTGTCCAAAGAAATGTTTAATCCGCCATCGTTTCCTTCTATTATAAAATTTGGATTAGTTGGATGTCCCCAAAAAGCATGATGATCCGGGTGAACTCCATTTGCACCATACGCAGTCATCAAGGATTGAAAGGTTTTACCGCCGTCGTTTGATACTGTGACATACGTATGTAAATTATATATTCTATTTTCATTGACAGGGTCTACATAAATTTCTGCATAATAGAATGGTCTATTTCCTATATTTTTTGTTGAAACCAATTTCCACTTAAAGCCACCATCAGTTGATTTATATAATCCGTTTTTCTTTGATTCGATTAACGCATAGACGATCTTTGGATTGCTTCTAGCAATTGCGATACCCATTCTCCCAAGATCACCTTTTGGGAGTCCATCTTTTTCAGTAATTTTTTTCCAATCGTTGCCGCCATTGAATGTAATGTACATACCCGAGTTAGGTCCGCCTGATTCAAAATACCAAGGCCATCTTCTAAACTCCCACATATTTGCAATCAATTTATCGGGATTGATCGGATCCATAACCATATCACCAATTCCTGTTTTTTCATTCACATAAAGTATTTTCTTCCAACTTTTACCACCATCAGTTGTTTTATAGACCCCTCTTTCTTTGCTATCGCCCCAAGCTGATCCTTGTGCACCGATGTATACGGTGTTGTGATCACTGGGATGAATAAGAACTCTGTGGATGTTGCGCGTTTCTCCTAATCCCATGAAGATCCAATTTTTTCCTCCATCAACACTTTTGTAGACCCCGTAACCAGCAGATTGGCTGTTGCGAGGGTTCCCTTCTCCAGTGCCTACCCATATAACATCCGGATTTGATGGTGCCACAGCTACATCTCCAATCGAAGCTGCCTTTTCATTATCAAAAATTGGTTCCCACTTAATTCCTCCGCTTTCAGACTTCCAAATCCCACCTGAAGCTGTTCCAACATACATTACATCGGTGTTTGAAAGCACAACATCGATAGCTGTGACTCGTCCGCTCATTCCAGCTGGTCCAATTGATCTTGCTTTCATATTTTTAAATTTATCCATATCGATCGACTGTGCTAGAAGGATATTTAGCAGTGTTATTGTAAGAGTTGCCACCTTATTCATTTTTGTTTCCTTATTGATTTAGTGTATTGGGATACCGTACTCAAATGTACAACCAATTTCCATTCCGATGGGAGAGCCGGGAGGAGCTTTTGGCACTTCAATTGCTTGGTAATTTTTTGGATCGTTCAAATAGATATCAATTTTACGTTTCAATAAATTTGAATGATATTCGTCTTTTTCTGAATTTGTTTTTTTTCTACCGAGTTCAAATCTTAACGATTGAATATTTCCAAGCACTATACTTTGCGTTGATGGGGAAGATGCTTTATTGTTTGATAAGCTAATCAAATGATCCAGTATTACGTGATCCACAGCTCTTTTGATTTCTCCATTGTGGTTATTTTTTGCTTTAGAATAAATAGTATTTTTTATGACCCTGTCTAATACCTTTTCTAACCCTGGCTGATTACTATCTCTGGAATGATATTCTACCAATCTATTTGCTCTTTCAGGGTGGAAGATCATTCTACAAGTCATGTGCGCTGCAGTTTCAGCTAGGCTTATACCATCAAAGGTAACACCGGTTCTCGATGTAAATGACTCTCGAGTTCTTGGCCTTCCAAATGCTCTGGGAGGAATTATCCTCAATAACTCTTCTCTTAATGATAAATAGTTTGGACTTAGGGTTGAAATCAAACCATCAAGAGCCCTTAATTGAAAATTGGGATCCAAAAATTCAGTAACTGTTTGCCCGTCTCCTTTTAGGGCATAAGTAAATTCAAGACCTCCTACAATTTTTGCAACTCCTTCAATTTGATATCGATGTAAAAAATAAATTGGAACAAGCACATCCTCCAGGTCGCTGAATGGTTGACCTTCCCTAATATTATTAACGCCAAAGTTCTTGAGAGCGAGAGCTCTTATGGATGAAAGATTTTCTAGCTCAACAATGGGGTCTTTTCCATTATCCCACAGATGAGCGCGCGGGTGTGCAGATCCAAGAGGTCTGGCATCTTGATCTGTTATAAAAGAATATCCATCTTGCATGCCTTTTTGCAAGATGGCTTCCAATGCTTTGTCAATATCTGTGCCATCAGGAAAATCTTGGTAGCCATATGCAATACTGATGATATCCCACGCTCCTATTTTGTCATCATATGCATCACTCCAATCTATTTTATTGTTATTAAGCGACAGGGTTGGATGAGGGTAATCCATCACCGATGATCTTCCCTGGCTACTTGAAACATAATTATGTGCAAGTCCAATTGTGTGACCTATTTCATGAGCTACAAGTTGTTTGACTCTCATAATGGCTATTTTTTTCATATCCTGAGGTATTTCATCTTTCTCATTGTAGGGCGCTAGCAATCCTTCAGCAATCATATAGTCTTGTCTTAATCTCAATGATCCCAAGGAAACATTTCCTTTCATAATCTCACCCGTTCTTGGATCAACAATGCTACTTCCGTAAGACCAGCCCCTTGTTGCTCTGTGTACCCAATGGATCATATTATAACGGACATCCATTGGGTGCGCTCCCTTAGGTAAAATCTTTACTTGAAAGGCATTCTCGTACCCGATGGCTTCAAAGGCTTGATTCCACCACATTCCGCTCTCAATCATTGCAGTTTTAACAGGTTCCGGTACACCAGGGTCGATATAGTAGACAATTGGCTTAACTACATCGCTTTTTACCGCATTGGGGTTTTTCTTTTTGAGTCGGTGTCTTGTAATAAAATATTTATGAATGGAATCATCAAGTGGGACTGCATAGTCTTGATATGACATCGGGAAATAGCCTGATCTGGGATCATGTTTTCTTGGTTGATAATTATCATCAGGGAGTTTTATGAAAGAATGATGCATTCTTAAAGTTAAAGCTTTGGGATTTGGAGATACCTGGCGAACATACTGCCCTGCCCCGCTTCCTGTAAAAGTAACCATTGATTCTAATTCTGTATTATTTCTGAAATTCATAGTACCGTTCTTATACAGAACTGACCGCGATTTATCGATTTTAAAATTACCCATTTTTCTTGATCTCAATCGATCAACGACTCCATGGGAATCTCTTAATATAAAGTCAGTTGCATCAATTAAATATTTGCTTCTTTGTTCTGCAATTACTTTGAATCCCCAAATAGCAGATTGAGCGAATGCATCCTGAACCGCTCTTTTTTCCATTGGGTCCTTTGTAGAGGCTCGAAAGCCATAGTTCGATTCAATTAATAAAATTTTTTTACCAACTTTGTGAAAATAAACAACCCTACCTTTACTGCCTAACTGTCCTCTATCTAGTCCAATATCGTTTGAACCTAAACCTCCTGTTAGTGAATTTACATAAAGCAGTTCATCGTCAAGTTTTGATATCTCTAAAAAAACCTTGCCTTCTGCTTCATCCCAATACATATTGATATATCCTGGCATCTTTTCCATCTTTTGCGTTTTTTCTGTTATGTTTGCGCTAATTAAAAAATTGGTCAAAAGCGCTAAGCCTAGCATTTTTTTCACAAGAACCTCCTCCAAAGTTATGAAGATAGCATAATTTAGGTTTCAATCACCATTGAAACAGCAAAAATAACAGTTTTATTTTTGCCATTCAGGGCAGATGTAATTTTTGTAATCACACCAATCACAATGTTTACCCTTCTTTGGTTCAAATTTTTGATTCATTATATTGTTTGCTACTTCAATTATAGAACTTTTCTTTATTTCAAGTTCCTCTTTTGAAAATATATGTGATCTCATTGGATCTTTTGCAAGTCTTAAAAAATATAGAGAAGCCTTAACCGGTTGACCATTTTGATTCATTTCTCCAGATGAATTTAAAAACATTGAATAAATTGCAAGCTGCATACTACTTTTAGCCGAAGATGGAGAATTATTGGTTTTGTAGTCAATAACATGATGGCCCTCTATTGTATTATCTATTCTATCTATAACTCCATTTATAATAATGTTATCGATCGTAAAGCTAAATTTTTCTTCTCTAGCAATGATTGAATCGTTGTGGTCAGCATTTTGAAGAAAATATCTTGAAAGAATCTCCTCTCCTTGAATCTTGAATTCATTTTCCTGTTCCTTGTAAAAAAATCCGCTACTGTCCCATTCTTCATCTAAAAGTTGCAGGAGATCTTTTTCCAAATAATCTTTGTCTGGGGAGTGAAATCGTTGTAAAACGCGGTGCATAATGTTGCCAAAAGTTAAAGCAGGCTTTCCACTGGATTGTGGTATACGATCTATGGAACTAAAGCGATATTTTAAAGGACATTGTTCGTACTGGTCTATGGCGCTGGCTGATAGGTGTATTTGATCTAATTTAGTTTCAGGCTGTTGAGTATTGGTTAATTTTTTCTTTAAATCTATTTCCCATTCGTTATCTCCCCATTCTACGGATAGACCCTTCTCAATATTATTCAACCGTTCAATCGAATTGAGGGCAGCTTTAGCTAACGAAAAATCGTTTGAAGAAACAGATTTTTGCAGAATTTGATGATATTCTACATGAAGACTACTAAATGGAATTTCTTTTTGGTTACTATTTTCTTTCATTTCAATTTTCTCCATTAAGTTTTCAGGAAGCTCCTTTATCATCCTTGACATCGCTTTAGATGGTGACAGTAAATATAATTTTTTCTTTGATCGAGTAATAGCAACGTAAAACAGTCTACGCTCTTCTTCAAGATGGAATTCTTTTTCATTTAAATTAGTATTAGATAAATAGCGCATCCATTCTTGAGGAGGTCTATTTAACATTTTTTTTGATGTAAAGTTCAACGGGAAGCTGCCAGAGCGATTGTATGGAATGAATACAATAGGATATTCCTTTCCCTTTGACCCATGAATGGTATCTATTGTGACTCCAAACGATTTATTTATTTGATCGGGATATTTGGCTCGATCTTTGCCGATAGTCATTAAGGAATCAATATAGTTATTAAAGTGTTTTAATGAATTTTTTTTTGAATTACTAGATACATAATCCTGTATCATTTTGCTAAAATGCGCTGCATTAATTAATGCAACTTTATCATCTAAACTATACTGCTTATTGTAAGAGTATAGTATTCCTGTCTTTTCTAAGATCTTATTAAAGGTTTCCTCGGCGCTCCTTGGATATCTAAAATTCTTAGGATGGTTATAGTTCTGTAGGTATCTAATTGAGTTACATAGTGAATTGAATTTTTTGGATTTCAAGTCATTTTTGCTAAGCGCTCTCTCTAACCTTGAAGAACTATCTTTTTTGCTAAATTCATTAAAAAAATCTGAAGCGGTATTTAATCCAGCATTTTTTTTGAGAAGTTTGAAAAATGCAACATCTTGATTCGATCCTCCTCCTGCAACCAAGCACCATGAAACAAGCTCTCTCACAATGTTCAATTCAAAAAAATAAGGAATTTTCATTTCGACAGGTATGCCCCACATTTTCAAATGGTTTTCAGCCTCAATACTTTGATTGTGCGTTCTGCATAAGATAGCTATTTGATGGTAATGATAATCATTTGCGACCATTCTTTTGATCTCATCAACAATGTATTGATTTTGTTGAGACTTATCTCCAATCACTAATATTGGCTTTTTCGCTGATGAGCTCAAATTAGAATACAACTTCTTCTCTGTTCGTTCGGAATTATTGGATATGGATATATTAGCAAGATCTAGGATTTGTTGATTTGATCTATAATTCTTATCTAAGGTAATTTCTTTAAAGTCCTTGTGATTGCCATAGTTTGAACGAAAATGCTGTATGTTGTATATGCTTGCCCCTCTAAAACTGTAGATGACTTGATCTTCATCGCCAACCACAGTTATTGAGTTTGTTTTTTTGGCTATTAAAGCAGATATGGCGTTCAACGAATGATTGTTATCTTGAAATTCATCAATTATAAGGTGCCGATATTTGTTTTGAACTTTACTAAGAATGTTGTCATTCGATGATAACAATTGATGCGCTGATAAAATCATGTCACCATAATCCAATCGGTTAGCAGACTTTTTCATATCCTGTACAATAGGATAGAATCTTATCAAGTCCTCCAATTGATAATTCATTTCTTCCTCATCGTAGATTAATTGCCTCTTTGGCACTCCATCGAGGGTTAAAAGTTCATCATGCAAACGATCGAGGAAAGGTAGGAATGATTGAGTAATTGCTTGAAGTGGATTTTTTTTAAATTCGCGCGATTTGAATGGGCCAAGATCATCAAATTTTTCCAATATCTTATACGCTAATTCATCATTTTTTATTAACGCATAATCATTTTTCTTTTGTCCAAATTCCCTAACAATCTTTAAGCAAAGTCCATGAAAAGTTGTTACGTTTATTGAATTGTTATCAATATCAATCAACATCTTGATGCGATCTTTAAGTTCTTGAGCTGCTTTTTCAGTATAGGTAATAGTTAAAATTGAAGATGGGTCAATATTTTTATTTGTTACCATATGAACTATCCTATGAATGATAGTAGCAGTTTTTCCAGTCCCAGCACTTGCTAAAATCATTAATGGGGCAAGCGGGTGTATTATAGCTTCTTGCTGGTTCTTATTTGGAATAAAGTCTTTGAACTTGTATCTCATAAATTTGTAATTAAAATGAACCCATGTGATATTTAAAATAATATTGGTTTAAAAAAAAAATTAATAGATATTTTTTATGAATTCTTAAAACTTTTGTTAACTAGAAAAATTGACAAGAGCTATTAAAATTAATTTTTTTTTTTTAACTTTGAACAATTACTTGCATCTAATTGTATATAACAAACATAATACTAGGGGTTTATACATGAAAACGTCAAAATTATTTATCTCGTTATTTGCTGGTCTATTCTTGTTCTTTGGTTGTGAGGACCTTATGAACAACGAATCAATTACGCTCGATGAAGATTTGCAAGCTTTATCGGAAGGAATTAATGCTGATATTGGTTTAAGTAGAACTAGCATGGATGCAATTACTAAATCAATGGATAAGCATGGAAAAAAGGGCAAACATAAAGAACCTGGTTTTTTATGGAATCTAGCCTCTGACATGCAATCTGATCTCACAGATGAGGAAAAATCAAAGATATTTCAATGGGTAAACAGCAATTCTGTTCCGTACCTATATGGAAGGGGAAATGAATCAAAAGAAGGCAAAGGACATCATGAGAAAGACGGTGATGTACAAATCAGGTTAATTGTATCGGTTCTCAATGAGGCACAATTGGATTCATTGAAAAATATCATGGACAGCTATCGCCAGCAGATGCGTAGCGTAATGGAACAGTACAAAAATGGCGATATTGATGATGATGCTGCTAAATCCCAATTACAAGCTCTTGACGCAGCAATGAATGCTGAGATTAAAAACCTTCTAACAGATGAACAGCAATCTGAGATTGAAGCTAAGATTGCTGAAATGAAGCAAGAATTGGCAGCACGAAAAGAAGCAGAAAGACAAGCCATGATCAATGCAACCGGCATGACCAATGATCAAGAAGCATCCTTATTAACAATAAATCAAGAACATGAAGCATCGGTTAAAGCTTTATTTGAAACCATGAAAAATAGCGATAGCAAAGAAGATTATGACAGAAAAGCTATGCATGAAGCATTAAAAGCATTGATGGTTCAAAGGAATGCTAAAATAGAAAACCTTTTTGATGCAGATCAGATGGAAGTTATTATGCTTCATACATTTGCAGGCATGCAGTATCAAAAACATTGTAACAAAAGTAGAGACAAAGATGGAAAAAAAGAGGGTGGCGATAAAGAAGGCAAAAGCTCCAGATAAAAGTCGACCTATTTTAATTAAAAGGCCAGTCTAAGTGCAGATTGGCCTTTTTTTTTAACTTTTTTAAAAAATTATCGTCTATTATAAAAATGTTCATAAATGAAATCAGATCAAGAACTCATAAAAGATTTTCAAAAAGGCAACAATCATGCATTTAACACCTTGGTTGAAAAGCACTTGTATAATACAATTGGCTTTTTCATCAAAATTACAGGTAATCAAAGTGAAGCAGAGGATTTAGCTCAAGATGTATTTATCAAAATGTATAAGGCCCTCAAGAAATTTAAGTTTGGTGCAAAGTTTAAAACTTATCTATACAGATCGAATGTCAACATGGCCAACTCCTATTTTAGAAGTAAAAAATGGAAAAATATTTTGCATCTTGATCAAGTCGCTGATAATGGATACGAAGATGAAACTATTGAAAAAGAATGGAAGAAAGAGGAGTTATGGAATGCAGTTTCAAAATTACCTTCAAGACAAAGAAAAGTACTTACGTTACGGATTGTGGAAGAATTACGTTACAGTGAGATATCCAAAATAATGAAGATGAGTGAAAATTCAGCAAAAGTCAATTATCATCACGCTGTAAAAACTATAAAGGAAAAGTTGGGATAAATGGATTTTGAGAAAAAAATAAAAGAATCACTGCAAACTCAACGAATCGATCTTGATTCGGAGATGTTTCTTGAAAATTTACATGAAAAGAGGAAAGCTATTGAATTTCGTAGAAGCAGAATTATTAACGCATTTTCAGCAATGGCTTTACTTCTCTTTGTAGGGTATTCAACCTTTAAATCGTTGAAAAATGAAAATTATAGCTATGCTTTAAATGATCTTAAGCCTATTCAAGGTATGGACCAAGAGACCGAATTGTTTATGCATGATCTTGCTAATTATTTAATTGATAGTTCAGATAATTATTGGGAGACAATCGAATTTTTTGAAGAACTAGAATATGAACCAATCTATTCACTTAATAATATTGGAGAAAATGAATGAAGAAAATTGATATCGTTATTATGTATTTAGTGCTTAGTGCAATTCTTTTTGCTCAGCCTGGAAAATCAAGAGGACCTGGCGGTCAATATACGGATAGAATGGAAATGATGAGAGTCTGGAAAATGACTGAATATTTGGAACTTAACGAGGGTCAAGCAGAAAAACTTTTCCCAGCTATGCGAAATCATCAAAAAGAAATGCGCAGCATAATGAAGAAAGAGAAAGAGCTTTATACTCCATTGTTTGAAAAAGCAGAGGAAAAAAAGAATATTTCAAAAAAAGAAATGAATGATTTGATGGATAATTTGTCGAAACTCAACAAAGAGAGAGCTTCTATTCAAATGGATTTTGTCAAAAAAACAGGTTCCTACCTTGAACCATATCAGCAGATGAAACTTTTAGTATTTGAACCTTACATGAAAGAGCAAGTTAAGACAAAAATGAGAGATGGATATATGAGACCGAAGCCAAAAAATAAAAAAAGGTTTAGAAAATAGGAATAAACGTTTAAAAACGATTTTCTCCTTAGGTAAATTCTATAAATTCTTTAGGGGAAATTAATTGAAAACCATATATAATTTTAGCGCTGGTCCAGCAGTATTACATCCTTCAGTTATACGATCCACTGCAGACGCTGCAAATAATTTCAATAATAGCGGTATGAGTTTGATGGAAATGAGCCACCGCTCCAAACCAGTAGTTGATATGGTCAACGAAACTGAAGAGCTTTCACGGGAATTGCTTCAAATACCAAAAGAATTTGAAGTGTTGTTTTTACAAGGAGGCGCTTCTTTGCAATTCTCAATGATTCCTATGAACTTACTAACTAAAGATGCTGTTGCTGATTACACGGATACAGGGTCATGGTCTTACAAGGCTTTAAATCAAGCAAAGTTGTTTGGAAAAGTGAATATTGCCTCTTCATCAAGGACCAGTAATTATAGTTTTATTCCTAAGGAAATAAACCAATTAACTGAATCAATCTATTTACATATCACTAGCAACAACACCATATATGGAACACAATGGAAAGAATTTCCAAAACCTCTCAATAGTTCAGGGTTTTTAGTTGCAGATATGTCATCAGATATCTTTAGTCGCCCATTAAATTTCGATAATTTTGGTTTAATTTATGCTGGTGCCCAAAAAAATATTGGCCCTGCGGGAGTAACTCTTGTTATCATACGAAAAGAGTTACTAAAAGATATTGATCGAAAAATTCCAGATATGCTATCATATCGTATTCACATAGAAAAAAATTCAATGTTTAACACTCCCCCCGTTATGTCAATTTATGCTATCAATTGCTCATTAAAATGGTTAAAAAGCGTTGGAGGGGTAGAGTCAATTAATAAAAATAATTCAATTAAAGCAAAATTACTTTATTCTGAGATCAAAAGAAATTCACTCTTTCAGTCACCTATTGCAAAAGAAGACAGGTCTTTAATGAATATCCCGTTTATATTCAATGATGAGATAAAAGAAGATGAGGCTACCTTTTTGGAATTTTGTGATAAAAGAGGATTAAAAACCTTAAAGGGGCATAGATCAGTAGGTGGTTTTAGGGCATCGATATACAATGCAATGCCACTAAAAGGCATAGAGGCTTTAATTGATGCAATGCAAGATTATGAAAAGCTCATTCGTCATCATTGAATAGGCCTTTCTTCTCAAGTTTATTTATCTTTGGAGCAATTACAAAAGTACAGTATGGAACATTTGGATTGTTCGCAAAATAATCTTGATGGTTTACCTCAGCTAGATAGAATTTTTCTAAAGCTTTTACTTCAGTTGTTATAGGTTTTTTAAATATTTTCTCAGCTTTTTTTAGAGCCGTTTTTACAGAATTTTCCTGTTCTTGATTATGAAAATAAATAGCGGATCTGTATTGAGTGCCAACATCATTTCCTTGACGATTCAATGTGGTTGGATCGTGCGCTTGCCAAAAGATATCTAAAAGTTCATCGTAGCTGATAATTTGTGGATCAAAAGTTATTTGACATACTTCCGCATGTCCGGTTTTTCCACTAGTAACTTCATAGTAAGTAGGGTTTTCGGTATGACCTCCTGCATATCCAGATACTACATCGGTTACCCCATCTATTCTTTCAAAAACCGCCTCAACGCACCAGAAACATCCACCTCCAAAAGTTGCCTTACCAAGACCATCATTCATTGAATTATCTCCTTTTTGAGTAGCGAAGGTTGTGCTAAAAAGCACTATCATCATGCATACTACTTGTTTAAAAACTTTTAACATTTTCTATAATTCTTTTAAATCTTTATGCAATGTTGTCAACATTTCTTTAGCATCTCCAAATACCATAACAGTATTGTCAAACCCAAAAAGCTCGTTTTGAATTCCAGCAAATCCAGGATTCATTGTTCTCTTGTTAACTATAACTGTTCTTGATTTATCGACATCAAGTATTGGCATACCATATATAGGGCTTGAAGTGTCATGTCTTGCAGCTGGGTTGACAACGTCATTAGCCCCTAGCACAATGGCTACATCGCAATCCTCGAATTCTGAATTAACCTCATCAAGGTCTTTTAGTTGTTCATAAGGAATATTTGCCTCAGCTAAAAGCACATTCATATGGCCAGGCATTCTTCCAGCCACAGGATGGATGGCATACAAAACTTTCTTACCCATTTTCTCGAGTTGTTCAGCTACTTCTCTAACAGCATGTTGAGCTTGCGCTACAGCTAAACCATATCCAGGAACAACAATGACTTTATCTGCTGCATCCAATATCATTGCAGCCTCATCTGTTGTTGATGACTTTATATTTATTTGTTTGCCAGAAGATTTGGATGCTTCTTCTGGAACCCCCATTGCGCCAAATATCACATTTGCTAAAGATCTGTTCATTCCTTTGCACATAATATTTGTTAGGATGAGACCCGAGGCACCAACTAATGCACCTGCTATGATTAATCCGTTATTCATAAGAACAAATCCGGTTGCTGAAGCTGCTACTCCTGAATATGAATTGAGCAGTGAAATGACAACAGGCATATCAGCTCCACCTATAGGAATGGTCAATGTAATTCCCATCAGAGCGGAAATGGCTATGATAGCATAAAAGGTATTTAGATTATCTAAGTTGCCACTTGCAAGTAAGTAGCTTGAAACCACAATTCCTATAGCCAATAATGCATTAAAAGGCTGCTGACCAGGGAAAAGAATGGGCTGACCACTGATGAAGCCTTGCAATTTCCCAAAGGCAATAAAACTTCCTGTCAATGTTAGAGTGCCGATAAATACGGAAAGCGTTATAGTGATAACTAAAAACATTGAAAGAGAATTGTTTTGGTAGTTTGATAAATATTCAGCAGATGCAATTAACGCTGAGGCGCCACCACCAAAACCGTTAAAAATAGCGACCATTTGCGGCATTTGTGTCATTTCCACTCTTGTCGCAAACAAAATTCCAATAATTCCACCAATGCCCATCCCTATAATTATTAGTTTGTAGTCAAGTAAATCAAAAGAAATAAGTGTGGCTATAATAGCAACAAGCATACCAGTTGAGGCTATAGCATTGCCATTTCTTGCTGTTTTAGGTGAACTGAGTCTTTTAATTCCTAAAATAAAAAGAACAGCGGAAAGAACATATGCTAGATTCGTATAATCCATTTTACTTGCGCTTGAACATCTTAAGCATTCTATCAGTAACCAAAAAACCACCAACGCAATTAATGGTTGCAAAGATCACAGCAATCAAACCTAGCCAAGTGCTAATGTCACTATTAATTTTTGTAGAAATAATGGCCCCAACAATAGCGATGCCGGAAATTGCGTTTGATCCAGACATTAAAGGTGTATGAAGCGTTGGGGGAACTTTTGTAATAATTTCAAAACCAACAAAAATAGCCAAAATAAAAACAGTTAAAATATTAATATCCATTAATTAATTGTCCTTTGATGAGTTTATTGCTTCAAGCGTAGGCTTGTGATTGATTTTTCCCTGATGAGTAAACATGGCTCCAGATATTATCTCATCATCCAGGTCAAGATTTATTTTTCCATCTTTAATCATATAATTGATAAAGGTAGATATATTTTTTGCGTAAAGCTGAGAAGCATGCAATTGCATTTCAGAGGGAAGGTTGGATGATCCATCAATAGTTACGCCATTATAATTTGTGATTGCATCCTTTTTAGTTGCTTCACAGTTGCCACCATTTTCTGATGCAAGATCAACAATGACTGACCCCTTTTTCATTTTCTCAACCATTGACTTTGAAATCAGCTTTGGAGCGGGTCTTCCAGGGATGAGAGCAGTAGTAATGACAAGGTCTGATTTAATAATATGCTCGGTCATTTTCTCTTGCTGTTTTGCTTTATATTCATCCGATGTTTCTTAGCGTAACCTCCTTCTCCTGAACCTTCATTTGTGCCAGATTCAACCTCTACAAATTTTGCACCTAAGGATTCAACTTGTTCTTTTACCTCAGGTCTAACATCAAACGCTTCAACTTGCGCGCCCAACCTTTTTGCTGTTGCAATAGCTTGCAGTCCAGCAACTCCAGCTCCAATGATTAATACTTTAGCAGGGGGAATTGTTCCTGCTGCAGTCATCAATAATGGCATATAAACTGGAAGAAGAGAGGCTCCATTTAAAACAGCTTTGTAACCTGCTATATTTGCTTGAGAACTTTAAGCATCCATGCTTTGAGCGAGAGTTGTTCGCGGAATTAAATGCATAGAAAAACTAGTAATCTTGCGTTTAGAATCTATTTACGATCTCTAATTCTTTGGTCGTTTGAATAAACGATATGAAAGCTTTTCCTTCAGGAAAGGTATCAATTTCTTCTTTTGAAGGTGGATTGACTTTTACAATAATGTCGCAATCTTTCATAGCTTCTTTAGGGCTGGAACAGATATTAGCTCCAGATTGTTTGTAATCATCATCTGAAATGAAAGAAGAATCGCCTGCCCCAGATTCAATATTGACAGATACACCATTTTTTATTAAATCTTTGACAGACTGCGGGGTAGCAGCAACTCTATTTTCGTTTTCTGTAAGTTCTTTTAAGATTGCGATGATCATTTTATAAATTGATTTGGCTAAGTTGTATTAAGAATTTAATCATTTTTTTTCATTTCTATCATTATCAATTTCATTTTTTAGTAAATAAGAATGTATCTAATTTGGGTGATGCGTTTACGTACCATTTCAAGTTTCATGTTTGTACTTTTTTTTATTTCCTGCTCATCAACCGTGCGGGTGGTTGAGCGATATCCCTCTAATCAGAAAAAAG
>ENA-OSEY01000446-OSEY01000446.1-marine-metagenome-genome-assembly--contig:-NODE-446-length-30793-cov-7.786203_pt1 | contig 30793 bp, 34 predicted proteins | sample MGYA00248465_ERZ534230 | MGnify/ENA primary metagenome ERZ534230 (study PRJEB26409, sample SAMN06344110) | marine metagenome | isolation source: Sea water from surface | place: Atlantic Ocean:Southern...
AAAGAGATCCTAGATCATCTGATAATCCAGACAAAGCTATTATATCATTGAAAAATGATAGGGAAACTGAATATAAAATATACATAGCTGTTCAAAATGAGCTTGTTGCTGCTTATAATGAGCTTAGGAACAGAGAATTTTCCAGATTGAATCCCAACCTTGGAATATCCTATGTTGAGGCTGATCTAATTTATAGTGATCCTAGGACATCTGCAGATGATAAAGCTAGCTTAAAAGATAAGTTAGATGTTGTTAAACAATTATATCCTCAGAAATTATCAGAGGCTGAACCAAGTAAAGTAAATTAATAATGGCAAAATTTAATAAAAAGAAAAGTGGAGATCTACCTGCAATATCAACTGCCTCATTGCCTGATATTGTTTTTATGTTATTGTTCTTCTTCATGGTTGCAACTGTTATGCGTGATAGTACCTTAATGGTACAAAATACTCTGCCTGCTGCTGATCAAGTTCAAAAATTAGATAAAAAAGATAGAGTTATTTATATATATGCTGGTAAGCCATCAAGTAGATATGTTGACACATATGGTACTCAGGCTAGAATTCAATTAAATGACAAGTTTGGATCTGTAGAAGAAGTTGGAGCATTTGTTCTTGCAGAAAGAGCTGCTAAGCGTCAAGAACTTCAAAATGTTTTAACTACCGCACTGAAAGTTGATAGTGACACAAAGATGGGCATCATCAGTGATATAAAGCAAGAACTTAGAAAAGTCAATGCTTTAAAGCTAAACTATACAACTAGAGTTGGAGACTACACTCAAAATTTTAATTGAAAAAAGGTTTTTTTTACTTTTTTTTCTGCTGTTCTTCACCCAATTAAGTTTTACACAGTCTGGTATAAGTAAAGACTTTTATAGAGAAGATCAATTCTATTTTGGGTCTAGTTATTTTATTCAAACAGTACCTATTGAAAATTTCAAACAGAATGGTTTCTCAGGAAATTTCCAATTTGGCTTTGTAAGAGACTTACCCTTAAATAATAATTCTACTAAAGCGATTGGGATAGGACTTGGATATGAGAGAAATTTTTTCACTTCTAATATTCAGCCTATTGAGACTGATGGTAATATTGATTACAGAATTGTTATTAGTAGATTTCTTGAATCTAAAAATAAAATATCTTTTTCCTCTTTTGTAATTCCTATTGAATATAGGTGGAGAAGGTCATCAATAGATCAATATAAATTTTGGAGAATCTATACTGGATTAAAAATAAAGAAAAATTTCCCGCTATATTCAAACCCGTCATATGGATCAGAAATTACTATTGATGAAATAGAAGATTGGACAACTTCAATTTATTTAAATGCTGGATATAATACTTGGAATGTTTCTTTAGAATATGATTTGAACCCAATATTGAAAAATAAAAAAACTAGTAATGGAGAAAATTTAAATGTTAGCTTTTTCAGACTAGGTCTTGTATTCTATATATTATAGCTCTTTTCTTAGTCTTGCAACTGGAAGATCAAGCTGTTCTCTATATTTAGAAACTGTTCTTCTTGCAACTTTGTAACCTTTGTTAGATAAAACCTTTGATAATTCTATATCTGACATAGGCTTAGCTTTATCTTCACTTTCAATAATCTCTGTCAATGCTTTCTTAATTTCTAAAGTCGAAATTTCATCACCATCTTTATTCTTCATACCTTCAGAGAAATAACTTTTTAATAATTTAATTCCATATGGGGTATCAATATACTTACTGTTAGCAACTCGAGAGACTGTAGATATATCCATATTAATTTTTTCAGCTATATCTTTTAGAATCATTGGTTTTAGATCAGATTCCTCTCCTGATAAAAAATAATCATTTTGGAATGTAACAATAGCATCAACTGTTTGAAATAATGTTTGGTATCGCTGTTCAACAGCCTCTATAAACCATTTAGCTGAATCCAATTTTTGTTTTAGAAATTGTACAGCTTGATTTTGTGACTTTGATTTATTAGGGTCGTTTTTGTATCCCTCTAATATATTTTTATATGAATTTGAGAGTCTCAACTCTGGCGAATTTCGCTTATTTAATTCTACAACGAGTTTTCCATCCTCAATTTTTAATATAAAATCAGGAACTATAGTATTATTAGAAAATTCACTCGTAATCGATCCTCCTGGCTTAGGATTCAATTTTGAAATTTCATTTACTGCATCCTTTAGTTCACTATCAGATAAATTTAACCTTTCAGAAAGCTTAGAAAATTTTTTCTTTGAGAATAATTCAAATTCAGATTCAATTATTTTAATGGAGTTTAAAATTGACTCTTTATAATTAGTTTTCTTATTAAGCTGAATTAAAAGACACTCTTGAAGAGATCTGGCACCAACTCCTGGAGGTTCTAGGTCTTGAATTTTTTTTAGAACAGATAAAATATCATTTTTTGTAGTTATGATATTTTGTGTAAAAGCTAAATCATCAATTATATCCTCAATTTCCCTTCTTAGGTAACCACTCTCATCAATACTGCCAATCAAAAATTCACATAATGGTTTTTCATTATCATTTAAAATCAAGTTTCTAGATTGATTTTCTAGGTATTGGTGAAAACTAGGAGATGATTTTGTTTGAAAATTATTATTCTCTTCATTAGTTGAATAAAAATTCTGACTAAAATCATCATTCGTATCCGATAGATAGTCATCAACATTAACATCCTCATTTTGAATATCTGAATCAAATTCGCCTTGTTCACCTTCAAATGATTCACTACCATGCTCAAGTGCTGGGTTCTCCTCAATTTCATTCTTAACTTTTTGCTCTAACTCAGCTGTAGTCATTTGAATCAACTTCATTAGTTGAATCTGCTGAGGTGAAAGCTTTTGAGATAACTTTAATTGTAATTTCTGATTAAGCATATTTATAGCAAATACTTAAACAAAAATAAGAAAAGAATTAATTCTTACTAGAATGAAGCATTCTTCGGTGTTCGTGGATAAGGTATTACATCCCTGATATTCTGCATTCCAGTGCAAAACATAATTAGTCTTTCAAATCCGAGACCAAATCCGCTGTGTGGAACAGTACCATATTTTCTTAGGTCTATGTACCACCACAATTCTTTTTCATCAATACCCATTTCATTCATCCTTTTCAAAAGAACATCTAACCTTTCTTCCCTTTGAGATCCTCCAATTATTTCACCAATTCCTGGAAACAAAACATCCATTGCTCTAACTGTATTTTTATCATCATTCATTCTCATATAAAATGCCTTTATTTTTGATGGATAGTCATATATAATTACTGGAGATTTAAAATGTTTCTCAACTAGAAATCTTTCGTGTTCACTTTGAAAATCACAACCCCACTCATCAATTAAAAAATTAAATTTCTTTTTTTTGTTGTACTTTGATTTTTTTAAAATTTCGAAAGCATCAGAATATGATATTTTTACAAATTTATTGTCAATAGTAAATTTAATTTTTTCTAAAAGGGTCATATCGTCCCTGTCATTTTTGGGCTTTTGACTTTGTTCTTTAGATAGCCTTTCATCGAGAAATTTAAGATCTTCTTTACATGAATTCATCATAAATTCAAGAATGTATTTTAAGAAAGACTCTGCTAAGCCCATATTATCATCCAGGTCATAAAATGCCATTTCAGGTTCTATCATCCAAAATTCTGATGCATGTCTTGAGGTATTTGAATTTTCAGCTCTAAATGTAGGGCCAAAAGTGTAAACATTACCTAAACCTAGCGCATAGGTCTCAGCTTCCAATTGACCAGATACTGTAAGGCTAGTTTTTTTACCAAAAAAATCTTCTGTATAGTCAAAATTCTTTTTATTAGCTTGAGTATTATTTAAAGTTGTTACCTGAAACATTTCACCAGCACCTTCGGCATCACTAGATGTAATAATTGGGGTATGTATGTAATTAAATCCTCTCTCATTAAAAAATTTATGAACTCCATATGCAAGCTTTGACCTAATTCTCATTACAGCACTAAATGTTGAAGTCCTAATTCTTAAATGTGCTTGTTCTCTAAGAAACTCAAAACTATGTTTCTTTGGTTGAATTGGATATTTTTCAGGGTCTGACTCCCCAAGGATTTCCAGATTTAAAATCTCAACTTCAAAACTTTGACCTTTACCGATACTTTCAATTAAATTACCTTTAATTTTTACTGATGAACCAACATTAATTTTTTTATAATCTTCATTTTTTCTATTAGAGTCAGATATTACACATTGAATATTTTCAATAGTTGATCCGTCGTTAAGTTCAATGAATCGATTTCCTCTGAAAGCTCGAACCCATCCAGCTACAATAATTTGGCTATTGTAATTAGGGGAGTCATATATATCTTTAATTTTTATTAAGTCCATATGCTATAAAGTGAGAATATCCTTCTCTTTTAGAGTAAACATTTCATCAACTTTTTTAATGTACTTATCGGTTAACTCTTGAGAATCTATTTCAAGATTAGACTTTAAATCGTCTGATATATCAAGTCCTTTAATCTTATTATTAGCATCTTTCCTTGTATTTCGAATACTCACTTTAGCTGATTCAGATTCTGATTTTGCTAATTTAGTTAGCTCTAATCTTCTTTCCTCTGTAAGAGGTGGAACATTAATCAGTATTGATTCACCGTTATTTACTGGATTTAATCCCAAATTGGAGTTTATAATACTTCTTTCAATTTCTTCAAGCAAATCTTTTTCCCAAGGTTGAATACTTATTGTCTGGGCATTTGGAGTGCTTATAGATGCAACTTGATTTAATGGTGTCATATTTCCATAATATTCAACTGATACACCTTTCAACATTATTGGATTTGCTTTACCAGCTCTTATCTTAGCTAATTCTGTTTCTAAATGATTTACAGAGGCAATCATATTTAGCTCTGCATTTTCAATTATTTCTTGATTATTTTCCATGTTAAGTTATTTAGAAACTTTAGTTCCAATTTTCTCTCCCATTACAACTTTAGTTAGATTTCCTTTTGTATTCATATCAAATACAATTATCGGTAGTTCATTTTCTTTACTTAATGTAAATGCTGTTGTATCCATTATTTTTAAACCTTTTTTAATTGTTTCCTCAAATGAAATATCATCAAATTTGACTGCTTCTTTATTTTTTTCTGGATCTTTATTATAAATCCCATCGACTCTTGTTCCTTTTAATATAACATCTGCATTTATCTCGATCGCTCTTAAAACTGCAGCTGAATCAGTTGTAAAATAGGGGTTACCAGTTCCTGATGCAAAAATTACAACACGACCTTTTTCAAGGTGTCTAGTTGCTTTTCTTTTTATAAATGGTTCAGCAATAGATTCCATCTTGATTGCTGATTGAAGTCTTGTTGGAATATTCATATTTTCTAGAGCATTTTGTAATGCAAGACCATTAATAACTGTTGCTAACATTCCCATATAATCTGCTTGGACTCTATCAATACCGTCTTCAGAACCAGTCAAGCCTCGAAAGATATTACCACCTCCGATTACAATTGCAATTTCAACACCTTGATCATGAATTTGCTTAATTTCCTCTGCAAAAACTACAAGTCTGTCATTATCAATTCCATAAGAATTCTTTCCAAGAAGTGCCTCTCCACTAAGTTTTAAAAGTATTCGACTATATTTCATTTCAAAGGAATAACACAAATATAATATTAAGTTTTAAAATCTATTTAATATCTAATGCATTAAGAACAGAGAATTCACCGATCTTAGTTCTTCTCAACTCATATAAATAAGAGCCTGAACTTAATCTTTTACCAAAATCATTTGCAATAGTTCTAATATAGGTCCCTTTAGAACATTCAATTTTAAATTTAATGTATGGAGAAATAAAATCTAAAATTTCAAAATTATGAATATGAATTTCTCTTTCATCTATTTCAACTTCTTTATTTTTTCTTGCATAATCATATAAACGCTTTCCATTTTTTTTTATTGCCGAATATATCGGTGGTTTCTGCATACTATTGCCAATAAATTCATTTGCTAATTCTTTTAAATCATTAATAGTTATGTGCTCATACTTGAATTTTTCAATAACATCTGTCTCAGCATCATAAGATAATGTAGTTTCACCAAGTTTAAATTTACCGATATACGTTTTAGCTAGGTCCTGATATTCAGAAATATTTTTTGTCTGCTTACCTATACATATTATCAATAATCCAGTAGCTAAAGGATCAAGAGTACCAGCATGTCCTACCTTGATTTTTTTCGTTTTAAATTTAAGTTGAAGAGATTTACGTATAAATTTAACAACATCAAATGAGGTCCAGTTAATTGGCTTATCAACAAGGATTATTTTGCCTTTGTTTATATCATCAAAAGAAAAACTATCTATATTATATTTTACCATTATTTTTTATCCTTATAGAGGATTGAAAATATACATAATATAAAACCCAAGACTACCATTAAGGGTGCAACTCTAATACGTCTAAAATTGTATATTTCATCATTAAAAATATTAGGATCAATTGACTCACCACCGGACATAATTATAAAACCTAATCCAATTATAAAAATTGAGATAAATAGGATTTTATATCTCCTTTTATTAAATAAAAAGTCTTTACCACTCATAATATTATCTTACAAATTTTAATTTTAAATATTTCTGTGTAACCAGAAATGAGCTAATTAATGATGTAAACAATCCAAAAGCTGTAATAAAACTAATTAATAAAAGTGAATCTTGTAAGTCAGTAAAAAAGTTTATTTCCTGTATTTGAGTATTGATTCTGTATACCAGTAAATAAAAAATTAAAATAGAGGTTATTGAGGATAATAAACTAATTTTAATATACTGAAATATAAATGGCCTTCTTATAAATTTACTGGTTGCTCCAACAAGTTGCATTGTCTTAATGATATCTCTTTTTGAATAAATAGATATTTTGATTGAATTATTAATTAAAATAAAACTAGTTATAAAAAATAAAACACTAATAAACATTATCCATAAGCCAATTTTTTCAAAATTTTTTGTTAGAGCCTCAACAAGTGGTCTATCATATTCAATTTCCTCTATAAATTGAAAATTTCCTAGATTTTCAATAAAACTTTCAATTGAATATATATTAATTTTATCACCATTAAGTTGAACAGAAACTGCATCCAAAAGTGGATTATATCCCAGGAAACCTACAAATTCTTCTCCAATTTCTGATGAAAAAATCTTTGCTGCATCTTCCTTAGATAAATAGCTAACATTCTTTACTTCATCATTTAAGGATAAAAACTTTATGAGTTGTTTATTTTCAGACTCTTTTGAATCATTTTTAAGATAAACATTGACTGTAACATTTTCCTTAAAATAATTCTCAATTGACGTGGAATTTAGATAAATAAAACTTATTAATGTCAAAGTAAATAATACAACTGTGTTTATAAGGAAAATCGAAATTAAATTACTTCTAACCTTATTATCCTCTGGATTATTTCTTTTTTTAGCTTCCAAACTTTTATAAAAGTAATAAACTAATAATAAATTAATTTTTATGTTAATTAAATTAGTTCTTCCTTTGTATAAATTTGCTTAATGTGAGATATAATTTTCTAGAAATAGAAAAGAAATGGCAGGAATTTTGGAAGAATAATGAGACTTATAAAGTTGGTTTTTCTTCAAAACCCAAATTTTATGTTCTAGATATGTTCCCCTATCCATCTGGAGCAGGTCTTCATGTCGGTCATCCTCTCGGATATATAGCAAGTGACATATATTCTAGATTTAAAAGACATAAAGGATATAATGTTTTACATCCTCAAGGATATGACTCATTTGGACTCCCTGCAGAACAATACGCAATTAGAACTGGTCAACATCCTAGAAAGACTACGTCCGAAAATATAAATATGTATAGAAGACAATTAGATAGAATAGGTTTTTCTTTTGATTGGTCTAGAGAAATCAGAACATCTGACCCAAAGTATTATAAATGGACTCAATGGATATTTATTCTAATGTTTAACTCATACTATTGTCCAAAGGATGATAAAGCAAAGAGTATAGAAAGCTTAATATGTAAGTTTGAAAAAGATGGTGACAAAAGTTTGAAAGAAGATCTTTTAGAACTTGGTTATTCTTTTACAAGCTCTCAGTGGAAAAGATTTGATGATAAAATTAAGTCGGACATACTTATGAACTTTAGATTAGCGTACTTAACAGATGGTGATGTAAATTGGTGTGAAGAACTTGGGACCGTACTTGCAAATGATGAAATTATAAATGGAGTAAGTGAAAGAGGAGGTTATCCAGTAACAAAAAGAAAGGTAAAACATTGGTGTCTAAGAATTAGTAAATATTCAGATAGACTTTTAAATGATTTAGATAAAATTGATTGGCCAGATCCATTAAAAGAAATGCAAAGAAATTGGATCGGAAAATCTAAAGGTGTGTCTGTAACTTTTGATGTTGAAGATTCGAATAATAAAATTGAGGTTTTTACCACAAGACCGGATACAATATTTGGTGTATCTTTTCTTACTATTGCGCCTGAATATAAAGATATTTTAGATTTATCATCATTAAATCATAAATCAGAAATTAAGAATTACATTGATAAAGTTTCAAAAAAATCAGAGAGAGAAAGATTATCTGATGTAAAAACTGTTTCTGGAGTATTTTCAGGTTCTTATGCAATACACCCGTTTACAGGAAAAAAAATACCTATATGGATTTCAGATTATGTTATTGCAAGTTATGGAACTGGAGCAGTAATGGGAGTTCCTGCAGGAGATCAAAGGGATTTTGACTTTGCAAAAAAGTTTATGATTGATATTCCTAATATTTTTGAAAATATAGATATCTCACAAACTGCTTTTTCTGATAAATCAGGGTTTAAGCTAATTAATTCAGACTTCCTTAATGGATTAGATTATGAAAATTCTTTGGAACTAATAATTGAACAAATTGAGTCTAAAGGAATTGGCAAATCTAAAATTCAATTTAAGTTAAGAGATGCTACATTTAGTAGGCAAAGATATTGGGGTGAGCCTATTCCCATATATTACAAGAATGGAATTCCTATTAATATTGAGACAGACTATTTACCTTTAAAGTTACCAGAAGTAGATAATTTTCTTCCAACTAAAAATGGTGATTCCCCTCTAGGAAATTCCACTTCGTGGGCATGGAACGTAAAAACAAAAAAGGTTACATCAAATGCTGAGATTAATGATACCGATACTTTTCCATTAGAGTTGAACACCATGCCAGGATGGGCAGGAAGTTCTTGGTACTTCTACAGATATATGGATCCAACAAATGAAAAAGAATTTATTTCTAAAGAATCCCAAAAATACTGGAATGACATTGACATTTACTTTGGAGGAAGTGAGCATGCAACAGGACACTTATTATATTCAAGATTTTATCAAAAATTTCTTTATGACTTTGGATATTTAAACAAGGATGAGTATTCAAAAAAATTAGTGAATCAAGGAATGATACTTGGAAATTCTGCATTTATATATAGAAAAACAGGATCAAATCAATACATCTCAAGTAATATTATTTCAAAAGAAAAAGTTGATAAAGTAAGGATTGATATAAAGTATGTCAATGATGATAACCAAGTTGATTATAATAAATTAAAATCTGAAGATTCTGATTATAAAAATTCAATTTTTAAATTAGAAGACGATCTTTTCTATTGTTTTAGAGAACAAGAAAAAATGTCAAAGTCTAAGTTTAATGTAGTAAATCCAGATGAAATATGTGATCAATATGGAGCTGATACCCTAAGAATGTATGAAATGTTTCTTGGTCCAATTGAGCAATCAAAGCCTTGGGATACAAGAGGAATATCCGGAGTGTATTCATTTTTGAAAAAGTTTTGGGGTCTTTTCTTTAAGGATGGATTAATTAATGTATCAGAAGATGAACCTTCAAAAGAGTCATTAAAGTCGCTTCACAAAACAATAAAAAAAGTTAATGAGGATATTGAGAAATTGAGTCTTAATACATGTGTCAGTTCATTTATGATATGTATTAATGAACTTAGTTCAATCGGATGCAACAATCGAGCAGTTTTAAAGGAATTACTTATACTTATTTCCCCTTTTGCACCTCATTTTGCTGAAGAGTTATGGAGTCAATTAGGTCATAAAGAGTCAATAGTTGATCAGGTTTATCCAGAATATAATGAAAAGTATTTAGTCGAAACTGATAAATTGTACCCAGTATCATTTAACGGTAAAACTAAGTTTACTATAACTCTTCCGCTTGATCTTTCTAATAAAGAAATTGAAGATGCTGTTTTGTCATATGATAAGACACAGTCTATCTTAAATAATTCAAAACCAAAGAAAATTATAGTTGTTCCTGGTAAAATCATAAATATTGTTTTATGATTGATCCAACCTTTGAAATAATTGGTTTATCAGCAGCATTCCTTACTACTTCTGCATTTATTCCACAGGTTTATAAGATCTATAAGGAGAAAAATGCTGATGGTATTTCGCTCACAATGTACATAATACTGTTTATTGGTGTTCTTCTATGGCTTTTGTATGGAATTTTGATTGGAAGTCTCTCAATAATTGTTGCAAATGGAATTACTGCACTTTTACAGCTAAGTATAATAATATTTAAGTTAAAAAACTGATAAAATTTTTCAGTTATTTGGCATATTACATACCTTTATGAAAAATTTAATTTATGGACTTTTTGTTATACGGTGATTTAAACTATTGGTTAATAATAATTCCAATACTAGCACTAAGTGGGTATGTTCAATATCAACTTAAATCAAAATTTAAAAAATTTTCAAGACAGACACTATCAGCAAATCTTTCTGGAAAAGAGATTGCAGAAAAAATGTTAAGTGATCATGGTATTTATGACGTAAAAGTTATGAGTGTTAAGGGACAACTTTCAGACCATTATAATCCCCAAAAGAAAACTGTCAATCTAAGTGAGAGTGTTTACAACCAAAGAAATGCTGCCGCCGCTGCTGTTTCTGCACATGAATGCGGTCATGCAGTGCAGCATGCAAAAGGGTATGAGTGGTTAAAGATGAGATCAATATTAGTGCCTATGGTCGGTGTAACTTCAAAACTGGGCACATACATATTATTTGGAGGGATAATATTAATGCAAAGTTCACCAGTTTTAGGTGAAAGTCTTTTTACATTAGGGATCTTTGGTTTTGCTACAGGTACTTTGTTTAGCCTTGTTACACTTCCAGTAGAGTTTGATGCTAGTAAAAGAGCAATATATTGGCTTGAAAGAAAAAGAATCGTAAATCAAAGAGAACTTATTCAATCAAAAGAGGCCTTAAACTGGGCAGCTGGTACTTATGTTGTAGCAGCTCTAGCTTCAATTGCTAACCTTGTATATATATGGATGAGGTTTGGTAGAAGGTAGAACGAGCTAACCTTTTATATATTTATCTATAGCCATAGCCATTGAAGGAGAAACCTCTGTTGGGGCTTTAATGTCTATTCTGAGATTTTTAGCTTTTGCAGCTTCTTCAGTTGTATTACCATACACAGCGATAAGTGTCTTATTCTGTTCAAAATCTGGAAAGTTTTTAAATAAAGATTCAATTCCTAATGGACTAAAAAAGACCAGTAAGTCATAATATACATCTCTTAAATCAGATAAGTCGCTAACAACTGTCTTGTAAAGTTGTGCTCGCTCCCAAGAAATTTCAAAAGAATCTAATGTTTTTATGATATCTGGGTTCAAACTACCAGAAGTTGGGGCTAGAAATCTCTCTTTATTAAATTTAGTAAAAGTAGCCTCAAGATCTTTGAAATTATTATTACCAACATAAATTTTTCTTTTTCGGTAAACCACATATTTCTGTAAATAGTATGCAACAGCCTCAGACTGACAAAAATATTTGGTCTGATCAGGAACTTTAAATCTCATTTCTTCCGTAATTCTGAAGAAATGATCCACTGAGTTTCTACTTGTTAAGATAACATTATGAAATTTCGAAAAGTCAACTTTTTGCGCTCTTACTTCTTTAGCTGTAAGTCCCTCAACATGAATAAACTTTCTAAAATCTATTTTAAGTTTATACTTTCTTATTAACGATGAATAAGGAGAATTCTCGTTTGTAGGCTCAGGTTGAGATATTAAAATAGTTTTAATACTCATCAGAAAATTTTTAGGTTTAATAAATTGAATATAACCATATCCATGGGGCTAGTTTGAACCCACAAAGATACAAAATAAAATACATTACCTCTTTTATGTCAATTTTTGAAAAATAACTCAAATAGTTTTTAGCCTGAAAAATAAAATGTAATAACAACAAGATTAAAAAAGTATTTCTCAGATAAATAAAGTCATAAAAAGTATTTAAGCTGTAAACTACGAAGTTTATCAACATTAATATCCCAATTATAATATTTATAATATAATTTTTAAAAAATATAAACTTAAGCTTATAGTTAAGAAACATTTCTATAATATATTTTATAACTAGGAACCTAACAGATAGAGTAATAAAGATTAATATGTTAAAATTTAATAATCTTACAAATAATTCATTGCCCATTTCATCAAAATTTATACTTCCATGAAAACTTAGGGCACCGAAATTAGTCATGACTACTATATTGATAAGCAAAAAAAAGAACAAATAGAAATAGTTAAAATAATTAATAATTGAAGTGCCTGAGCCTGAAATACCAAGATCATCTACATTGTAAGGAACTAAAATATTACGAAAATGATAGCTTACACTTCTAAATAAATAAACTAATTTTGCTCTTTGGAATATTTGTAGAAAATAAAATATTAACAATATAATTATAACAAATAAAGTGGTTAAATCTTGATTTCGAATCATATTAGTATTAAGATAAACAACAAAATTATAGAATAACTACTAAATAAATGAAAGACAAAAGTTTAATTATCATACCGACCTATAATGAAGCCGAAAATATCGAAGATGTTATAAATAAAATTTTGTCTTTGCAGAACAACAATTTCATATTGGTAGTTGATGATAATTCTCCTGACGGAACATCAAATATTGTCGAGAACTTGAAAAAAGATAATACAGATAAACTTTTCTTGATTACTAGAGAGAAGAAAGATGGTTTAGGTTCAGCATATAAAGTAGGATTTCGATGGGCACTTAAACAGGACTTCTCTTATATCTTTGAGATGGATGCTGATCTCTCTCATAATCCAAATGAAATTGAAAACCTAAAGAGACTTCTAATTAATAATGAATGTGATGTAGCTATTGGTTCTAGATACTTAGAGGGTGTAAGTGTTGTAAATTGGCCTTTATCCAGAATTTTTCTCTCATATTTTGCTAATATTTATGTTAGACTTATCACATGTCTTCCAGTAAGAGATTCAACTTCTGGGTTTGTTGGTTACTCAAATAAGGCTTTATCATCTTTAGATATTAATAAAATAAAGTTTAATGGATACGCTTTTCAAATTGAAATGAAATTTAAACTTTGGAAAAAAAAGTTTAAGTTAAAGGAGCATCAAATAATATTTGTTAACAGAGAACACGGAGACTCCAAAATGAATAAGAACATTATCTTTGAAGCAATAATTGGTGTTATAAAATTAAAATTTAATTCAATTTTTAATAAAAATGAATAGACTCCTAATAAAGGATATTGTTATTATAAATGAAGGCATTAGAACTTCGGGTGATATATATATAGAGGGGGAATTAATTAAAGAAATTGGATCTAATCTTGAGTATGACAAGGGAATTAAAATTATCGATGGAAATGGTCGTATAGCTATACCTGGAATGATAGATGATCAGGTACATTTTCGTGAACCAGGTTTAACTCATAAAGGAAACATAAGCACAGAGTCAAAGGCAGCTATTGCTGGAGGTGTAACATCTTATTTTGAAATGCCAAATACATTTCCAAATACTACTTCAAGAGAAGAGTTTGAGAAAAAAATTCAAATTGCATCAAAGAATTCATTCGCAAATTTTTCATTTATGTTTGGCGGGACAAATGACAATATTGATGAAATAAAAAAATTAGATCATAAGGAAGTTGCAGGAATTAAACTTTTTTTAGGATCCTCAACAGGAAAGATGTTAATAGATAATCAGGATTCAATTGAAAATATTTTTAACAACACGTCATTACCTATATCAGCTCATTGTGAGGACGAACAAACAATAAAAGACAATACTGAATATTTTAAAAATCTTTATGGTGATGATATCCCTATATCAGCTCATCCAAAGATTAGGAGCGACAAGGCATGCCTACAAAGTTCCAGCTTTGCTGTTAAACTTGCAAAAAAAACAGGTGCAAGACTAAATGTATTTCATATTTCGACTGCCATAGAACTTAGTCTATTTGATAATGGTATTGAATTAAATGATAAAAAAATAACATCTGAGGTTTGTGCTCATCATTTATGGTTCACAGATAAGGATTACATTGAACTTGGTTCGAAGATAAAATGGAATCCAGCCATAAAGTCCAAAAATGATAGAGATGCCCTCTGGAAGGCACTAAAAGATGATAAAATAGATATTATTGCATCAGATCATGCTCCTCATACATTAGAAGAAAAAAATAATAAATATTTAAGCTGTCCATCAGGAGGACCGATGGTTCAACATACTATTTTATCTCTTCTACAAAACTGTGAAAAATATGGTGTTTCATTTGAAAAAATTGTTGAAAAGATAGCTCATAATCCAGCAATAATATTTAAGGTTAATAATAGAGGTTTTATAAGGAAAGGATATTTTGCTGATATTGTCCTAATTGATACAAATACTCCAACAATTGTGACTAAAGACTCTCTATTATACAAGTGTGGCTGGTCACCTTTTGAGGGGCAAAAGTTTGATAACTCCATATATAAAACTATATTAAACGGTAATGTAGTTTATGAGGATGGGAAAGTAAATTCTATACCATACGGAAAAAAAATAACTTTTAACAGATGAAAAAATATCTATTAGTATATATTTTTATGATGGGATGCTCGTCTAATGCTCCGGAAAATTTAATCAGTGAGGAAAAAATGGAAAGTATTATTTTTGATATAATGATTCTAAATGCATCTAGTAGTTACGATTTAAAAATTGACAATAATATGATTAGTGATGAGTTGATTTTTAGAAAACACGACATTGATAGTGCTCAATTTTATGACAGTGAGTTATATTATTCTAAAAATCCCAGAATTCAACTTAATATTTATTCCAATGTAAAGAGAAGGATTCAAAAATCAATAGATAGTCTAAAAAATATTAAATAATGAAAGAATTCATAGATCAGCTGAGGTGGAGAGGAATGTTACATGATGTAATACCTGGATCTGAAGAATATTTGTCCAAAAATAAAACTATTGGATATATTGGCTTTGATCCTACGTCCGATTCACTTCATATAGGAAGTCTAGTTCCAATATTCATTCTTAAACACTTTCAAAATGCTGGTCATACACCAGTCGTATTACTTGGAGGTGCAACAGGCATGATAGGTGATCCATCTGGAAAGTCTGATGAAAGGAACTTATTAGATAAAAATATTTTAAAGTTTAACGAAAAGAAATTAAAGGTTCAATTTGAAAAATTTCTTGATTTTAAATCAAATAAATCTAATAGAGCCATCCTTGTTAATAATTATGATTGGATGAGTAAATTCTCAATTATTGACTTTTCGAGAGATATTGGTAAGCATATAACTGTAAATTATATGATGGCTAAAGAGTCTGTAAAAAAGAGAATTTCTAAGGATACAACACAGGGAATGTCATTTACTGAATTTACCTATCAATTAATTCAAGGATATGATTTTCTTCATTTATATAAGGAGATAAATTGTATGCTTCAAATGGGTGGAAGTGATCAGTGGGGAAACATTACTACTGGAACTGAACTGATTAGAAGAAAAGAGAATGTAAAGGCTTTTGCAATAACATGTCCATTAATTAAAAAATCTGACGGCTCAAAATTTGGAAAATCTGAAGGTGGAAACATTTGGCTAGATAAGAATAAGACTTCTGTATATAAGTTTTATCAATATTGGTTAAATATTTCGGATGAGGATGCAATTACTTACATTAAAGTTTTTACTTTTTTATCACAAGATGAAGTTAATGAATTAATAAAAGAACATAATAAAGATAAGGCCAAAAGACTGCTTCAAAATAAAATTGCTGATACAGTAACAGTTATGGTTCATGGAGAAAATGATTTAAAAAATGCAATTAGTGCATCAAAAGTTCTTTTTGGAAAATCCAGTAAAGAAGATCTTGAGTCTCTTGATGATAATACCTTCAATGAAATTTTTGATGGTGTTCCAAGCTCTAAGATATCTAAAGAAAAATTATTGAAGGGAATAGAAGTTGAGAATCTTCTTGCTACTGAGACAAATTTCCTTAAATCTGTAAGTGAGGCAAGAAGAGCCCTAAAAGAAAATTCAATTTCAATTAATAAAAAGAGAATCTCACAAAATATTAAAATCACTAAAAATGATTTAATAAATGGGAAATATACTTTACTTCAGAGGGGACGAAAAAATTATTATTTACTTATTGTAAATTAATTGTTTTTAAAACATTAAATTTTAGTTTGTTAACAAAACATAAGCTATAATTTGCTAAATTGTTGAAGTACTATGGATAAGTCAAAGATTAAAATACTTTGTGTTGATGATGAACCGGATATTTTAGAGATTCTAAAGTATAATTTATCAAATGAAGGATATGATGTATCTACGGCCAAAGACGGCGAAAAAGCTGTTGAAATTGCAAAAGGTATTGTACCAAATGTAATTATTATGGACATTATGATGCCTAATATGGACGGCATACAGGCTTGTGAACTTCTTAGATCAGATAAAATGTTTAATGATACGTTAATTATGTTTTTAACAGCTAGAGGTGAGGACTATTCTTATATTGCAGCATATGAAGCAGGAGCTGATGATTATGTTCAAAAACCAGTTAAACCAAAAATTTTAGTATCAAAAGTCAAAGGACTTTTAAGACGATCAGAAAAGAATCTTGAAAAAGAAATTGAGGAAATTCAATTTGGTAACTTTAAAATCAACAGGGATAAATATAAAGTCTATGTAGATGATAAATCAATAAGTTTGCCAAAAAAAGAGTTTGAGCTATTAAGTCTCCTTTCCTCAAAACCTGACAAGGTATTTAAGAGAGAAAAAATCATGGAAAAAGTTTGGGGAGAAAAAGTTATAGTTGGTGACAGAACAATTGATGTACACATAAGAAAATTAAGAGAGAAAATAGGAGATAAATACTTCAAAACTATTAAGGGAGTTGGGTATAAATTTATAATTGAAGAATGAAACTTCCCTTTAAAATTCAACCAAGTAAGCAAGCTTTTCAAGCATCTTTTTTCATTAACATAATAGCTCTAATATTCTATTTTATTGTTATCGGTGGTTTTTCAATAAATGATTTAGGATATTTTATACTCACTTTTTTTACAGCTAGTATAGTACTTGAGAACTTTTTAACTTCCTATAAAACAAGATTAGAAGAAATTAATATTTTAAAGGATCAAGAAAATTACAGAAGAGAATTTTTAGGTAATGTTTCACATGAATTGAAAACCCCGTTATTTACTATTCAAGGTTATATACTAACACTTATAGAGGGTGCATTGAAAGATAAAAAAGTTAGAGGTAAATATTTAAGGAGATCAGCTAAGGGTGTAGATAGATTAATATCCATTGTAAAAGATTTAGACTTAATTACACAATTTGAATCTGGTATTAAAACAGTTGATAAAACTGATTTTAATATTTACGAGCTAATAGAAAACGTATATGATTTAATGGAGTTTGAATCAGAGAAAAATAATACTAAACTTCTAGTATATAATGAAAATAATACTCCAGTAATAGTTAATGCTGATAAAGAAAGAATTTTGCAGGTACTTACTAACTTAGTCGTAAACTCAATTAAATATGGAAAAGAAGGCGGATATACTAAAGTAAAAGTTGAGGAATACGATAAGGATAGAATTATTGTTAGAGTAAAAGATAATGGGGAAGGAATAGAGGACGAGCATTTACCTCGCCTATTTGAAAGATTTTATAGAATTGATAAAAACAGATCTAGAAAAAAAGGTGGTTCAGGGCTAGGACTATCAATTGTTAAGCATATAATTGAGGCACATCAGGAACAAATTTTTGTTGAGAGCAAAATTGGTCAAGGCACTGAATTTTCATTTACTTTAAAAAAACCTTAAGACATTTATTATCTCTATGAGTAAAAATGATTTTTTTCAAAGAGTATACAGTGTAGTAAAAACTATACCAGAGGGAAGAGTTACTACTTATGGGCTAATTGCAAAAAAGCTTGGAACAGCCAAAAGTTCCAGAACTGTAGGTTGGGCTCTTAATGCTTGCCATAATGACTCATCAATCCCTGCACATAGAGTTGTAAATAGAAATGGATTATTAACTGGTAAACATCATTTTAAAGGTTATGATTTGATGAGACAATTATTAGAAAATGAGGGAATTAAAGTTAGAGATGATAGAGTAATTGACTTTGAAGTAAAACTCTGGGATCCAAAATAATTATATAAATTTTAAGAATTAAATCTATTAGTTACATGTATATTTGTGTTGCCAATTTATTATGGATTTAACAAAAAATAATATAAAAAAAACACTTGAAAAGATCAATATGTCTGGTCATTCAGAAAATATTGTTTCAACCGGAATTTTAAAAAATATTCAAGTATTTGGAGATCAAGTCGATATCGATATTGTAGTTACAAACCCTGCTTTACAAGCAAGAAAAAAACTTGAAGTGGACATCATGAAAATAATTCACGATGATATCTATGAAAAAGCAAAAATCAATATAAACACTAAGGTTGAGTTGCCAAAAGAAAATGAAAATGATGAAAATGAAATTGATTCACCAGATCGTCCAAAAATATCATCACAAGCAAAAAAAATTAATGGAGTTGATTCAATAATTGCAATATCTTCTGCTAAAGGTGGAGTTGGTAAATCAACCGTAACAATTAATCTAGCTGCAGCACTTGCTAAAAAAGGCTGTAAAGTAGGAATTCTTGATGCTGATATTTATGGACCATCTGTTCCTACAATGATGGATGTCGAAGGATACGTTCCAAAATCTATTAAAATAGATGATAAATCAAAAATAGAACCTGTAGAAAGCTACAATGTTAAAATTATGTCCATTGGTTTCTTTACAAAGCTTGATCAAGCTGTTGTTTGGAGAGGACCCATGGCATCAAAAGCACTTAATCAAATGATTTTTGATACTCATTGGGGTGAGTTAGACTTTCTATTTTTAGATTTACCTCCTGGAACAGGTGATATTCATTTGAGTCTGGTCCAATCTCTCCCAATTACAGGATCTATTATTGTAAGTACACCACAAAATGTAGCACTTGCTGATGCAAGGAGAGGAATTAAAATGTTTCAACAAGATAGTATATCTGTTCCAATTTTAGGTTTAATAGAAAACATGGCTTATTTTAAAACCGATGAATCTGACACCAGACACTACATATTTGGTGAATCGGGAGTAAAGTATTTGTCAAAAGATCTTAATATTAATTTTTTGGGAGAAATACCAATTTTTCAATCTTTAAGAGAGGCCTCAGACTTTGGAAGACCAGGATCACTTCAAGAATCTACAGATGTTTCAAAAATTTTTGAAGAAATTTCAAAAAACATGGTTGAACAATTATTAATCAGAAATAAAGAATTACCACCCACAAAGATTGTCGAAATTACTAACTTAGTGGGATGTTCTGCAATTAAAAAGTAATGAGCAAATTAGAAAATAAAATATTAGATGCACTTGAAGAGATTAGACCATTTTTACTTAAGGATGGAGGTGATATATCTCTTGAATCAATTAAAGATTCAACTGTGAAAGTTAAACTTCATGGTGCATGTGCTGATTGTAAAGTAAATCAGATGACTCTTAAAAATGGAGTAGAAACTACCATAAAAAAATATGCTCCGGAAATTAAAGAAGTCAAATCTGTATTGCCTCTTTCACAATGATTAAAACAGATATTTTAATTATTGGAGCAGGTCCAACTGGTCTTTTCACTGTTTTTGAGGCAGGTCTTTTAAAAATGAAATGTCATATTTTAGATTCCTTGACTCAACCTGGCGGACAATGTATTGAATTATATCCAAAAAAGCCTATCTATGATATTCCTGGTTATCCTGAAATTATTGCGGGCGATCTTATTGAGAACCTTTTAGAACAGATTAAACCTTTTCAACCATCATATACACTTGGAGAGACAGCATTAAATTTGGATAAACTTGATGATGGATCTTTTAAAGTTACTACTGACAAAGGAACAGAAATTTTAGCTAAAATAATTGCAATAGCTGGTGGTCTTGGAACATTTACACCTAGAAAACCAAATATCTCTAATATTAGTGATTATGAGAACAAAGGTATTTTATACATGATTAAAGATCCTAGTGAGTTTAAAGATAAAAAAGTTGTTATAGCTGGGGGAGGAGACTCAGCCTTGGATTGGTCAATTCAACTCTCTAAAATTTCAAAAAAACTAATACTTATTCATAGAAGAAATGAATTTAGGGGTGCTGATGATTCCGTTGCTTCTGTTCAGAAACTTAAAGATCTTGGAAAGATTGATGTTATTACTCCCGCTCAGGTTGAGAAACTTAATGGTAAAAGTAAACTCGAATCAATTATTATAGACGTAGATGGAAATAAAAGTAAAATTGAAACTGACTATTTCATACCATTATTTGGTCTAGTTCCTAAACTAGGACCTATCAAAGATTGGGGCCTAAAAATTGAAAATAACGCTATAAAAGTTAACAACAGTCTAGACTACCAAACAAATATTGATGGTATTTATGCTATTGGAGATGTTAATACTTATCCTGGAAAACTTAAATTAATATTAAGTGGATTTCATGAGGCAGCAGTAATGTGCCATAGTGCATACTCAAAATTAAATCCAGATAAGAAAAATAGGCTAATGTATACTACAGTTAGTGGCATTGAAGGTTTTGATGGTTCAAAAAAAGAGGCAAAAAAATCGCAAAAAAGCAAAATTGATTAAATTTTATTAATAAAATTATTGAATGGATCCTTATACTCTATTCCATTATTAGTTCTCAATATTGACAATTTATTATAGCTTTCTAGACCCCACAAAATAAATTCCACAAAGAAAAGCTCGTCATCATCATTTAATTCAGGAATATACTTTTTAATCAGCTTTTTTGCATCAATAACTTCATTTAGTAAATTCTCATAATCTTTATTATTCAAATTATCATTGATTACTAATTGCTTATTTGAGAACCAGTTTAAAAGCGAGTCATATGGAGTTATTTCATCTGGCTTAGTTAATTTTTCAATTTTAGGAAAATATTTATTAAAAATTGATTTTACGGCTGATGATATAAGATTATACGATACTTGCTCTGCACCCTCTTCCTCTCCCTCATAAACTAATTCTACTTTTCCATTTATTGAAGAAATAACCGAGCTAAAGTCAGACATCCTAATTGAAGTCTTACCTTCCTTATTAATTATCATTCGTCTTTCAGCGGATGAAACAAGATTTTGTAAACTAGTTATACTCATTCTTGCACTTACTCCACTTTTTCTATCAACAAGATCACTTTCTCTTGCTTCAAAAGATATTTGCTCAATTATATCTCTAGCAACTTCAGGTATATGAATTTTTGAGCCTAACTCTGAATCAATTTTTGATTCTTGTTTAGTAATTTTTTTTGCAATTTCAATTGATTCAGGGTAATGAGTAAGTATTTGTGATCCAACTCTGTCCTTCAATGGTGTTACAATTGTTCCCCTGTTGGTGTAATCCTCAGGGTTTGAAGTAAAAATAAATTGAATGTCAAGAGGAAGTCTAACTTTAAAACCTCGAATTTGAATTTCTTTTTCCTCTAAAATTGAAAAAAGTGAAACTTGAATTCTTGGTTGTAAATCTGGTAACTCATTAAGTACAAAAATACATCTGTGTGCTCTTGGAATTAATCCAAAGTGAATCACTTCCTCATTTGAATAAGACAATTTAAGATTCGTAGCCTTAATTGGGTCAATATCACCAATTAAATCTGATACTGTTACATCAGGAGTAGCGAGTTTCTCATAAAATCTTTCATCTCTGTTAAGCCAATCTATTTCAGTTTTGTCTCCACTTGATTTAATCATTTCAAGGGAGCTTTTAAAAATTGGATTAAGTGGATCATCATTAGTTTCTGAACCTTTGATTATTGGGATCCATTCATCTAAAAGATTCACACATGTTCTAGCAAGTTTAGTTTTGGCTTGACCTCTTAAACCCAAAAGGTTAATACTATGATTTGAAAGAAATGCTCTTTCAACACTAGGAATCACTGTTTCTTCATATCCGACAAGATCAGAAAATACACTAACACCTTCTGAGAGATTTTGCCTTAAATTATCTGTAATTTCTTGATTAAGAGATTTGTATTTATAATCTGATGATTTTAATTCACCAATTGTTTTGATTTTAGGTTTGTTCATTATCTTAATTTTTGTCTTCTATTTTTATCATAATCTTCAAATACCATTTCACTCAAACCATCAAGACCAGTATAAAAGGCCTTCCCATTATTTACTTCAGAGAATTTCTTTACGAATGTCTGCAAGTAGGGATCACTAGCAATCATAAATGTTGTAATTGGTATATTATTTTTTTTTGCAATCCTAGCTCTATTATAACACTGATCAAGAATAAAATTATCTAAACCAGCACTATTTTTATAAAATCCATCTTTAGTAAACATACAGCTTGGTTTACCGTCAGTTATCATAAAGATTTGTTTATTATTGTTCTTTTTTCTTCTAAGAATATCAAATGCTAAGTCAAGACCCGCGACTGTGTTAGTATGATAAGGTCCTACTTTTAAGTAAGGTAAGTCTTTGATATTAATTGGTTTTGCTTCATCTCCAAATGATAAAATATCAATAGTATCTTTTGGAAATTTTGTTTTAATGTATTCAACAAGTGCCATAGCAACTTTTTTTGCTGGAGTTATTCTGTCTTCACCATAGAGAATCATACTGTGACTAATATCAATCATCAGCACAGTGCTCATTTGAGAATTGTGGTTTGAGTCCCAAACTACGATATCTTCTTTCTTAAGAGTTAAATCGTTTTCGCCAGATGATATTATGGCATTTTTTAAGCTTTCAGTTAACAATATTCTGTCAAGAGGATCACCATATTCAAACCCTTTAATGTTAAGATTATCATCAACTCCTGATGAAGAAAACTTTGTTTTGTGATTTCCTTTTTTTGTTTTTTTTAGTTTACCAAACAGATGCTTTAGCACGTGCTTCCTTAAAAGCCTTTCTGTCTTGGAACTAATTTTAGTTTTTTCATTTCCTGCTTGAATTTGTTTTGATATATAGCCTTTACTTAAAAGATCATTAATAAAGTCATCAATAGAGTAATTTTCATCTGTTAGCTGATATTCTTTATCTAACTCTCTTAACCAATCAATAGCTTCATCAAAGTCTCCTGATGTATGTATAATAAGTTCTTTAAAAATATTAAATAGCTTCTCAAAAGGAGATAGCAAAGGTTCCTTAAAATTTGTAAACTTAAATGCTGATTTCTTCAATTTATATGTCAAATTAATTTCAATTCAAATTAAACAAATAAAATTTATCTTAGAGTTTAACTTTACTATATTTAAATGATTTTTAACAATATTTAAATGATTGAAAAGGATTTTGTCAACATTGATAATTTCTTGTCTGAAGGAATTGTAAAATGGAGTTCACCCAGTAATATTGCATTAGTTAAATATTGGGGTAAAAAAAATAATCAAATACCTCAAAATCCATCAATCAGTTTTACGCTTTCTGAATCATTGACAACTACCTCTGTAGAATTTAAACCAAAAAAAAATAAAGTCAACTCTGTTATATTTGAATTTAACGGCATAAAAGATCATGAGTTTGGTCAAAAAATTAAATTATTTATTAGCAAAATTGAAAAGTATTTTAGCTTTTTAAAAAATCATGATATAAATATAAAATCAGAGAATAATTTTCCTCATAGTAGTGGAATTGCTTCATCTGCTTCTTCAATGTCTGCCTTAGCATCATGTTTAGTTGATATTGAAAAAATAAATTCAAATCAACAAGATGATTCTTATTTTTTAAAAAAGAAATCCTTTATAGCTAGGCTTGGTTCTGGAAGTGCTTCAAGAAGTATAGAAGGACCAATTACTCTTTGGGGTGAATCAAAATCTTTTCCTGGAAGTTCAGATTTATATGCAATTAATATATCTCAAGATGTAAATCAAATTTTTCAAGATTATCAAAATTCAATTTTAATAATTGATCCGGGAGTAAAGAAGATATCCAGTTCGATTGGACATAAATTAATGAATGAAAATCCATTTTCAAAGATAAGGTTCAGTGAGGCAAAGAATAATATTGCTAAGCTTAAAGATGTCTTAAATTCAGGACATTTAGATGAGTTTATAAACATTACAGAATCAGAAGCTTTAATGATTCACTCTTTAATGTTATCATCAAGTCCATACTTTATTTTAATGAAGCCAAATACCTTAGAGGTTATTCGAAGAATTCTAGAATACCGAAGAGAAACTAAAAATCCAGTTTGTTTTACACTTGATGCTGGCTCAAATGTTCATCTGCTTTATCCTAATAATATTAAAAGTGAAGTAAAAAAGTTTATTGAAGATGAGTTATTAAAATTCTGTAAATCTAAGATGTGTATATATGATAGTCTTGGCAGTGGCTCAGCAAAAATTATATAATGGATAGTATCTCATTTAACTCAAAAATCTTATTATTTGGTGAATATGGTATTATGCATGATTCAAACGCTTTATCTATTCCTTACAAAAAATTTAATGGATCTCTTTCTAAATCAAACCATCTATCAGAAGATCAAAAAATATCAAATAGAAATATAGAATCTCTATATGAGTATATTATTCAAGAAGATTATCTAAATGATATAATTAACTCAGATAATTTAAAAGAGGAAATTGATTCAGGTCTATATTTTGATAGTAATATTCCAATTGGAAGTGGGCTTGGAAGTAGTGGAGCTTTGGTTTCCTCAATTATATCCAGATATTCTAAAGTTGATTTGAAATCATTTTCTAATTCAGAAATAAAAAAAATCATGTCATTAGTTGAATCAAAATTTCATGGAAATTCTTCTGGGTTTGATCCTGCTGTATCATATTTTAATAAACCAATGCTATACTCAAATCAAAAAATAAAGCTGATTGAAAGAATAGCTTTTAAAGATTTTAAAGTCTATATAATAGATAGTCAAATAGATTCCTCAACAAAAAAAATGATTAAGGTATTTGAAGATAAAATTAGTAAAAGTGAATTTAGACTCTTCTTTAATAGTAAGTTCATTAATAATACTAATCAATGTATTAACCACTTGATAAATACTTCCAAATTATTCAGAGATTCAGTTAAAGAACTATCAAATGATACACTTCATAATTTTCAGGAAATGATCCCTGAAAAATTAAAAAATAAATGGAAAGAAGGAATAAAAAATGATTCTTATTATATGAAACTTTGTGGTTCTGGTGGAGGGGGCTTCTTTCTAGCATATGATTTTGATAATCAAATAAATTCAAGTTTTTCTGACTTTAAGATTTATCAGATATAACTAAAATGGGTAAAGTGATAATTTTATTTGGTGTAAGTGGTTGTGGTAAATCTCTAGTTGGGAAAAAATTATCTAAGGATTTAGAATTTAAATTTGTTGAGGGAGATGATTTACACTCAAATGAAAATATTGAAAAAATGAATAATAACATTCCATTAAGTGATAATGATAGGGAGATATGGATTAAAGATATAAATACAGAGCTAAATAGATTAGAAAATAAAAATGTTGTAGTTGCATGTTCTGCTTTAAAAGAGGCCTACAGGCAAGCACTTGTTAAACGAGTTGTTGGCGATATATATTGGTTCTGTCTTAAAGGAACCTTTGAATTAATTAAGCAGAGACTTGATAGCAGAGAAGATCATTTTTTTAAGTCAGATTTACTTGATTCTCAGTTTAAAATAATTGAATATCCTGATTATTGTAAATTTATTGATATTTCTGAAAGCCCTGATATTATTGTTGAAAAAATTAAATCTGAATTATAAATGACTGATTTTGGAATAATTGGAGTAGGTAGAATAGGGACAAGCTTTGCAAGAAACATGTCATTGAATGGCATTAAAGTCTCTCTTTATGATAAAAACTTTGATACATCTACAGATATCAAAACTCATTATTCAGAATTAGAATCTTCTTTAGTATTTGATGATATAAATAAATTTATTAGTTCTATATCGTTACCTAGAAAAATTTTAGTTCTTGTTCCATCTGGTCCCTCATTAGATGAAGTGATTTCTCTATGCATTAAAAACCTTAATTCAAACGATATATTAATTGATGCAGGTAACACTAATCCAACTATAAGTTCTGAAAATCATCAAAAAATTAAATCAAAAAACTTATTGTATCTAGGTATGGGTGTATCTGGAGGAGTTGAAGGAGTCCTTAAAGGCCCTTCAATAATGATAGGGGGAGATTTAAAGGCATTTAATGAAGTAAAAAAAATTTTTTCTAAAATAACATCTAATACTATCAATAATTCAAAAAGCTTTGAATTATTTGGAGATTCTAACCAAGGCCATTTTGTTAAAATGGTTCATAATGGTATAGAATATGTTGAGATGCAACTTATATCATCAATATATTATTTTATGATAAAATCTAATAAATACAAATATGATGATATTGCAAAAGTTTTTAAAAAATGGAGTAAATCGGATTTGAATAGTTATTTACTTGAAATATCGTCTACTAAACTTTTGGAAAAAACAGATGGTAACTTTTTATTAGATATTATTGATGATAAAGCTGATGATAATGGGACTGGCAGGTGGATGTTAAAATACGGACTTGATCTTGGATGTTCATTAAATATGCTAAACGCTGCTTTAGATTCTAGGTTTATTTCAAAAAATAATAATGCTAGATTAAAGTTCAATAATTCAATAAAAAAAGAAATTATGGAATATGACATCAACATTAACTCACTAACTGATGCATATAGTTTCTGTAGGCTAATAAACTATGTTCAAGCATTTTTATTAATTGATTCTGCAAATAAAAATTATGGATGGGATATAAGTATTTCAAAGGCCTTGAATGTTTGGTCAAATGGAAGCATAATTAAATCAGATCTGGTTAATACCTTATACAAGGATTATTCAGTTGACAATATCCTGGATGATAAAAAAATATTTAAAACTCTTAATGAGCTTAAACCTGGACTGATTGATGTTTTGAATCTTTCATTAAAAAATGATGTGTCTCTACCATGCTTTAGTGAAGCCTTGAGTTACATAAATCAATTTTCAAGCTTATTTCTTAGCACTAAGTTAATTCAGGCTCAACGAAACCAATTTGGATCTCACAAAATAAGTATTAATTAATTAAATATTAATTTATTTTGACGCTATATAAATAGTAGAAGCACCATAAAGTTTTTTTCTAGTTTCAATTTTTTCAAAACCTGTTTTGTATAGTATTTCTACAAATTTATTTTTTGGAGGAAATTTGTCAGTAGAATCCAATAAATAAAGGTATGCTTTTGTTTTTCCTGAAAAAATAAAAGCAATTAATGGGATGTATACTCTAGTTATTAACGTATATAAGAATTTAATTATTGGATTTTCTGGGACTGAAGTTTCAAGTATTATTAGCTTCCCGTCTTTCTTTAAAACTCTATAGCTTTCATTTAACCCTTTCTCCAAATTACTAAAGTTTCTAACTCCATACCCAATTGATATAATATCAAAGTGGTTATCCTCAAAAACTAAATTCTCAGCTTCACATGTTTTAAAATTTATATTATTAATTTTTAACTCTTTAATTTTTTTGCGAGCAACTTTAAGCATATTATCTGAGATATCGACTCCTTCAATTTTTGAGCCATTAATTTTGCTTAGGTTTATTGCAATATCTCCTGTTCCAGTAGCAATATCAAGGATTCTTTTAGGAGATGAAGATATTGCAATTTCAGCTATTTCTTTTTTCCATTTTGAATGATTTCTTAAAGTCATTAAATCATTCATGAAATCATATTCATTTGATATAGATTCAAAAATATTTTTTATCTGAACAAAATCTATGGATTTGTTTTTGTTCATTTTTATCTTATTGATTTAATAAATGAATCTACAGAACTTACACCACTTTCATGAAGATTTTTTATAAATGCTGATCCAATTATTGCACCTTTTGAATAGCCAACTGCGGCATCGAATGTTTCTTTATTTCCAACACCAAAACCAATTATTCTCGGTGTATCTAGGTTCATTTTCTCGATTCTTTCAAAATAATTAATTTGTTCTGAGCTGAAAGAATCCTTTGATCCTGTTATACTTGATGAACTTACCATATAAATAAACCCATTGGATATTGAGTCAATCTTTCTAATTCTTTTATCTGATGTCTGGGGAGCTATTAAAAACATATTATAAAGCTTATTTTCTTCAAACAATGCTTTATAATTTTCTTCATAATAATCAATTGGTAAGTCAGGTATTATTAATCCATCAATTCCTATTTCATTACATTTTTTACAAAAGGCCTCAACACCATATTGAAGCATAGGATTAAAGTACCCCATAATAATTAATGGAATGGATACTTCATCTCTTATTCCTTTTAATTGATCAAACAGTATGTTAGTATTCATTCCGTTTTTAATTGCAATAGTAGAGCTATCTTGAATTGTTGGTCCATCAGCAAGAGGATCACTAAATGGAAGACCGATTTCAATCATATCTACACCTGATTCCTGCAACCTAATAATAATATCTTTCGTATCATTTAAATTAGGGTAACCAGCTGTGAAGTATATGGACAATAACTTTCCCTCTTCTTCCAATTTCTTGTCTATTCTATTCATTATAAATTAAAATAATCAATGTATGTATTCAAATCCTTATCCCCTCTACCCGAGAAGTTAACAACTATAATATCATCAGCTTTAAAATCTAGATATTTAAATGCAGCGAAAGCATGCGCAGTTTCTATTGCAGGTATAATTCCCTCAAGTTTTGAGACCTCAAGTCCTGCAAGCATAGCATCACTATCAGTTATTGACATAAATTCTGCTCTTTTGCTTTCAAGTAAATGAGCATGAAGTGGACCTACTCCTGGATAATCAAGACCAGCTGAAATAGAATATGGTTCAACTATTTGCCCATCTTTAGTCTGCATTAATAGTGTTTTACTTCCGTGAATAATACCGGTTTTTCCAAGAACTGATGTTGCAGCACTTTTACCAGATTCAATACCTTCTCCAGCAGCCTCAACTGAAATAATTTTTACGTTTTCATCTTCTAAATAATGATAATATAAGCCTGCAGCATTGCTACCACCTCCAATATTTGCTATTAAATAGTTAGGGTATTCAGTCCCTTCTTTATCATGCAACTGAGACTTTATCTCCTCAGAAACTACAGCTTGAAACTTTGCAACCATATCAGGATAAGGATGAGGACCTACTACTGATCCAATTATGTAATGTGTAGTCACAGGATTATTAATCCAATCTCTAATCGCTTCATTAGTAGCGTCTTTTAGAGTTTTACTCCCTGATTCAGCAGCAACTATTGATGCCCCTAACATTTTCATTCTCGCTACATTTGGAGCTTGTCTTTTGATGTCAACTGCACCCATATATATTACACACTCGATTCCTGCTAACGCACATACTGTTGCAGTTGCTACTCCGTGTTGACCAGCACCTGTTTCAGCAATTATTCTTTTTTTTCCTAATCTTTTAGCCAATAAAATTTGACCTACCGTGTTATTTATTTTGTGTGCTCCGGTATGACACAGATCTTCTCTTTTAAAGTAAATTTTACATTTATATTTCTCTGACATTCTTTCAGCAAAATAAAGTGGTGTAGGCCTTCCTACATAATCCTTTAAAAGATTATTATAATCTTTTTGGAAATTAGAATCATTAATAATCTTATTATAATTTTTTTCTAGTTCGTCTAGATTTGGAAATAGCATTTCAGGTACAAAAGCACCTCCGAAGTTTCCATAAAACCCTTTTTTATCTACTGTATATTTCATTTTTTATTGTTTCTATAAAAGTTTTTAATTCATCAATTTTCTTTAAATATTTTTCATCCTCAAATTTACTATTAACATCGACACCATATATAGGAAGATCCATTTTAAAAAGTTCAATTAGTGATTCAATTGAATGAAGTCCTATTCCACCACTTATAAAAAATTCTTTTTTTAATTTATATTTTTTTAAATTTTCCCAATTGAACGATTTCCCAGTTCCACCAGGAAGTTCTGATTTTGAATCAAATAAAAATAAATCACAATTGTTTTCATAATTTTTTAAAATAGAAAAATCAAAATCATCATCTATCCTGAAAGATTTAATCACTTTAGTTCCACTATCCATAATATTTCTACAATACTGAGGAGACTCTTCACCGTGCAATTGTACACATGCTAGATTATGTTCATTGATTCTATTAAACACATTATCTATTTTAGAGTTAAAAAAAACACCAGTTTTTTTAATTTCTTTTTTTAGATTAGGACTTATAATATTTAAATATCTGACAGATTTCTCCCAAAAGATATGACCAACATAATCTGGATTTAACTTCGCAACTTTATTAATATTTTCCTCGTTAAATAATCCGCAAACTTTAAATTTCATTTTCAACCTTTTTTATAAAATTATAAGCTGAAATCA
>ENA-OSEY01000449-OSEY01000449.1-marine-metagenome-genome-assembly--contig:-NODE-449-length-30591-cov-5.493577_pt1 | contig 30591 bp, 27 predicted proteins | sample MGYA00248465_ERZ534230 | MGnify/ENA primary metagenome ERZ534230 (study PRJEB26409, sample SAMN06344110) | marine metagenome | isolation source: Sea water from surface | place: Atlantic Ocean:Southern...
TATCTTCACATAGATTTATATCAATTATTGGAACCGGTGCTTCTGGAGAAATTCTATTTACAGACCCCATCCAATATCTATCTAACATCAAATCGCCTACAACTAAAATTTTTTGTCTATTGATCATTCTTTTTCAAATTATAGTTAGCCAATCGGAATGTCTATTATACCTTCCAGTAATTAATTTAAAATAATTCTCTTGCAACATAGAAGTAATTTTTCCTGGTTTCCTATTTCCGATGCTCTCATTATTAATTTGTATGATTGGAGTAACTTCTGCAGCAGTCCCAGTAAAAAATGCCTCGTCACAATTATATACTTCATCCAGTTCTATTTTTTTTTCTTCTGTAGATATTTCTAAATCAGCTGCAAGCTGAATAATGGTTTTGCGTGTAATTCCATCTAAAACTGTACTTAATCCAGGAGTTATCAAAGTTTCATTTTTTACAATGAAGAAATTTTCTCCTGATCCTTCATTCACCGTATTTTCAGTATCAAGAATAAGAGCTTCATCATATCCTGATGAGAGTGCATCTTGGAGGGCTAACATTGAATTCAAATAATTTCCCGTTGCTTTAGCCTTATAAAGCATGCTGTCTGCTGCTCGCTTTGGAAAAGGAGAGACTTTTACCTTGATTCCGTTCTTTATCTTATCCTCTCCTAAATATGCTCCCCAATCCCAAGACGAAACTGAAGCATGCACTTTAAGATTATCTGCTCTAAGACCCATTCCCTCGTTTCCATAAAAACATAAAGGCCTTATATAAGCATTTTTAAGTTTGTTTATTTTGACAGATTCACATTGAGCTTCCATAAGTTCAGTTTGAGAATATGGTATGTTCATACCGATAAGCTCAGCAGATTTGAATAATCTAGAAGTATGATCTTGAAGTCTAAATATTGCTGGACCTTGCTCAGTTTCGTATGCTCTTACACCCTCAAAAACTCCTGTTCCATAATGAAGTGTGTGTGTCAGAATATGAATCTTTGCATCTTTCCAATCACAGAAAGTGCCGTCTAACCAGATTTGTCCTTGAAGATCAGAGATCATGATAAAAAATTATTATAAATTAACTGAAAACTATATCATGAGTTAGGCTACATAAATATAAGTATTTTCCAATTTACTCTCAAGGTTTGAGTTTACCAAGAATTAATTATAGTATATAATGAGAATCATTCTCATTATTAATATTATTTTCATGCATGCCCAAGGAGCGATAATGATTAAAAAAGATATGTCATTCATATATATATACAAATTATTGTCTATATTTTTTATATGTATAATTGCTCTAAATTCTGTATCTGCAGAAGAAGTGAATGTTTATAGTGCTAGGAAAGGATATTTATTAGAGCCACTAATTCAAGCATTTGAAAAAGATACAGGAATAAAAGTTAATATAATATCTGGTAAGGCTAAAGCGCTTCAAAAAAGAATTCAACAAGAAGGCGATAACTCAAAAGCTGATATTCTACTTACAGTAGATGCAGGTAATTTAAATAGAGCAAAAGAAGCAAATTTATTGAAAAAAATTAATTCCCCAAAATTAAACTCTCTTGTTCCTTCATTTTTAAGGGATAAAGAAGGTTATTGGTACGGTTTGTCTATTAGATCTAGAGTTATAATGTATAATCCGATGAAAGTTACTGTAAGAGAACTTTCAACATATGAAGATTTAGCAAATGAAAAATGGAAAGGAAGAATTTGTATTAGATCTTCTAGTAACATATACAATCAATCACTACTTGCTTCTATGATTGCTCACAATGGTGAGGATGAAGCAGAAAGCTGGGCAAAGAAAGTGGTTAATAATTTTTCTAGGAAACCTAAAGGAAATGATAGAAGCCAAATGACGGCAGTTGTTTTAAATGAATGTGATATCACTCTCGCAAATACATATTATCTAGGCAAATGGATAACTTCAGATAAAAATACTGAAAGAGAGTACTCGGATAAGATAGCTGTATTTTTCCCCAACCAAAAAGGACGTGGTGCCCATATAAATATAAGCGGTGCCGCAGTTATTAAAACATCAAAAAATACTAGTAGTGCAATTAAATTCATAGAATTCCTTGCTGGTGATAAAGCACAAAAACTCTACTCTCAAACTAATCATGAATACCCAATAAGAGATAACATTCAAGTAAGTAAAATAGTTGAGTCTTGGGGTTATCCGTTCAAGAAAGATAAACTATCTTTGAATAAACTTGGTATGTTTAATAAAAAAGCAGTAATTATTTTTGATAAAGTTGGTTGGAAATAGTCCCTATGAAACGGTTGTTTGTGTATGATAACTTTTTAATATTCGTTTTTTTATTATTGGTAATCATACCTATCTTAACAGTATTCAGTTATATATTCGCACCCTCTACAGAACTTTGGGGGCATTTAGCAGATAATTTGCTCTATGACTATGTATTCAATACCTTGTTCATTGTATTTTTTGTTTCTATATTTTCGACAATTATTGGTGTTTCATGTGCGTGGATTGTAGTTATGTATGATTTTAAATGGAAACATACTTTTAAATGGCTGTTAGTGATGCCTATAGCCCTACCTACTTATATCTCTGCTTATATTTATGTTGGTATTATGGAGCCATCAGGTTTTATTTTTGAATTCTTTGAAACAAATTTTAAACTTGGAGAGAATATTTATAGAAGTATAAATTTTCAAAATATTTATGGAGCTATATTTATTCTTACAATATGCCTTTATCCTTATATCTATTTGTTATGTTACTCTTCATTTAATGAACAATCCTCTTCCGCGATAGAGGTGAGCAAATCACTGGGATTGACTCAATCTCAGTCCTTTCGAAAAATAGCGTTACCACTAGCAAGGCCTGCAATATTTGGTGGTCTTGCTCTCGTAATAATGGAAACACTAGCAGAATTTGGAACTATGGATTATTACGGCATTGCTACTTTTACAACTGGCATTTATAGAACTTGGTTTGCCTTTGGTGACGAATCAAGCGCCCTACATCTTGCGTCTATTCTACTTACTTTTGTATTTGTGTTAATAATTTTTGAGAAATCCTTACGAGGATCAAGACAATATTATAATTCGTCACAAAAAAACAACAAGCCTCGCACAATAATGCTCTCAGCTAATCATCAAATCTTAGCGTTTTTATGGTGTATGCTAATTTGTATGTTAGGTTTCCTAATCCCTATTTTTCAGTTACTTCTGTGGTTTCTTAAAACTTATAATTACCTATTCACAACAACTTTTTTCCAGATTGTTATAAATACAGTTTTCATAGCTTTAGTCTCAGCTCTGGTAATTGTATTAATATCAATTATATCTTCTTATAAAAATAGAACTATTAATAATTTTATAACAAACATGTCGTTGAAAATTTTCTCGATTGGCTACTCAATTCCGGGAGTAGTAGTAGCAGTAGGAATTATTATTTTTGTGACATCGATTGATGAAATTCAGTCTAGCATATGGGGTTCTCCATTTTTTTATCTAAGCGGATCACTTATTTCGTTATTCATAGCGTATCTTGTTAGGTTTTCATCACTCTCACATAATACTGTTGAATCAGGATTGACTAAAGTTAAAAAAAATATCGATTTAACGATAAGATCATTTGGCTTATCAAGTCTAGAAGCAGTGACTAGAGTGCACTTTCCCATGATGAAAACAACAATAATCACAGCATTGATCTTAGTATTTGTAGATATTGTTAAAGAACTTCCGGCAACTTTAATATTAAGGCCATTTAATTTCGATACTCTTGCGATTCATATTTACGAACTAGCCTCATCAGAACAACTATTCTTTATTGCATCGCCATCATTAATGTTAATTATAATTAGTATAATTCCTGTTATAATACTTATAAATAAAACTATTAATGATGAAGAAATCAAAGCTCAAAATTGATAGTATATCTTACTCAATAAAAGATAGTACTATTCTAGAAAATTTATCTTTTAATGTCTTATGTGAGGATATCGTTTCTATAATTGGTCCTAGCGCAGCTGGAAAAACAACGCTTCTAAGAATAATTGCAGGTTTTGATAAAGTTGATCGTGGTTATGTTCAAGTGAATGATGCTATCGTTGATAATACAAAGATATTTGTTGAACCTCATAAAAGAAAAGTGGGGATTATTTTTCAAGATATTGCTCTCTTCCCACATCTATCTTGTGAAGATAATATTCTTTTTGGAATATCTACCCAGGAAAACCATAAAAAAAATGAAAGGCTACAATACTTGTCTGATATTCTTGGCATAAACGAAATTAAAAATAAATTCCCTCATGAGATATCAGGTGGGCAACAACAAAGAGTTGCTATTGCTAGGGCACTAGCCCCTCAGCCAGAAATTCTCCTGCTTGATGAACCATTCAGCGCCCTCGATGAGGAACTTAAAGATCAACTCATCAAAGACCTGAGAAAATTATTAAAAAAAGAGAGGATAACTTCAATCATCATCACTCATAACATAAAAGAATCTTTTCAAATATCTGATAAAGTAGCATATCTATCATCAAAGAGGATTTTGCAGTGTGATACACCTTATGATCTGTATCACAGGCCTAATTCAAGAGAAATTGCTAACTTTTGTGGAATAGGAAGTTTTGTTAAGGGAGTGGTAATAGACTCTAATCATATTGAAACATCATTAGGAGTTCTTTTTGGGAATACTTCACCTTTTAGCAAAAATGATTTAGTAGATGTAATGGTAAGGCCAGATGATATTATACATGATGATGATTCAACTCAATCTGCTAAAGTAGTAGAAAAATTTTTTCATGGATCAGATTTTCTATACAAATTAGAATTAAATGATGGTCAAAATGTATTATGTTTTACTCCGAGCCATCATGATCATTCTATTAATGAGATGATAGGTATTAAAGCTGAATTAGATCACCTTATTTTATTTAACAGATAATTTACTCTCTCTTAACTTACGACGTAATATTTTACCAACATTATTCTTAGGAAGCTCGCTTATAAAAAAAACTTTTTTTGGTATTTTATAGATTGTTAGTCCTTTTTTACAAAATTCAATTATATCGCTTTCAGAGAGATCCTCATCATGTCGTACTGCATAAAGAATTATGCTCTCACCGCGGTTTTTGTCTTCTTTGCCAATAACACCGCATTCTAGTATACCTGGGTGTGAAGAAACATACTCCTCAATCTCATTTGGATAGACATTAAATCCAGATGATATAATCATATCTTTTTTTCTATCAACTATAGAAATGAATCCATTACTATCAATTCTGGCAATATCACCTGTCATGAAGAAACCATCGCTGGTAAATACATTTTTAGTCTCCTCAATATTATTCCAATATCCTCCCATAACCTGAGGACCACGGACACACAATTCGCCCTCAGCCCCAATCCCTAATTCATTTCCATGCGAATCTCTTATGGAGATTTCAGTAGATGGCAGAGGTAGACCTATTGTGCTGTTAAATTTGTCTTCAATTTTATTAACACTAACGATAGGTGATGTTTCGGTCAATCCATAACCTTGAGTGATTTCACAACCTGTTGTTTTTTTCCAATTGTTTGCTGTGGATTTTAAAACAGCCATGCCGCCACCAATAGAGAATTTAAGTTTTCTAAAGTTTATATTTCTAAAAGTAGAGCTTGTTAGTAATAAATTAAATAAAGTATTGACTGCAGTTATGACTGTGAATTTATATTTTTTTAACGTCCTTACAAAGTTTTTTAAATCTCTGGGATTAGTAATTAAAATATTTCTAGATCCAATATAATAAAAATATAATAAGTTAACAGTAAGTGAAAAAATATGATACAGAGGAAGCGCTGTTATGACAACTTCCTCGCCTATTTTAATATGACTTTTGACCCATAACGACAATTGACTTATGTTGGATAACAGATTTTTATGAGTAAGAATTGCAGCTTTAGATTTTCCAGTTGTCCCACCTGTATATTGTAATAGCGCTATATCATCTTCAGATAATTTGATTTCAGAGAATTCATTTTTACATTTGATAACTTTAGAGAATTTATGATACTTTGAATTAATACTATATACTTCTCCTTTGTATAACTGAACAATATTTACAATAACCTTCATCGAAAAACTCAATAAATCTGAAGCATTACAAACTATGACATTTTTAATTTGTGTATTATCAATTATTTTTTCTAACTCATTAAGAAATTTATCAAAAACTACGATAGTATCTAATTTAGAGTCTATTAAAACGCTTTCTATTTCTCTATATTTATATAAGGGATTAATGTTAACAACTGTCAATCCACATTTAAGAGCACCAAAAAAGCATACGGGGAAAGTATGTAGGTTTGGTAGCATTATTCCAATCTTATTACCTTTTTTTAAATGTAAGTGATTTTGAAGATATGACGCAAATTTATTTGAATAACTTGCAATGCTATTGTAAGAAATATCTGTATTTAAGTTAGTGAAGGCAATATTATTTTTAAATTTTTTATCAGCATCATTGATTAGATCAACGATTGATGAGTAAGAGTTTTTATCAATGTTTTCAGGAATATTCTTAGGGTAATTGTGTAACCAAATTTTATCCATGATTTATAGTAAACTAAAAAAAACAAAGCCTCTATAAAAAGAGGCTTTGTAATGAATAATATATGTAATATTTACATACCCATTCCCATGCCGCCCATGCCGCCCATATCTGGCATAGCAGGCGCTGCTGGTGGATTATCATCCTCTTTAGCTAACTCAGTTACCATACATTCGGTTGTAATCATTAATCCAGCTATAGATGCAGCATTTTGAAGTGCAGACCTAGTAACTTTAGTTGGATCTAGAATGCCCATTTTGAGCATATCACCATACTCCGACGAGGCAGCATTATATCCAAATGAATCCTTGCCCTCTTCAACCTTAGCTAATATAACAGAACCCTCAAGACCAGCGTTTGAAACAATCTGCTTAAGAGGCTCCTGCATAGCATTACGCGCTATTTGTATGCCTTGATCTTGATCTGGATTATCTCCTGTTAATTTATCAAGTGATGCCCTTGCTCTGATCATTGCAACACCTCCGCCAGGTACAACTCCCTCTTCAACAGCAGCTCTTGTCGCATGAAGAGCATCTTCAACTCTAGCTTTTTTTTCTTTCATCTCTACCTCTGTGGCTGCGCCAACTTTGATAACAGCAACACCGCCAGCTAGTTTAGCGACTCTTTCCTGCATTTTTTCTTTATCATAATCTGATGTAGCTTCCTCAATTTGTGCTCGTATTTGATTCACTCTTGATTCTATTGCGTCCTTTTTACCGCCGCCATCAATAATAGTAGTGTTTTCTTTAGTAACATTAACTTTTTTTGCTGAACCTAAAACACTAAGATCAGCTTTTTCAAGACTTAATCCTACTTCTTCAGCGATTACAGTACCACCAGTTAAAATAGCGATATCTTCGAGCATAGCTTTTCGTCTATCTCCAAAACCTGGTGCTTTTACAGCCGCAACTTTTACAATTCCTCTGATGCTATTAACAACAAGGGTAGCAAGTGCTTCACCTTCTACATCTTCAGCTATTATCAAAAGTGGTTTTCCGGCTTTTGCTACCCCTTCTAAGATAGGCAGCATATCTTTAATATTAGATATTTTCTTATCATAGAGCAGTACAAAAGGGTCCTCTAATTCAGTTGACATATTTTGTTGATTAGTTGCAAAATATGGAGATAGATAACCTCTATCGAACTGCATACCCTCAACCACATCTAACTCATTTTCAAGAGATTGACCTTCCTCTACAGTAATCACGCCCTCTTTGCCGACTTTTCCCATCGCTTCAGCTATTATAGATCCAATATTAGTATCAGAGTTTGCTGAAATGGTTCCTACTTGTTCAATTGCACCTTGATCAGTACAAGGTTTAGACATTTTTTGGAGATTTTCGACCGCAGATGTGACAGCTTTATCAATACCACGTTTTAAATCCATAGGATTCATCCCAGCAGCCACACATTTTAGACCTTCTCTTAGTATTGATTGTGCTACAACTGTAGCGGTAGTTGTACCGTCACCAGCTACATCTGAAGTTTGAGAAGCAACTTCTTTAACCATTTGTGCTCCCATATTTTCAAATTTATCTTTCAATTCTATTTCTTTAGCAACCGATACACCATCTTTAGTTACAGTAGGTGCTCCAAAAGATTTATCCAGCACTACATTTCTTCCTTTTGGCCCGAGTGTAGTTTTTACTGCATTTGCAAGAATATTTACGCCCGCAGCTAGTCTTTTTCTCGCGCTATCACCAAATTTTACTTCTTTCGCTGTCATTTTTATTCCTCTCTATATTTTACTAATTTATTATTGCTGTGATGTCATCTTCTCTCATAACCAGGAGATCTTCGCCATCAACATTTACTTCCGTACCTGAATATTTTCCGAAAAGGATTTTGTCGCCTACTTTTACATCAAGCGGTCTCACATCGCCGTTTTCTAATAATTTCCCTTTTCCAATGGCTAGTACTTCACCTTTCACTGGCTTTTCAGTAGCTGAATCAGGAATAACAATTCCACCAGGAGAGGTTTTTTCCTCATCCATTCTTCTAACAATTACTCGATCGTGTAACGGTCTTATATTCATAAATTCTCCTCAATTTCGTTGTATAGGAGCTAGAAATGCTCTAATAGTGAATAATATAATGTTGTTTTCATAAATTTCAAGAGTCAGATGACAAATATGTCTCATTCACTATCATCTTTGTCAATATCAATGACATTTTTACGTCTATGATTGCTTTTTTGGGGGTTGTTGATGGGTAGAATGTTGCTAATAATCCAGTTTCTAACAGGTTTGATAAATAAAACTAATCCGGTAAAATCAGTGAAAAATCCCGGTATGATAAGTAAGATTCCACTAATAGTTGATGATACTGCAGAAATTATATTATCGCCCACTGAGAAGCCTTGAAGAGCTTTTGATTGAATGTTTGAGAGCTCATTAAAAGCCCCGTTTCTGAGTAAATAGAGACCAATCGTTGCTGTTAATATAGTGAATATTATTGTTCCAATGCTACCTAGAATTGACCCTATTTCAACAAAAAGAAATATCTCTATTGCGGGCAGGAGTATTATTAGCAGAAAAAAACTTTTAGATTTCATAATATTACTCTAACATCTATTTTCCCTATACATACTAAAAGATTATTTAAATTGAAAATTTTGAACTATACTTAAAATTATGAAATATTGGACAAACTCTTTAATAAAATTATTTTTAATATCTTCTTTTTTATTATCGACTTCATATGCAAAAGGTCCAGAAACCGCTACGCAATTTCTTCCTCCAGATGAAGCATTCGTTCCCTCGGTAGAACAGATTGAGGACAAACAGATTAGAGTCTCTTGGAAGATCGCAGACGGATATTATTTGTATGTTGGAATGTTTGAGTTCTCTGTTGATAATGATACTACGATTGAAAAAGTTATAATGCCTGACGGTATAAAAAAACAAGACGAATTCTTTGGTGACGTAGATGTTTTTTATAATCAAGCGATTGCGGATATTTTCTTAAAAACCTCTTCTCGTGATATTAAATTAAAAATTAAATATCAAGGATGCGCGGAAGCAGGTCTATGTTATCCACCTATTGAGAAAAAATATAACTTAAAATTAGATGCTGTGAGCGAAAATTATTTCAAAAAAGTATCGGGTAATAATGACCAAATTTCAATAAGCAATAATCTAGCTAATCAGTCATTATTCCTCAATATAATATTATTTTTTTTAGCAGGTATGTTACTTGCATTTACGCCTTGTGTTTTTCCAATGATACCAATATTAACCGGAATAATAGTTGGTCAAGGTAATAATCTAAGTACACGAAGAGCATTTGCCATGTCGTTAACATACGTGATTGCAATGTCTGTAACATATGCTCTCATCGGGATGCTGGTTGCATCATCAGGAATAAATATTCAAGCAAATCTCCAGAATCCATATGTTCTAATCTCATTTGCACTTTTATTTTTTATATTTGCGCTGGCGATGTTTGATTTTTTTAGAATTCAAATGCCAACAGTGATACAGAATTTTCTTGTTAATAAATCTAATGCTGGTAATTCTGGAACATTTTTTGGGGTAGGAATTATGGGGTCATTGTCTGCTCTTATAGTTGGACCTTGTGTAACTGCTCCTCTTATTGGTGCTCTCATTTATATATCAACTACTGGAGATTATGTAATAGGCGGAATGGTGTTGTTCTCACTAGGATTAGGTATGGGCACTCCTTTATTAGTTTTAGGAACTTCTGCATCTAGTTTGCTCAAGAGTATCGGGAAGTATCTACCGCTGGTAAATAAGATATTCGGATTATTATTCTTAGTTGTAGCTATCTGGCTCTTAGAAAGAATACTCTCAGAACAAGTATCTGCTTTTCTTTGGACAACTTTATCACTTGCAAGTCTACTTTATTTAAATACATCAAATAATTTAAAAAGCATATTGAAGCCGTTATTTAGTAATCTGATATCTTTAATCCTAATCATCTATTCAGGATTACAATTTTATGGCATATCTAATAATTCTTCTTACAATCCTTCAACAAGTTTCATAGAAAATAAATCAAATATAGTTTTCACAAAAGTATATGATACGAAAAATCTTTATGAAAACATAAATAATGTAGAAAACATAACAATGATTGATCTCTATGCAGATTGGTGTGTTGCTTGTAAAGAACTTGAAAAATATACATTTACAGATCCAAGAGTTGAAAAAATATTATCAAAAATTAATCTTGTTAAATATGACATTACAAAAACAAGCGAGGACAGTACAGCTTTTTTATCAAAACATAAATTATTTGGACCACCAGCCATATTATTTTATGAAAATAATGGTATTGAGATTAGGAATGCTAGAATAGTAGGTTTTGTAGATGCAGAGACTTTTTTGAATAAAATTGATGATATAGCTAAAAAACTCTAAATAACTATTTTCTCTTAAAAACTTGTAAAATCCCCTAATTTCTGTAAACTTCTATTAAAATTAATTTTTCAGGGGTAGTTTTGTCTAAGATACTTTTAATAAATGGTCCAAATCTCAATCTTTTAGGTACGAGAGAGCCAGAAATTTATGGTGATACTTCATTAAATGAGATTGAAGAAAAATTGAAAGCAAGTGCTGAAGATGCCGGACATGAATTTAATTGTTTTCAGTCAAATGCCGAACATGAAATAATTAATACAATACAACAAGCTAAACAAGACAATATAGATGTCATTATAATTAATCCAGGACCTTTTACCCATACAAGCATAGCGCTTAGAGATACTTTCTTAAGTACAAAAATTCCTTTTATTGAAATTCATATATCTAACATATTTGAAAGAGAAGAATTTCGTAAAAACTCGTTTTTAAGTGATATAAGCATTGGATGTATAATTGGGTGTGGTGTTGGAGGTTATGGATTAGCTATGAGAAGAGCAAAAAACTTTCTTAGAGATAAATAATTATGGATTTGAGAAAAATAAAAAAACTAATGGAGCTACTTGAGGAATCAGGAATTGCTGAAATTGAAGTAAAAGAAGGAGAAGAATCTATCAAACTCTCCAGAAATACTCAAGCTGTTCAAAATATAATAAATCCACCTGCTGAGACAAATCAAACTATAACTGCAATTGATAATGTTAAAGATACAGCTGTGACGGATGATAAAAAAGATAAATCAAAAGAATTGCCAGATGGGGATATTATAACATCACCTATGGTGGGTACATTTTATAGGTCAGCTTCCCCAGAATCAAAACCATTTGTAGAGAAAGGTCAAAAAGTATCTAAAGGCGATACTTTATGTATATTAGAAGCAATGAAAATGATGAATCAAGTTAATGCAGAGACAGGAGGAACCATTATTGATATTTTGGTTGATGACGCAGAGCCTGTCGAATTTGGTCAACCATTGTTTGTGATTAAATAAAAATATGATAAATAAAGTATTAATAGCTAACAGAGGCGAAATAGCTCTAAGAATTCTAAGAGCTTGTAAAAAACTTGGTATAAAAACAGTTGCTGTTCACTCATCAGTAGATAGACAATTGCCGCATGTAAAAATGGCAGATGAGTCAGTTTGTATTGGTCCAGCGGATCCAACTAAAAGTTATCTAAATATCCCATCAATAATAAGCGCAGCCGAACTTACAAATGCTGATGCCATACATCCAGGTTATGGCTTTCTATCTGAATCAGCAGCTTTCGCAGAGATTGTAGAATCTAATCAGTTTATTTTTATTGGTCCATCAAGCAAAGTGCTAAAAAAAATGGGAGATAAAATTAAAGCTAAAAAAGCTATGAAAGAGTTTGGAGTTCCATGCATACCTGGCTTTGACGGTATACTATCAGATGATGTAGAGATAGTTAAGAAAGATGCACAGAAAATTGGTTTTCCAATTATGTTAAAAGCGATACATGGTGGTGGCGGAAGAGGTATGGCTATCGTACATTCAGAGGATGACTTGGGTAATTCAATGAAGATCACAAAACAAGAAGCTCAAAATGCTTTCGGTAACGGTGACCTTTATTTTGAAAAATTTTTTGATAAACCTAGGCATATTGAGATACAAGTATTATGTGATAATTATGGCAATGCTATTCATCTAGGTGAAAGAGATTGTTCTCTTCAAAGAAGAAACCAAAAAGTTATAGAAGAATCAACTGCAATTAATATTGATAGAAATAAGATAGATGAAATTGGTGAGATATGTGCTGATGCATGCAGAAAATTGAACTATAGTGGTGCGGGTACATTTGAATTTTTATATCAAGATGGGCAATTCAGTTTTATAGAGATGAACACAAGAATTCAAGTTGAACATCCAGTTACAGAATACCTCAGTGGGGTTGATTTAATAACTCAACAAATACTTGTCGCTGGTGGTGAAAAATTACAAATTAAGCAATCAGATATTAAATTAAGCGGTCACGCGATTGAATGCAGAATTAACGCAGAAGATCCTGAGACATTTTTACCCTCGCCTGGCAAAATAAGTATTTTTCATCCACCTGGAGGGCCAGGAGTTAGAACAGACTCCCATATATATAGCGGCTATACTGTTCCCCCAAACTATGACTCTATGATAGCAAAAATAATCGTGTATGCAGAAGATAGAGAGACGGCTATAAAAAAAATGTTATTCGCACTAGGTGAGACTGTTGTTGAGGGTATTAAAACAAATATTAGTCTTCATAAAAGATTGCTTAAAAGCGACTTCTTTAATAGTGGAGATTTTACAATAAATACCCTTAATGCGTTTATAAAAGAGAACTAGTTAAAACAATACTGTTTAATATTCCACATTCCATTATCGATATGTATTTGCGAGAAACAAGGCCCACCATTCATATTTCTTGTATGTCCACTTGCCCCCGGATTCATAACCCATGGTGATTCTGAATCATCAAAAATTTGAAAATGCGTATGGCCATAAATAATGAGTTTGGAATCTGGAAAAGTATCTCTTAATTTACTATGTGAAGGCATACTTCCAAATTGATCTCCATGTGTAACAGTAATGATCTCGTTAAAAACTTTAAAAGTTTCGATTTTATTGAGATTATTTATTAATTTTTTATCATCTGTATGCTCATATCTCTCAGGGATATCGTTGTTACCTGCGACAATGTATGTTTTTTTATAGTTTTTTTTAAGATACTTAATTAAATCAATACTCATCACATCGCCTGCATGGATGATAATGTCAGATTTACTAAGATATTGTTCTACAGACTTATCAAGAATACCGTGTGTATCAGAGATTATTGAAATAATAGTCTTGTGCATTTAGAAAATTGTTGCTCCGAAGATTTTTACTTCTTCATCTTCTATTCCAAGAACTAACCTTCCCAGAAAATCACCTTCAACAGAGTCACTTTTTTGCTTGTATAGTACAGTGACATGCGAATTCCTTCTGAGACAACCTAAAAATTCTTTTTCAGAAGACAGGCTTGTGAGAACATTATTTCTAGTCCACTGCTTGCCAATTTCAACTTCGTTTGAAGCCATTAACATATCTTTTGAAAAATTTCTTGTGAATGCATTGTAATCCTTTTTGTTAGAACTTGTTATAAGATCATCCCAAAAAGGATTAGCAATTTCTAAGATTTCATCATCGGACTTATTAAGAAGGTCCATTGTATTCTAAGATGCTTCTGTCTCATTTTTCTCATCATCAATCAGATGATAAAGAGGAGCTTTCTCCATCTCGAATTTCCCAGTTTTTGAATCATACTTCGATACTGTCAAGCAGTGCCAATTGTCATCGTCAAGCTTAAGGAAATCACCTCTATAATAATATCCAGGCCATCTAGTCTCTTCCCTAAATAAAGTATGTTCAGTAACACATTGAGAAACTAACGTTCTGTGTTTTACTTCCCAAGCCCTCATTAATTGATGAAGATCCTCTGCCCCAATGTTTTCTAAGTCTTCTTGAAGAATATCAAGATCTTTTAGAGCTTTTTTCAAAGTATTACCATTAGTCATGTAGTTTGTTCCAATACCACCACAGTAGTCATCCATGATTTTTTGGAGACGTTGTAGCGCTTGAATAGGAAGAATGTAACTTGGTGAAACAGTACCCGCTGTTATCTCATTTCTACCCACTCTATAATTTTCTAATGGTTTATAGATTTCCTCTTTGTAATTGTCGATTTGCTCTTCAGTGACCTTAATGCCTTCTGCGCGTCCATCATTAATATATTGGACCGCTGATTTTGCACATATTCTACCTTCTGTGAAAGATCCAGATGAGAATACGTGAGCTGTACCACCAGCTGCATCACCAGCACCGAATAAACCATCAACGGTCATCATACGGTTGTAGCCCCAGAAGTATTCTGGAGGTGATAAATCTTCAGGCCCACTTACCCAAGCGCCTGAACAGGTTGCATGAGAACCCATTACGTACGGCTCTGATGTAGTTAATTCTGGATTTTGATACTTAGGATCAATATCCTGTGAAGCCCATACAACAGCTTGACCAACAGTCATACCAAGGAAATTTTCCCAACCAATTACCTCGAGATGAGGGTCTTGGAAAGCTTCCATAGTGACCATATGGATAGGGCCTCCACCAGCTGCTGTCTCTTGAATAAATGCATGGTTTCTTAAACATGTAGGTCTAGGTACATGATCAATATACTCTCCGACAATTGCTTTAGTGTTGTCATACCATTTCTCTTCATAATTTTCACCAGCTGCATTTTGAGTATATGTTTTAAGATGTAAGAAATAAGCTCCTACAGGGCCATATCCATCTTTAAATCTAGTTAAAACAATTCGATTTTCCATTTGAGTCATCTTAGCTCCAACTGCAATCGGTAATGCATATGCTGAACCATTACTCCATGGCGCATACCACGTACGACCCATTCCTTCGCCTACTGCTCTAGGTTTAAATAAATGTGAAGCACCACCGGCGCAACATATCACTGTTTTTGATCTGAAAACATGATAATCGCCTGTTCTCATATTAAAGCCAACTGCTCCCCCGATTCTATTTTCCTGAGATTCATCCATTAAAAGATGTGTAATCATCACACGATTATAGATTTTGTCAGCAGATTTTTTTGCTGCTTCGGCTACTATTGGTTTATAACTCTCACCATGAATCATAATCTGCCATTTACCCTCTCTTTGGTAAGCACCAGTTTTTTCGTTTCTCATTAGTGGTAGTCCCCACTCTTCAAACATATGCACAGTAGAGTCTACGTGACGTGCTACATCATAAGCTAAGTCTTCTCTTACCATCCCCATTAGGTCATTTCGTGCATACCTCACAAAGTCTTCGGGTTGATTTTCATTCCATCTCATGCCCATATAGCAATTTATCGCGTATAATCCTTGTGCGACTGCACCACTTCTATCGATATTTGCTTTCTCTGCACAAATAATTTTCATATCACGTCCCCAGTATCTGGACTCGAAAGTAGCTCCAGTACCAGCCATTCCACCACCGACAACTAATATGTCTGAATCTTCGTATATAGTTTTTCTCTTAGCCATTAGTAGTATACTCCTTGTTTTAATTTTCCGACTTTATGCATATCCGGTAAAACACCCTCTTCGGTTAGAAGATATTTCGGTTCGTTATATAAAAGTTGAGATTTCAACATATCATTCGACGGTTTGTCTTTATCAGCTACTTTATCAATGAATTTTCCCCACGGTTTAGTAGTAATTGGGGAGACAAAATTTTTGACAGTGCCATTTCTAAATTTTATTTTCCATGAAATAGTGCCTTTTTCTTCCTCTCGGAGTACACGCACTTTGTGTCCCATTGGTGCAAAATCAGCATATCCTCTCACATCAATTGCGTTTTGAGGGCAGGCCTTTACACATGAATAACACTCCCAACAAAAGTTTGGTTCAATGTTAACAGCACGACGAATTAATTTATCGATGTGCATAATATCAGATGGACATATGTCGACACAGTGTCCACATCCATCACATCTTGTCATATATACGAAAGTTGACATAATTATCTCTCCTTAATAATTTTGAGGTTCGGACCTTTTAATTCCTAACCCATATTGTTTAGGTTTATCTGCTGGGTCAGGGAGAAAATCCCTAGAACCATCCGCTTCTGATAAATGTTTTTGTATTGCTGCCCCAGGTTTATAAAACATATGAGCAAATTTAGACCAATACACCCCACCAAAAAGTGCAATGTTTGATAAGACGAATAGGATGAAAAACAACGTTGACAATCCAGCTGATCCGGCAAACTGAAAATATGACCAAAGCAGACCAAAAGTCGAAGTTGCTACAAGTGAGAGCACAAATAAGTCAGCAAAAACTATTCTGCTCCATGGATTCCCCTCGGATCTCACATCCACTCTGAGGAAAAACCAAAACCAATATCCACCTAAACATGTCATTATCGCCCCAATATGCCATAGCATAGGGTATATTGATGGTGCTGCAGAGGTTGGATAAGAGAAAATTAATATTACTGACGAGACCCAGAAAATAATGGTTCCGTACATACCTAATAAATGTGCAACTCTTCGTTTTACTCCGCAAAATTCTGCAGATGTTGCAACATCATGAGCTAAGGTTTTGGCTACTATTGCTACCTTCTCACCAGTAGGGACATGTCTGGTAGCTGCTTTTTTCACTTTCTGTGCGTTCTCAAAAAAGTATTTAACATTCTTTTTATGAATCATGTCTAGGACAGTTCCACCTATAGTAAGCAATACCATGATGACTACAAAAATCTGCATTGCTAAAGGTGATACTACTGCAGAAAGTTCCATAAATGGATTTACTGTTAACATAGATAATTCTCTCCTTTATTCTTACCGAACTATACCTTTTTTTATATCAGGTATTTGAATATTCAGTTCTAATCTAAAAGAATTATAATGGAAATTGACAATATTAGGAATTAATTATTTACATAATTTCCTAAAAAATTCTTATTTTAAGGATTGATAGTAACTTTTCAGTATATCTGCTACTTCTTTACGCGCAAACTCTGCAGGAAGGTCCTCACCATTGGATAACATTTCCCTAACTTTTGTACCGGATAGGAGCACAAAATCATCCTTAGAATGATCGTCGACATCACGCATCATGACTACTTTATTAAGTTTTTTCGAGAATGCTGTATGATCTGCAGCAAAAATCTCAATTTTAAGGGATTTTTTTACAATTTCGTTGTCAAAAATTTCTTGAGCTGCAAAAGGTTCATAATAATCTCCTACTCCAGCGTGATCACGGCCAACAATAAGGTGTGAGCAACCGCAATTTTGTCTGAATGTTGCATGAAGAAGAGCTTCCCTTGGACCAGCATACAGCATATCAAATCCGAATCCTGAGATTATTGCGGTATTGTTAGGAAAGTAAATTTCAACCATTTTTCTTATAGCAGCATCTCTGATATCACCCGGAATGTCGCCCTCTTTCAACTTTCCAAGGGTCATATGAATGAGCACTCCATCAGCACTAAGTCTTTCCAGGGCCATCTTGCAAAGTTCTTCATGAGCTCGATGCATTGGATTACGAGTTTGAAAAGCAACAACTTTTGTCCATCCAGAGTCAGATAATTTTTTTCTAATTTCTTCAGCCGTAGCAAATGTATTTGGAAAATCCGAGGGGAAGTAACTATAGTTCAGTACTTTTATACTTCCTGATATTAGAGTATTCCCTAGACTAGTAAAATTTTTAACACCTGGATGTTCACTATCGTTAGTACCAAAAATGTTTTTTGCCATAAGAGATAACTCTTCGTCAGATATTTTCTCGATTGTTTCAACACGTTGAATTGCCAAAACAGGATTGCCTTCGACATTCGGATCTAATAAGGCAATTTCATCACCAACAGAAACACCTGTTATATCCTCTTTAGTTAAATTAATAATGGGAACTGGCCAGAATAATCCATTAGTAGTGACCATGTTTTCTGAAACGCTTAATGCGTCTTTTTTGTTCATATAGCCCTCAAGAGGGGTAAAATAGCCCGCAGCTAGCATAACTGCATTTGCAGCGGCAGCAGAATTCAATTTAAGCTGATGAAGTTTTTTTGATTGAGTAATTACGTTGTCTTTTTCAGATTTATCTTTAATTATCAATGGTTTAAGTATATCTGAGCCATGAGGGGCTACCAAATTTGTCATAAAAAATCCATAATTTTTTGTTAATATTACAATTGATGGTTGTAAAGAGTAATACTATAATCAACACTGCTAAAAAAACCAAGCTATTTTTGGCATAGGTTTTGCAGCTAGAATTGAGATTCGTTCAAGGAATAAACATTGAGGTAGTTATGGAAGAAATATTAGAAATCCGAAAAGAGTGTGAGACTCCGTTAGAGCTTTTAAAGAGTGAAGCTTTCTCTAGATATGTAGAGATTTATAAATCAGAATTTATAAAAGAATTGAAAAAAAGAGAGGATTCAAATCTCAAAGAAGATGTTGTACACAAAATTGATTACATAAATAGTATTGACGCTAAAATATATGCATCTATCCTAGAGGGTAACCCACCATATCAAGGTGATGAATTAAGAAATTTTAAAGATGCCGTACAGTTTCTTGATGGAGCATTTCATCACTACAGAACTAAATCATACGCTAGATTTATCAAACTTAACGATGATTTGGTTGATAACCCATCTAAAGCTGACAAATTTAAAAACGAAATTACAGATATTGCGGAAAACTTATCAGATTTAATTTTAGAAACGCGAAGATTACTTTTAGATAGCGTAGGGTTAGATGAAGGAGTAAGAAGGACCAAGGGGTTGGATTCTCATCCTAATGTTGCTGTGAGCGAGATATCAGGAAATAACATTAAACTGCCAAAAGAATACTCAAATTTAAACAAAGTTCCTGTTACTACAGCAGCTGATATGAGGACGGGTGTCTATTATACAACTCATGCAAACAAAAGAGCATTTCCATTTTTTGCCCTAGATCACAATCCAGTTAAGAATGAAAAATTTAACCCCGAAGAATATGTTTCAATCCCTTTTGAAATTGGTGCGTGGAATATACTATGTTACATTCATAAAACTCGTGGTTATATAGAAATAGAGCCTGGGCTACTAAATCTTTTTCCGTTTTCTAAAATTGAAAATATAACTAATAAACAACCTGACGGGATCTTTATTCTTGGATGCCCCAACTCCGATATGAAAGATCTTGGGTATTATCATGATAAAGAAAATGATATTCTTGTTGGCTTGATTCCTGGTTTAGACGAATGTCAATATTTTGGTTATGGTAAAAAACCAATGTTAACTCTTCATAACGTTCTTTGTATCCTCAAAGGTGATTTACCGCTTCATTGTGGGGCGACAAGATATGTTGTTAGATTTGATGAAAAAACAAATGAACCATATATATTTGACTCTCTTATTAAGGCAGATGACATGGGGAGAGCTATACTTGAGAAAAATGGTAGCGATGAAGAAGTTCCCTATTTTTATGGTACCGAGACAGGTGCATTTGCGTGTTTAGATGGTTTCAGTGAATATGCCAAAATGCAAATGGAAGGAAGAGAAATAGGTTATAACAAACACTCTGGGACTAATGCACGACAAATAGTACCTGTAACCGAGTATGAAGAAATTGCGACTGGATCAGAACTTGATATTCTTCTGTACCTCAATAATTATGATATTATTCCCAGCGGAGAATCATGTATGAAGGCGGAAATGAATCCTGATGATGCACTTGAACATTTTAGAAGTGGGGCTAGAGTGGCTGCAGGAAGTACTCAAACTCATAGAGGCGAAGTAGAGATCAGTTATTGGGCTAACCCCTTCCCACTTTTGAAAGATAAAGAATGGAAAGTTCTTCCTGAGCACGCAGATTTATGTGAAAAATTTGAAAAAATTGAAAAAAGATTTTTTGATAATTTTGCGAATCGAGTGAAGAATGGAAAAATGAAAATCGGTGTTGCGCATAGTATGTTAATGGCTGGCGTTTATAAGGAGAGTACTGATAATGTACTCAAAAAAGGTGGTTTCAAAGATCGTGAATTAGTTGAACATCATGGCCCAGAGAGAGCTGCTCATGACATGATTGATTTAATTAAAAAAGCAGCAATTGAAAAAAGAGAAAGGCTAGGTAACTCTGCTAAAGAAGTTGATATTACGATAGCGACAATTGGAGATAGCAGGACTGGTAAATCTGAGATGGCTGAAAAAATGGAAGGCGTGCTCAGTATGAGTCTTATATAATCTCTATTTGGAGCTTCTGCTTGACTTATTTGTGAAAGTAAATATCATATTATTATCTACACACAATTCTAATTATCAATCCTAATTAAATATTAGAAAAAAGAGGAGCTTGATTACATGAGTAATGTAAAAAATATAACAGATGGTAGTTTTGAATCAGAGGTATTACAGTCAGACATACCCGTCCTAATAGACTTCTGGGCAGAATGGTGTGGGCCTTGCAAGGTACTTGGTCCTGTAATTGACGAGGTTTCTGATGAATTATCGGATGTTAAATTCACAAAACTTAACATAGATGAAAATCCTGAAACAGCCCCTAAATATGGGATAAGAGGAATACCAACTGTGATGATTTTTAAAAATGGCGAACTTGCTGCTACTAATGTTGGAGTAATGTCAAAATCAGAACTTACTAGTTTTATAAAAGATAATATTTGAGGTGATATTCATACAATTTTAAAACTCTAATTCACTAATACAAATCTTAATAATATAACAATATGAACTTAACTGAACTTAAAGAAAAACCGATACAAGAACTTGTAGAGATGGCTGAGAAAATAGGCGTTGAAAATGTTGGACGACTACGTAAGCAGGATATCATTTTCACTATTCTCAAGGATCACTCATCTAATGGTGAGGATATTTCTGGCGGAGGTGTGCTTGAAATTTTACAAGATGGATTCGGTTTCTTGAGAAATGCAAGTAGCTCATATCTCGCTGGTCCAGATGACATCTATGTCTCGCCAAGCCAGATAAGAAAATTTTCTCTCAGAACTGGCGACACTGTAGAAGGAAAAATTAGGCCGCCTAAAGAAGGAGAGAGATATTTTGCTCTTTTAAAAGTTGATAGCGTGAATTTTGATAAAACTGAAAACTCAAAAAATAAAATTTTATTTGAAAATCTTACTCCGCTTCACGCCAATAAAAGATTAAGGCTTGAAGTAGGTAATGGAAGCAGAGAGGATATATCGGGTAGACTAGTAGATATTGCATCTCCAATTGGCAAGGGACAAAGAGGGCTCATAATTTCACCTCCAAAAGCCGGTAAAACAATCATGCTTCAACAAATTGCGCAGAGTCTTACCACAAATAACCCAGAATCAATTCTAATCGTTTTACTCATTGACGAAAGACCTGAAGAGGTTACAGAAATGTCAAGAATGGTCAAAGGAGAGGTTGTTGCAAGCACATTTGATGAGCCTGCCAACAGACATGTACAAGTCGCAGAAATGGTTATAGAGAAAGCTAAAAGACTCGTGGAACATAAAAAAGATGTAATTATACTACTAGATTCAATTACTAGACTGGCCAGAGCATATAATACTATCGCTCCCTCGTCTGGAAAAGTACTATCCGGAGGGGTTGATGCGAATTCTCTCACTAAGCCAAAGAGATTTTTTGGTGGAGCAAGAAATATTGAAGAAGGTGGAAGTTTGACTATTCTTGCTACGGCTTTAATAGACACAGGGTCTAAGATGGATGAAGTAATTTATGAAGAATTTAAGGGTACAGGTAATATGGAAGTGCATTTAGACAGGAGAATTGCTGAAAAAAGGATATATCCCGCAATAAATATCAATAGATCAGGAACACGTAGAGAAGAGTTGCTAACTACACCGGATGAACTTCAAAAAATTTGGATATTAAGAAAAGTTTTACACTCAATGGATGAATTAGATGCTATGGAATTTATGTTGAACAAATTACAAGCAACTAAGACAAACTCCGAGTTTTTCGAGTCAATGAAAAAATAACTATATTACTGACCAATGTCCTCTCTGTAAAAAACATAATCATTATTTTCGACGGAAAATTCTTCATCCTCATAACATCTTATAGCTTCAATCGCATTGTATGCCTTTTTTACAGCCTTTTCTTTATTTTCAGAATAAACATTCACGCTTAGAATCCTTCCGCCAATAGCTTTTATTTTAGAATTTTGCATCACTGTTCCGGAGTGAAAAATCTTAATATGCTCATTTTCTTTAATATCAGATAAATCTATAAAGAAATCTTTTTTGTATGATTCTGGATAACCTTTGGCAGCGAGCACAATAGTACAACAATAATCCTGATTTTTAGAGTCAAGTCTATCAAGATTATAATCTTGAACTGGTAGTTTAGGATTATTTTCTATTAAATTTAATAAGCTTACACCTTTATTTGTTAGGTAGAGCATAAGGTTTTGTGTTTCAGGATCCCCCAATCTGCAATTATATTCTAAAACTTTAATATTATTGTCTGTGTCAACCATTAAGCCTAAATATAAAAAACCTAGATATCCAGACATAGAAGTTTTGTTGACATCATTTATAGCAACAATAGTTTTAGTTAAAATTTTCTCTATCTCTATATGATTTTTGTAAATATTATTTTTATGTTGAAAACAAAAAGGATGGCTTACTGCTCCCATACCGCCAGTATTAGGACCTGAATTATACTCGTCTCTAGATTTATAATCTTTTGTCCATGGTAAACCAATTTCGTAACTGCACCCTCTAAAATTACAAACATAAATTGCAGATAATTCTTGTCCGACAAGGAATTCCTCAATTACTACGCTATTGAATTTATCTATGTTAAATAGTTTTTCTAGTGCATCATTGACTTCTTTATTGTCATGACAAATAAAAACTCCTTTACCTGCTGCTAAACCATCAGCTTTTAGTACAATTGGTAGCTTGGCTTGTTCAATAAAATCTTTAGCATCCTTCATGTCGCTAGAAATATGAAATTTGGCTGTAGGTATAGAGTATTTTTTCATGAATTGCTTTGCAAATTCCTTTGACCCTTCTAGTCGAGCAAAATTTTTTGTAGGACCAAATATTTTTAAATTTTCAAGATTAAACTTATCTACTATTCCATCAACTAGAGGGGCTTCTGGCCCTACAATTGTCAGGTGAACGTTATTGTCTTTAACAAATTTGATAATTTCGGCGTGATTCGATAGATCTATATCTACATTCTGAATGCCTTCATCTAGGAATGTGCCAGCATTTCCTGGTAAAACAAATACAGTATTAATTTCAGATGATTTAGATAAATTCCATGCAATTGCATGTTCACGACCTCCCTGCCCCAAGATTAATACATCCATCATTTAATGTTTAAATACCCTGATTCCGCTGAAGACCATAGAGATACCATGAGAATTAGCAACATCAATTATTTCTTGATCTTTAATAGAACCACCAGGCTGAAGTATACTGCTTACTCCGATTTTTTTGGCTAAGTCAACGTTGTCTCTAAAAGGAAAAAATGCTTCTGACGCCATGACGCTGCCCTTGAGGTTAATTTTTTGATTTTTTGCTTTATTTTTTGCGATATTTGTAGAGTCTATTCTGCTCATCTGACCAGCTCCTATCGCAAGTGTTTTTTTATTTTTAACAAAAATAATTGAATTAGATTTTACGTATCGAGAAACTTTGAAAGCAAACATTAAGTCCTCTAATTGGAGTGATGTTGGTTGCTTTTTTGACACAATGTTTAGATCGGATTTTTTTAGTTCTTTATCGTCTGTTTCTTGAATAAGTAATTTATTCTTTAATGTTTTAATTTCATACCTACTAGGAGTTTTAGAAAAATCTTTAATAGATAAAAGTCTTACATTTGGTTTTGATTTTAAAACTGTTAGACAATTTTTTTCATACGAAGGAGCAATGATCACTTCTACAAACTGTCGAGATAATATTTTAGATAGTAATTTATCATCAAGTTTTTTATTAAATGCAATTATTCCTCCAAATGCTGAGGTTGGGTCGGTTTTATACGCGCTATTGTACGCATCATTAATATTTTTACCTTCTGCAACGCCACAAGGATTAGCGTGTTTTACAATAACACATGCAGGTTTTTTAAATTGCTTCACACAGGAAAGTGCACTCTCAGAATCTACAATATTATTATATGATAGTTCTTTGCCAGAAACTTGAATATAATCAAAACCAGTAAATTTAGGACTTTTAATTTCATAAAGCGCCGCTTTCTGGTGAGGATTTTCTCCATACCTTAAGTTGCTCTCTTTTTCAAATACCAAAGAGAAATCATCTATCATGTCTGTCTTCTCATTTTTCTGATATAAGTAGTTTCTTATAGCGGCATCATAAACAGAGGTTTGTTTGAAAACTTTATGAGCCAGGTATCTTCTTAATGAAATTGTTGTTTTGCTATTTTTTCTAATTTCCTCTATCACTTTAGTGTAATCATTAGGGTCTGTGATCACTGTTACTCTATTATGATTTTTAGCAGCGGCTCTGAGCATAGCTGGACCGCCTATGTCGATATTTTCTATTGCATCTTCATATGTACAACTAGATTTGCTGATAGTTTTTTCAAAAGGATATAGATTAACGATTACAATATCTATTAAATCATATACATCAGAGCAATCCTCAAGATCTCTCAAAGATTTTGCGAGGATACCGGCATGTATTTTTGGATGCAGTGTTTTTACTCTTCCACCAAGAATCTCCTCAAATTCTGTAAAATCGGATACAGAAACATTTGGAATGCTCATGGATGTTAAATATTTTGCTGTTCCACCTGTAGATAATATTGTATAACCCAAATCTACAAGACTACGAGCAATATCCTCAATATTGGATTTATCAGAAACACTAATTAAAGCGTATTTGTTCTGAACTTTGCTCATAGTTTCACATATCTATATTATATTCTTTGATTCTTTTAATTAAGGTTCCTCTATTTATACCTAGATAACCGGCAGTCTTGGTGACATTTCCTTTCAAGTGGTTTAATACTACCAAAATGAGTGATTTTTCAGCTTCTGATATGAACAAATCATGAAGGTTGCTTACCCCTTCTCCATTCATTTTGTCAATATAGGACAAAGTTTCGTCTTTTATAGTCTTACCGACAGATGTTTTTATAGAAAATTTTTTCTTTTTGTTAGATTTTTTCATAGCTTGTAAAAAATAACCCCTTAGATACAGAGTATCTTAGACCAATATAAAATAATGATTAGAACATATTACAATTTATATGATTTAGTATAAAGAATATTTTTATTTTTCTTTCAAAATAAAAGTGTTGACTTTTTAATGTAGTGATGGGCGAGTATAGGTTAATGGTGAATGCTAATTATTGATAAATTAGATATACTGTGAAAAGGTAATCAATATTTTATGAAAAAAATAGAAAAAGTTGTCATTTTTGGAGGTTCGGGATTCATAGGGTCCGACCTTTGTATAAAATTATCTGAAATTGCGTCTGAAATCCTGGTTCTATCAAGAAACCCAGACTCAAATAAAGATTTAAAAGTCATTCCAAATCTAAAATTGAAATTATTTAACCTCAATGATGATAAGAATATTAGAGAATCACTCAAAGGTTGTGATGTTGTCATTAATACAATTGGTATTCTTAATGAAGATGGCGATCAAAATTCTTTTAATAGTGTTCATTACGAATTGATTGAGAGGATATCTTCTGCAATCAAGATAAATAATGTCAAAAGATTGCTTCACATAAGTTCATTAAATGCAGACGTATATGCACCTAGTCAATATTTACAATCAAAAGGAAGAGCAGAAGACTATCTTTTGAGTACAACAAGTAAATTTTCGAGGGTGACTATATTTAGACCATCAATTGTTTTTGGTGAAAATGATTCTTTCTTTAATAGATTTGATAAATTGTTAAAATTTCTGTTTATATTTCCTCTAGCATGTCCAAAATCTAAATTTCAACCAATTTATGTCTCTGATTTAACAGATTTTATGATTTCAACTATAAATAATTCTGAATATTATAATATTAAGGTCGATGCGGTCGGTCCTAAGATTTATTCGTTTATCGAACTAATTAGACTTATCCTAAAAATCACTGAAAGAAGAAGATTAATAATACCATTAAATAATTTATTATCTAAAATTCAAGCGCACGTGTTTCAAAGATTGCCTGGTAAGATATTCACAATGGACAACTATAATTCTCTTCAAATAGAGAGTACAAGTAGCGATGGTTACCAAGGGCACTCTACAGTTGAAGAAATTGTCCCGAAATATTTAACTTCAAAAAATAAGATAGATTCCTACAGAAAAATTTCAGGAAGGAAGTAATGAAAGTATATTTAGTTGGTGGCGCAGTAAGAGATAAATTGCTTGGTATACCAGTTAAAGAGAAGGATTGGGTTGTGGTAGGAAGTACGCCTCAAGAAATGAGAGATAAAGGATATAAACAAGTTGGGAAAGATTTCCCGGTATTCATTAATCCAAAGACGGGTGAGGAATATGCGCTGGCAAGAACAGAGAGGAAGTCTGGGCATGGCTATACGGGTTTTGAATTTGATACAAATCCTAACGTAACCCTTGAGGAAGATTTAGCTAGAAGAGATTTAACTATCAATGCGATTGCTCAGGACGAAGATGGAACTCTTATTGATCCGTTTAATGGGCAAGAGGATATAAAAAATAAAAAACTTAGACATGTATCAGATGCATTTTCTGAGGATCCTCTGAGAGTTTTAAGAGTAGCTAGGTTCAAAGCAAATCTCAAAAACTTCGAGATAACAAAAGAAACTCTTCAGAAGATTGAGGAGGTGATTATTAGCAATGAAATGAAATATTTAACAGGTGAGAGAATTTGGTTAGAATTGATCAAATCTCATGACCCGCTACGTTTCTTTTTTGCGCTTAAAGATATTTCCCCTGAGACCCTATTAGATATTTTTCCTCATGCCACAATAAAATCAGACAAGCAGCCTTCGATCGATAAGTATACCGGTGATATTATACATGATGAGATAAAGTATATGACAAAGGAAGAGGTAGACCGTGTATTCGATAGGAGAATGGTAAATCATCCTGACTACCTTGACTGGCCTAAATATGTTCAAATCTCTTATCTTTTATGGCAATTTGTTCCACCTGATTCTAAAGCTATGGATGTAGCGCTTGAAAACATTAGTGCTCCTAATGAGTGCAAAGAATTATCTAAATTACTATATTTTAACTTACTGGTTTTTGAATTGAATGAAATTGAGCCAGATGGTCTACTTAGATTCATAAAAAAACTTGATATTAGAAAAGAAGAAAGACTTAAAAATTATCTGATGATAAAAAAGGGTGAACATGACATTTATAATAAACTTCTGATAGAGGATTTAATATGCGATATTAAATCATTTAAACTAGACAATAAAGATCAAAACAAATCTGGTGAAGAAATACAGAAAATTGTTGAAAATGCACATCTAGAAATAGTAAATAAACATTTAGATATGTGCAAAAAGATATTTAAAAAGTAAGAAGTAACAATCCTAAAGCTATTCTATAAACTATATATGGAGTGAATGATATTTTATTTATAGTAGATATAAATAAATGAATAGTAATATATGAGAATATAAAAGATAAAATCATCCCCAATAAATGTTCATTTAAGATTTCTATGTTCCCTACTTCATACAATTGCATTGATTGATATACTGTTGCCATGAAAATAGCTGGTATTGCTAATAGAAAGGCAATCTTAATAGAGTCCTCTCTACTATAATTTAATAATAATGCTGCGGTTATCACTATACCTGAACGTGATACGCCAGGCATTATTGCTAATGTTTGCATAAAACCTATGAAAATAATTGTAAAAAAACTTAGTGTTGCAAAACTATTCTTATTCTCATGATTTCTTCTTTCAGCGAAGTATAAAAGTAATGCAAACACTATTGTCATAAATGCAATGGTATTTATAGTTCTGAGGTTTTCAGATACAATATCTACAAAAAGTAATCCAATAATAGGTAAAGGTATAGAGCCGATTATAATTAACTTAAGATACTGAATTCCCTCATCTGATATTGACATTATTTTTGTAACTTCTTTACGATAATAAATAAGTATTGCTAGCAGTGATCCTGCATGAAGTGCAATATCAAAACTTAAACCCTGGTCACTCATTCCTAATAATTTTGAAGTGAGAATCAAATGTGACTGACTAGATATTGGTAGAAATTCTGTAATTCCTTGTATAATTGATAAAATCAAAATTTGTACGAAATCCATATTATAGTTTCTCTAGTTGGTTAAATTCTTTTATTGAGAGTAAATCTTGGTTTATATTTTTAGATAAAATCAGTGCTTTAAATAATTCTCCCATTGTATTTGGTAATAGAATGTTTTTCAAATTATTTAATTCAAATGGATTATTATTAATTTTTTTTTCATTGTAAATATCCAAAATGCCAAGATTTAATAATAAACTTGCTTGTGATAAGTAACCAACTGTTTTGAGATTATAATTAGATGAAATGTTAGATAAATGTGAAAAATTAACAAATGATGAAATATCTTGATTCCCAATATTAGTAAATGGATTAAAATTTGGAGTATGACTGCTCATACAAATCAGCGTTCCAGTATTACGATCATCTAAATAATATTCTCTAGCATGATATCCATAGTCAATTACAATAATTATTCCTTTTGAAATAGAGTTGCTAATATTCTTTATCCAGGCGTTGTAGTTTCCATTTAATTCGCTGACATATCCATCGATCAAATCAATCTTATGATTATTACAAGACTGCTCAAATAACTTATCAAAGCTATCATCCTCTATCCATTTACAATCAAGTTTATTATCTGAAGTGGTGATAAACAATTTGCTAAATTTTTTTTTACTATACTTAAACCTCTCTGTTGGAATTACATCAAAAAACTCATTAGCTATAATAATTCCATCTATAGGTGGGACATCATTAATATTCTTTTCCCAAGAAATTATGGCTGGAATATGCTTAAAATGAGTCTTCAAAGCCGCTTTTTGTACCTCCACAAGCTTAGGTGAAGATTCTATAATAATATATCGCTCTGGTAGACAAGATACATTCTGGAGATGCTTTATCATTGAGGTTGCCATACTTCCATCTCCGCCTCCGATTTCAATAATTGACATAGCAGAATGTTTTTTTGACAAATTCACAAATTCACTTGCTAAAGATTCTCCAAATAGTGAAGATGTAATTGGTGATGTAACAAAATCGCCTTTTTCACCAAAAATTTTAGAGGTATTATAATAACCGTATTTCTCATCAAATAGAGCCATTTCCATAAAGACAGAAAATGGTATGTCGCCATTTTTTTTTATGTGGTTAATTATATGTTCATGAAGTATAGATATCATTCTAAATTATAATTTGATGTACATTTCGTTAATTATCCTTAATATATATTTATGATGGCAAACAATACAGTATTAATTACCGGTGGAGCAAAAAGAATTGGGCATGCGACAGCTAAATATCTTCACGGCTTTGGTTATAATATAATTATTACCTATAATAAATCAGTTGCTGATGCGAAGAAATTAGCTCAATTTTTAAATAATAAAAGAGCCGATTCATGTAAAATATTAAAAGTTAGCTTCACACCTAAAACTAACTTCAATAAATTATCAAAAGATTTTATTAAACTTTTTGGAAGAGTTGATGTTCTAGTGAATAATGCTTCTCAGTTTTATCCTACTAAGATTCATGAAGTAAATAATAAAAACTGGGATGATCTTATCAATGCAAATCTCAAATCTCCACTGTTTTTGAGTCAATGCTTGTGTAAAGAATTAAAAAAAAGAAAAGGATGTATTATAAATATAATTGATATACATATTGATCCACCACTAAAAGATCATGTTGTCTACAATATAAGCAAAGCAGGACTGCTAGCTCTTACAAAGTCGTTAGCGAAAGAACTTGCGCCTAGCATAAGAGTTAATGGCGTTTCACCTGGTGCTATCATGTGGGCGGTATCAGATGAGAATAAATCAAGTAAAAAGAAAGAAATATTATCAAGAATAGCTCTAAGAAAATCTGGTAATCCTCTTGATATTGCAAAAGCAGTCAAATTTCTAATTACTGATGCTGAATA
>ENA-OSEY01000451-OSEY01000451.1-marine-metagenome-genome-assembly--contig:-NODE-451-length-30572-cov-3.991408_pt1 | contig 30572 bp, 27 predicted proteins | sample MGYA00248465_ERZ534230 | MGnify/ENA primary metagenome ERZ534230 (study PRJEB26409, sample SAMN06344110) | marine metagenome | isolation source: Sea water from surface | place: Atlantic Ocean:Southern...
TGCAGGTACCAAATGGAGTAGTTGACATATCAGTAAAAGATGAAAAAGAGGCCGTAGAAGTTGCAAAAAAATATCTATCATACTTTCAAGGACCAATTAAGAACTGGAAGGAACCTGACTCTCGTAAACTTAGATTTGCTGTTCCTGAGAATAGGCTCAGGTATTACGATATGCGAGACATAATTGATGGTATTGCTGATATAGATTCTGTACTAGAAATAAGAAAAGATTGGGCACCAGGTATCATTACTTCTTTCATAAGGATAGAAGGAAAACCAGTCGGAGTTGTAGCAAATAATCCTGGGCACTTATCTGGCGCAATTGATTCTCCTGGTGCAGACAAAGGTTCAAGGTTTATCCAACTATGTGATGCATTTGATATACCCATTCTTTCATTAATTGATTGTCCAGGGATTATGGTAGGACCAGAAAGTGAAAAAACTGCTTTGATACGGCATGCAGCAAGAATGTTTGTTGTGGGTGCTAATATTGAAACACCCTTGATGTCAGTAGTTATACGAAAAGCTTATGGACTGGGTGCCCAGGCTATGGCTGGAGGCAGTTTTAAAATACCTTTGTTTACTGTTACATGGCCAACAGGAGAGTTTGGAGGAATGGGTTTAGAAGGTGCCGTTAAACTTGGCTACAGAAAAGAATTAGAGGCAATTAAAGATCCAAAAGAAAGGATTAAAGTCTATGAAAAGATGGTTGCAGATAGTTACCACAGAGGTAGAGCAGTGAATATGGCTTCACACTTTGAACTTGATGATGTGATCGATCCAGCTGAAACCAGAACTTGGATTTCAGGAGCTCTAAAATCATTACCTCCCAAGACCAGAACAGGCAAAAGAAGGCCTAATATAGATACTTGGTAAATATAATTAGAAAATAGACTCAAATTATTGTTTTTACTGATTTTATTATATGAAACAAAGGCTAATTATTTTCGTAATTCTGGGTGTCTTAATTCTTGCAGTGGACACTATTTTTAATAATGAAAGTGAAAATAGAATCACAATTTTTGAGTCAGAGATAAATTCACTCATCTCAACTTGGGTAGAACAAGTAGGAAGAGAACCAACCATTAATGAAGTAGAAGGCATTATCAAACAGCTTATTGATGAAGAAATCTTATATCGTGAAGCTGTTAGGCTTGGTCTTGATAAAAATGACATAATCATTAAAAGACGGTTAGCCCAAAAAATTGGTTTTCTTAGACAAGAAGCGGAAACAGTTTTACCGACACAAGATGAGGTGAAAGAATTTTATCTAAAAAATATTAAAAGATATTTAGTAAGAGAGAGATTAACCTTTTCGCATATTTATTTCAGTGAAAATGACCAGAGTTATGAAAAAGCAAAATCTGCCTTAAAACTAATTGAGGCAGGTGAGTCAGAAGCAAATTTTGGTGAACCTTTTCTTCTGGGCAAGAATTTCTCCTCTAAAACTTTACCTGAAATAGAAAGATCATTTGGTCTATCATTTGCTGAAGAACTTCAAAAAGTTGAGATTAAGTCATGGACAGGACCTGTAACATCAGAGTATGGATCTCATTTAGTTTATCTAAACTCTGCTACCGAATCTTATACACCAAGCCTTGATGAAGTGAAAAATATAGTAATAAATGACATTATTTTGCAGAAACAAAATAATGCTGTGAAAGATTATCTTACTGAGCTGAGGTCTGAATATGAAATTGAAATATTGGCAGATCTAAATGAGATTTCAAAATAAACCTCTATTGTCTTTCTTAATTTTATTTTTGGCTTCTCATATTGAAAGTCATGAAATGAATCCCGCCAGGCTCTTACTTCAAGAAGGCAAAGATGGGCAATATTCTGGTTCATGGATGTTTCCAGTTAATGCTGCAGGCTTGCCTGCAGAAGTAAGCTTTACCGACTGTAAAGAGATTCAGAGAAATCTTCCAACTATCAAAGGTAAGTACTTAGTCACTAATCTTGAAATTGAGTGCGACGTAACTCTTAAAGGAAAAGAGATAGCATTTAAGGGTCTTACAAGGCTAACTGATGCATTAATAAGTATTAAATTTTTGGATGATTCTTCTTTTGAGGGTTTGGCTTCAATTAGTAATTCCAAGTTTGATGTTCCTGAACAGGTAAGTATTTATCCGGTGAGCTATTTCTGGTTAGGAATCGAACACTTATTGAGTGGTATTGATCATATGCTGTTTGTTTTTGGCCTTTTATTTCTTGTATCTGGTGTCATTAACTTAATAAAGACCATTACTGCATTTACTATTGCACACAGCATAACATTAGCACTTTCCGTTTTTGATTTAGTTAGTGTTCCACAGGCATCAACTGAAGCATTCATAGCATTAACCATCGTTTACCTTGCCCTAGAGGTAGGAGATGAGCAAAAATACGAAACCACACCTTGGCTAATTGCATTTGGCTTCGGTCTTTTGCACGGCTTAGGTTTTGCTGGTGCATTATCTGAGATTGGTATAAATAATGACAACCTATTACTCTCTTTATTATTTTTCAATATTGGAATTGAGGCAGGGCAAATTTTAGTTTTGCCATTTTTCGGTTTGGTTATATATTTACTAAGAACAGATATTTTAAAAGTAGAAGTGAACAGTTTCGCGAGTTTCTTGATAGGAGGCTTGGGAACATACTGGTTGATTGAAAGGATACTTTCAATATAACAAAGAAGGAGTCGTTGATATGTCAGATATAGAATTTAAGTTTATCGAAAGTAATGGTATTAACTTGAGATTGGCTATGATGGGAGAGGGACCTTTGGTTATTTTTTGCCATGGTTGGCCCGAGAGTTGGTATAGCTACAGACATCAATTGCCAGCAGTTGCTCAGGCGGGTTATAAGGCAGTTGCTTACGATGTCAGAGGTTATGGAGAGTCAGATAAGCCTTATGAGATTGAAGCCTATACTATGAAAAATATGACTGATGATGTTATCGGGATCATTGATGCTTTGGGTTATGATACGGCGATAACTATTGGGCACGACTGGGGAGGTCCTATAGCTCTAAACACTGCTGCCTTGAATGAAGATAGAATTAGCGCCACTGGAACAATGTCTGTTCCTTTTACAGGTAGGGGTCCTATGCCTCCATTAAAGCTTTGGAAAGAAATTTATCAAGATAACTTCTTTTACCAGTTATATTTTCAGAAAGAGGGCACAGCTGAACAAGAATTCGAAACTGATCTAAATAGATCTTTATTTATTACTTATACCAATAGCGATGGTAGGGGCATGCAAAATAATTTACAAAAGGGACAAAGTGGATTGGTCCCCCAAAAAGATAAAAATTCCTCTTTTTTAGATGGCATGGAAGTGTTCGATGATTTCCCTAGTTGGTTTACTAAGGAAGATTTAGATTATTTTGTAAGCCAATTTGAAATAAGTGGTCTCAGAGGTCCTTTAAACAGGTACAGAGCTCAAAATTTAGATTGGGAAGAATTGCCACAATTAGACAAAAAACTTAAGCAACCTGCCTTCTTTATTACTGGAACGTTAGATCCAGTCAATTTTTTTATAAGGTCCGAAGAACCTCTTATTGACAGAATTAAAACTAACTATGAAAACCTACTATTTGCAGAGGAATTGGAAGCTATAGGTCATTGGACTCAACAAGAGGCTCCAGATGAAGTCAATGAGTCCATCTTAAAATTTTTGAAAGAGGTCGGCTAATTCGCCCTATCTAGACCAGATTCAATTATCCAAGCAACTAATCTTCTATGCGATCTTGTTGCAACATCATTAGATGACCCTCTAATAATTTTTTGAATTTTTCTCAAAGAATCGTACGCAGAAGCAGTTGCTAACTCATTGTAATAATCTTGACCGAGTATACCTATCAATCTCCTTACATACGAAGTTTGGAGGTTTCTTCTGATAGAGCTAATCTCATTATCTTGATCTCCTAAAAAAATTGACTCAGTTAAATCGTTCATAACCTCATCTACAGAATAATCATTTCCGTAGAGCTCAGTGTCTGAAATTCTATAGAGTGTCCAAGGACTGAGGATGTGATCAAGGACTCTATTTTGAATTTCTAGAATCATCTTATGTATTTGGGGATCTTCATGCTCTCCAGATAAGTCAAACATTCTTCTTTGAATTTGCACCCTCTTAAGTAGTTCTGGATTAATAGGGAAAGCATCAATTGAAAAGGCGTATTTATTTAAAGATTGCATAGCCCTTCTTTGTTCATCTGAAGGAGCCGGAGTGTAAGGTTCTTTATTGCTTATATTTTTCGGATTATATCTCTCTACATAGACTCCTCCGATGTGTCTTGAAATGACCTCAAGTTGTCTTGAATACTCTCTCATAAAAACAGAGAGGGCTAGCCTATATTCCTCAAAAGTCTCAACCCTATCAGCAAGTCTTGGAACAATATTATCTTGAGTATGATTAAGCAACTCTATTCTATTGATGGCATAAGTAATTGGGTCATTGGTAAGATCATTTATCATTGCCCTAGGATCAATACCCCGACCAGGAGATCTCATATCTTCTGAATCGTTTGCAAACATATGTTCAGCTTTGATCTCTTCAGCGATAATAGCTGCCAGTTCATCTTCACTAAGATTTGGAGTGTATCCGTATTTTATAGCCCAAATATCATAAGGCCCTGGAATGGTATCGTAGTAATCACCTTGCTCCACACCTAGAGGTGCTAGGTTGATAGCAGGATATTCCATTACCGAAGCAGTTACTCCAACTTTGCCGGTGATTTCTGGATTATGAACGTCTTGATTATTGTGCAGATAACTTCCTTTGAAATTATGATTTAGGCCAAGAGTATGTCCAACTTCATGAAGCGCTAATCTTTTTATAGCTTGCTCAATTATCTTAGGATCATTGAGTTCAATATTCTGTGCCAAGACCATTCCATCTTGAATGAATTCTGATGAATGACAGCTCATTGGTGAAGAGTCTGAATTGAAGATCGCATCGTAGTTTATTCTGTTGGTTAGATAAACCCATTCAAGCATTATGTCTGCACCTATAATTTCACCAGTTCGTGGATTTGCAAGTCTAGGACCATATCCTCCAAATAAAGGGTCTGGCGAAGATGTCCAACGTAAAACATTATATCTAATATCTCCAGCATCCCATTCAGCATCATCTGGTTGGATTTTTACTTCTATGGCGTCTATGAAACCGGCCTCTTTGAAAGCAATATTCCATGCCAAAACACCATCTCTAATATAGTCTCTCAATTCTAGAGGAGTGGTGTTTTCTATCCAAAAAGTTATTGGTTTTACAGGTTTAGAAAACTCAGCTGTTGGATCTTGTTTTTGTAAATACCATTTTGATATTAAGTCCTGATAGGGAGTTATTTTTTTAGATGTAAGATTAGTAACTCTGTCTGAGAAATAACCAATAGATTGGTTCTCTATTCTTGGTTCAAAATCATTGTCAGGCATTTCTATAAGGCTATATCGCACATGAACACTTACGTATCTTGAGTCTGCTGCATCTTCACCAGAATACTCATAAGATGGAGGGGATTCGATAACATACTCTACTTCAAAATCAGTATTCATTTCGTAGTTATAAACCTCCACTATTCGAGATTTATTTGAGCTAATTGGACCCCAATTAAACCTAGAGTCCGAGTAGTCTCCTGAAAAAATTGGGATAATTGGTGTTAATGATTCCGAAAGTAGTAATTGTGTGATTTCAACAAGAAAACCATCTTTATCTTTCGTTTTTCCCTTTATAGGTAACACTGCAAATGTAGAATCAGATGTATTGGCCCCTTCAGATCTTTTTAATGGATTGTTCTCGTCAAAAGTGTAGTTAGTCAAGACTCGTTTGAAACGGAGATTTTCATAATCTTTCTCAATTTGAATGATACCTTTATCAAGATATGAACCTTTAACTTTGCCAGTACTTACAACACTGTTCAGAGTATGAGCGAAATAGATAAATTCTTTTTTTAACTGATCCTTATCTACTTTTAAATAAATTTGATTTGTTTCAGGGTCTCTGAAAGTGATAAAAAAACCAGGTATTTCTTCATAGTCCTCAACAAGTTCTTCCAGAAAAACCTCATTAGTTTCTTCAAGTTCATTCTCTTCATCGGCCGTTTTTGTAGCTTCCTCAGCAAATGAATAGTTAAAAACCAATGACATCAAAAACAATTTAATTGTGATATTTTTCATATAAATTAATGTAAATGTTGCAGCAGATAAATTTAAGGTGCGATACTATATCAGAAAGAGAAGAACAATTTTTAAAGGTTTTACTTATGTACGATTTGATTATTAAAAATGGATTAATTTACGATGGTAAGGGAGGAAGGCCTTTTAAAGCAGATATTGCCATTTTAGAAGAAAAAATTGTATCTGTTGGATCAATAAAAGGGGAATCCAAAAAAACTATTGATGCTTCAGGAAGAATAGTAACACCTGGCTTTGTTGACATACATACACATTATGACGGACAGGTTACCTGGGATCCTTATCTTAGACCTTCAACCTATCATGGTGTTACAACTGTAGTAATGGGAAACTGTGGAGTAGGATTTTCGCCATGTAAGCCAGATCAGCGAGATTGGTTAATAGGACTGATGGAAGGTGTTGAGGACATTCCAGGAACAGCATTGCATGAAGGAATAGATTGGGAATGGGAAAGCTTTCCTGAATATTTAGATGCTTTAGAAAAAAAACCTCTTGCAATAGACGTTGGAACGCAAATACCACATGGTGCAGTCAGGGCTTATGTAATGGGTGAGCGTGGAATAAACCACGAAGAGGCAACAGAAGAAGAAATTAAAAAAATGAAACAAATAGTAAAAGAAGCTATTGAAGCTGGTGCTTATGGCTTTAGCACATCAAGAACTGAAAAACATAATGATGTGAATGGTAATTTAACGCCTAGTATTACAGCCCATAAAAATGAATTAGTAGAAATAGCAAAATCACTCGGTGAGATTGAGAAAGGAGTTTTACAAGGAATATCTGACTTTTATGATTTTGAATCTGAATTTGATATTTTCAAATCCATGTCAAAAGAGTCTGGGAGGCCAATTTCTATTACAGTAGAACAACAAGATGCTCGACCAGACTGGTGGAAGCAACTTTTGCAAGGAATCGAAGTAGCTCAGTCAGAGGGTATCAGTATGTATGGCCAAGTACCTCCAAGAGCAACAGGCATTCTAATGGGCTTAACAGCGACGCTTAATCCTTTTAGATTTTATCCATCTTATATGGAAATAGCAGAGCTTCCATTGGATGAAAGAGTTAAGATAATGAAGGAATCAGATTTTAGAGAAAAGCTCCTTAGTGAAGTTGGCATTTCAATAAATCCTCTTGTTGATGAGATAGTTCAGTCATATGGGAAAATGTTTAGATTGGGAGATCCTGCAAACTATGAACCTGATCCAAAATATTCATTTGAATCTTTAGCCAACAATTCAAATATGACTGCTCAAGAGATTGCATACGAAGCAATGCTAGAAAAAGAGGGTAAAGCTTTGATATATCATCCTTTATTCAATTATCAGCCTGGTGATTTAAGCTTAGTGGAAACAATGCTCAAACACCCTTATACCATCTTTGGCCTCGGAGATGCTGGAGCACATTGTGGTGCAATTAGCGATGCTAGCTTTCCAACTACACTAGTTCAGCATTGGTCAAGAGATCGCAATCGAGGAAGTAAGTTACCACTTGAGACCGTAATAAAAATGCAAACATCTGAAACAGCAAACCTTCTGGGGATCAAAGATAGGGGAATAATTGAGGAGGGTTACAAAGCTGATATAAATATAATTGACTATGAGGGCTTGACACTTCATGAACCAGAAATAGTAAATGATTTGCCAGCTGGCGGAAGAAGATTAGTCCAAAAGGCATCTGGGTATGAGTACACAATAGTTTCAGGTTCCATAGCTTTCATCAAGGGCGAAGCTACAGGCGAATTGAATGGTAAGCTTATAAGGAGTACCCATTAGGTATGTCTAGCCATATCCTTGATTTGCATGGATATAGGCATCATGAAGTTGATCTTGCCGTAGAGAACTTTATCTATCTCAATCAGGAGGAAATGCCTCTAACTATTATTTGTGGAAATAGTGAAAAGATGCTTTCTTTAGTCAGGATAGTTTTAGATAGATCTAATGCTGAGTACTATGATGGAGAAGGTTATGAATATGGCCAAATAAAAGTTCATAGACTTATATAAAATGAAATTCAATCAGTTAGGACCCGTTGGAGCAGAAGTTTCTGGAGTTAATTTGAAAGGCTTAACTGGCAGTCAAATAAAACATGTAAAAAAAGCTTTTCTAAGGTACAACGTACTTATTTTTAGAAATCAAGATCTTTCACCTGCTGAATTTAAGAAAGTATCGAATATATGGGGAGCACCAACAATTCATCCTGTGTTTAAAGGGATGGACGGTTATCCCGAAATCATCGAGATAAAAAATTTTGGTGAAAAATATCATACTAATGCCCATTGGCATTCTGATGTAACCTTTGAAAAAGAACCACCGGATACAACACTACTGTATTCTCTTGAAGTTCCTGATGAAGGTGGAGATACTTTATTTTCAAACCAACATCTTGCATATGAAGAATTAGATAACGGTATAAAGACAAGCTTGAAAGGTCGAACAGCCGAACATAGTAATTTAGGTGTTGTTTTACTTAGTGGCGGCAAAGCTAAAGATGCTAAAACTGTTGATCATCCAATTTTTAGAACTCATCCTGAAACTGGTAAAAAAGCCTTGTATGTAACTGAAGCGTTTGTAAGATCTATAAATGGCTTGAGTGATGAGGAATCAAGAGAGTTGTTGTCAAAACTATATGAACAAGCTTCTAAATTAAAATTTATTTATCGACATAAATGGTCAAATAAAGATTTAGTAGTATGGGATAATAGAAGTGTTCAACATTTTGCTGAACACGGTTACGGTGACAAAATAAGAAACATGCTAAGAATAACCACATCAGGGAGTAAACCATTTTGAAAGATATTTTTACTATAAAGAATTGCAAAATCGTAAATGAGGGAGATATATTTGAGGGGGATGTTTTAGTAAAAGAGGGAAGATTTCTTAAGATTGGATCTGATATTGAATCTCAAGGAGAGACTATTGATGCGGCTGGTCTTTTTCTTTTCCCAGGTGTTATAGACGATCAAGTACATTTCAGAGAACCTGGTCTTACAGAAAGAGGAAATATCAAAACGGAATCTCTCTCGGCTGTCGCTGGCGGTACCACTTCGTTTATGGATATGCCTAATGTTATTCCGCCTACACTGGATTTAGATCTATGGAGAGAGAAAATAAGGATAGGAGAAAATAACGCCTCAGCCAATTTCTCATTTTATATGGGAACCTCCAACTCAAATATTGAAGAGATAAAAAAAATAGACCCAAAAGAGGTCTGTGGCATCAAAATATTTATGGGCGCATCAACAGGTAATCTGCTTGTTGATGATGATAATGCTTTAAATAATCTCTTTAAAGAATCTCCTGTAATCATTACAACGCATTGTGAAGATACGCCTATGATCAAATCAATGGAAAAGGAATTCTTAGCTAAATATGGTGAGGAAATACCAGTAGACATGCACGCCGAGATAAGATCTCGTGATGCTTGTATCAAATCTACAAAGAAAGCAATCGAGCTAGCTGAAAAACATGGTTCGAACCTTCACGTTCTTCATCTAACTACTGCAGATGAAGTTTCCTTATTTTCAAATAAATCCCTCGACGAAAAGAAAATAACATGTGAGGTTTGTTTGCCTCACCTATATTTTTCAAGAGAAGACTATGAGAAAAAAGGATCTTTAATTAAATGTAATCCATCTATTAAAGAGACATCTGACAGAGATGCTCTTCGGAAGGGGTTGCTCGATGGAAATATTGACTATGTTGCAACAGATCATGCCCCTCATTTATTGGCTGGCAAATCAAATAATTATCTGGACTGTCCTTCTGGAATGCCAAGTGTCCAACATACCCTAATTGTAATGTTAGAGTTGGTAAGAAAAGGAGTCTACTCCCTTGGTGATATTCCTGATTATCTGTCTCACAAGGTTGCTAAGAGGTTTAAAATTAAAGATAGGGGCTTCATTAGAGAGGGTTATTGGGCTGATTTTGTCCTGGTTGACTTAGAGTATGGAGAGACTAGTGACAACAGCTCTTACTTTTGTGGCTGGTCTCCTTTCACTGGAGATATATTTAACTCAAGAGTCATTAGCACTTTTGTCAATGGGAAACATGCTTATCATGATGGAAAGATTCTTGAATCTAACCTAGGAAAACAATTAGAATTTGACCGTTAAATGCAAGATTTAAAACTACATGACAAGAATGAAGGTTTTACTTGGTCTATGCCAAAAGGGCCTTTCTCTTTTTTTTCAGATGAAGATATTCGCTGTTTTGACGAGAATGGTTACATAATTCTTGAGGATGCTTTTGATGCACAAGAAATTTCATCCGTTATCGAGCAAATAGATCCTTTTGAATACAATGTCACTGAAGCCCTTAAAGGTTTGGATGGAGGAAAATTTTTCATTGCTCGTGCTGAAGAAATAACTTTTACAACACACCTAGTTACACAATCAGAAGCCTTAAAAACATTTAGCAAACACGAAGTATTTTCAAAAATTTGTAAAGACCTAATTGGGCCTAATGTAAGACTTTATTGGGATCAAGCTGTATACAAAAAACCAGGAACAAGAGATGAATTTCCTTGGCATCAAGACAATGGATATACTTTTATTGAACCCCAAGCTTATTTAACATGTTGGGTAGCTCTCACTGATACCGATGAGACCAACGGATGTCCATGTGTATTACCCGGATTACATAGACATGGCACTCTTCACCACGATACCACTGATTTGGGTCATGAGATCGGATTGGATTCTACTGATTCTTTATCGATTCCATTAAAAGCAGGCAGTATTGCAATCTTTTCTTCATTGACACCTCACAGAACTGGACCAAATTTATCTGATAAGGTCAGAAAATCATATATCCTTCAATATGCTCCTGAAGGTGCACGTAGACTCATCTCACATACTCTAACCGAGGAAGTGAATGATGAGTCTAGACAATTTCTTATTTTGAAAGACGGCTTAGCAGTCGATTAATCACTCAACAAAACCATTGAGCCGCTCATAGGCACCTATAAAGTCCTCTTTAAATTCCTGCACTACATCACTTGCAGAAATACTTTGGTTCATCAGACCAACCCCTTGTCCTACCCAATATGTGGCTAAATCTCTTGCCCCATCGTGGCCACCCTCAGCCAACTTAGCTACTTTTTGGAGGGCTGGTTCAGCTACCATGGGCTGCAATGGCATGGGTAATGGCTCTGGAGCACTTTCAGCTTCCCATGCTTCGGTCCAAGGCGATACCAATTGTCTTGAATGCTTACCTGTCCTGCTTCTTGACCTAACAGTTTGACTTGAATTAGCAGCAACCATTTTCTCTTTTATAACTGGTGGCACCTCTGATTCAACCGTTGTTAACCAAACTGATCCACACCAAGCTCCTGAAGCTCCCATAGTCATTGCAGCAGCCATTTGTTTTCCTGTAACTATTCCTCCTGCTGCAAGTATAGGTACATCACCGTAAGGTTGAATTGCTTCATAAACCTCTGGGATAAGAACCATAGTAGAGACACTGCCACAATGACCACCCGCTTCTGTACCTGATACAACAAGTATATCTACACCTGCCTTTACTTGATTGATTGCATGCTGGGCAGTACCCAAAAGGGCAGCAACTTTAACGTCATTTTCCTTGCCCATTTGAAGCATCCAATCTGGCGGTACACCGAGGGCATTGGCAATTAGTTTTATTGGGTGATTAAATGCAACATCTAATAGTGCTTTGGCTCCATCAGATTTTGTATTTGCTGCAAAACTTGATCCAGCTGTATCGATTGTCCTTAGTTCACTAGCTTCAATGTCATGTTTTTCTAGGACATCCGCTCTGAAATCTGCATATTCTTGCGGGATCATTCCTTTTAATTTATCTGCATCGAATTTTTCACTCTGATCTACCATTTTATTTGGAATGAGAACATCTACTCCGTAAGGTTTGCCATCAATGTGATCATCTATCCATTTTAGTTCTTGTTCTAATTGCTCTGGAGACATGCCTACTGCCCCAAGAACACCACAACCACCAGCTTTTGACACGGCTACAACAACATCCCTGCAATGTGTAAAAGCAACAAGTGGAAATTCTATATCCAAAAGCTCACAAATTTTTGAGTTCATAATCTCTCCTTTTCTTATGTATGTCTGATTTTAGTAAATAGATTGAAGGTAATTAGCCAAGATAAGTTGAGCAACCACAACAACTCCAATTATTACGCCAAACATAGTCATATATTTGTATGTCTTTTTATCCTCTTCCATTATTTTCTCCCTAATAAAAAGGTTATTATTCCCATAAATTGTATGAAACGTCAAAGAAAATTATCTACTCAAGCTTGGAGATGGGCTTTATATGATTGGGCAAATTCTGCTTTTGCAACGACAGTTATGGCAGGATTTTTTCCTATTTTCTTTAAATCTTACTGGGCCTCTGATCTGAGTGATGCAGAGAGCACTTTTGTAATTGGTTCCGCTAACTCTTTAGTAGGATTAGTAATAGCAGTCAGTGCACCAATTTTAGGTGCAATTGCCGATGCCGGTAATTCAAAAAAAAGATTACTTCTAATTTTTGCAACAATTGGAATTATTTCTACTGGTTATTTATTTTTTGTTCCAGAGAGTTCATGGAAATTCGCAATAACTTTTTATGCTGTTGGTGTTATTGGATTTTCCGGAGGCAATATATTCTATGACTCTTTACTAGTCTCAGTATCAAGTCAAGATCAAAGGAATCAAGTTTCCTCGCTAGGATTTTCAATGGGTTATCTTGGAGGTGGTTTGCTCTTTTTATTAAATGTATTGATGTTTTCTTATCCAAGTTTTTTTGGGCTTAGTTCGCAAATAGAAGCAGTACTTTGGTCTTTTATGAGCGTTGCACTGTGGTGGGCTATATTCACAACGCCTCTTATAACTGGAGTAAAAGAGAGCAAAATTCATAACAATAATTCTGGTCTCTTTACTATAATCAAAATAGCCTTTCAAAATCTTTATAAGACTGGTTTGTCAATCAAACAATATAAGAGTGCAGTTATATTTTTGTTGGCATATTTCTTATATATGGACGGTGTAGATACCATTATAAGGATGGCAACCTCCTACGGTGCCGACATTGGTCTTTCTGCTCAATCTATGATTGGAGCACTCCTTTTAACTCAATTTATAGGCTTCCCAGCTACGCTAGTGTTTGGCGTGTATTCAGACAAATTTGGATATAAACAGACACTATCTTTCGCTATCCTTATCTACATTGGTGTTGTTCTCTTTAGCTCACAAATGGATACCGCGACTGAATTTTTTATAATGGCTGGAGTTATTGGTCTAGTTCAAGGAGGAGTTCAAGCCATAAGTAGATCATATTTTAGTACATTAATTCCTTCAGAGAAGGCAGCAGAATTCTTCGGTTTTTATAATTTTATAGGAAAGTCTTCAGTATTTTTTGGCCCCTTCATGGTTTCAGGTATAGCCTTAATAACAAACAGCCCCAGTGTTGGGATACTTAGTTTATTAATCTTATTTATCCCAGGTCTGATTTTGTTAAGGAGAGTGCCTAACTAAAAAAGGCCTTTTAGTTGCAAAGCTTTTTTGAGAACGCTGGGTTTATCTGTCATTAATCCATCAACACCAAAATCAATAAGTTTATACATTTCGTTTTCATCATCTATTGTCCATATGTGGACCAATTTTCCTTCCTGATGTGCTTTGGCTATGAATCTTTTAGTTAAAATTGGAATACCCCATTGTGATGTTGGAATTTGAGCACAGTCGCTATTAGTTCTTTTTGTTGTTATCCCTATGGATCTACAAATGAGGTTAAATATTTCCATTTGTCCGGAAGAAGTGCAGGCTTTTGGACCTGCAAGTTCTCTAATTTTCTCTAATCTTTTAGATGAGAAAGATGCTAAACATGTACTATCCAAACGATTCATTTTTTTGATAATGTCCACAGTACTTTCTACAGCATCTTCTACTTTAATATCTATGTTAAATCTAAGATTTGGAAAACTTTCCAAGATAGAGCTCAATAATGGAATTTTCCCTCCATCTATCAATTCAATCGAACTTACTTCATCTAGGCTCAATTCGTGTATCTTTTTATTGACACCTGCCATTCTTCTTAAATCAGCATCATGAAAGATTACTACATGACCATCCTTGGTAATTTGTACATCAGTTTCCATAAAAATAAAACCAAGGTCGGAAGAATATCTAAAAGCCTCATAGGTATTTTCTGTTTCAACCTCATCGCCACCTCGATGAACAAATCCATAAAAATTAAAATCTTGAAAGAAAGGATGCATAGAATCGTTTAATTGTTGTTTTATACTACATACAGCGGAGCAAATTATGGAAAAATTTATTTATGTTTTTATTTTGGTTTTAATCCTACTAGCTTTACCGTATTTCTATCAAATATATAAACTAAAAACTATTTCAATAAATGACATACCGGATTCAGGATCTTGGGTAGAGGTCAGCAGAGGCAATATTTACATAGAGTGGTTTATTCCGGATGCAGATAAAGAAATTAAAGGGACCATGGTATTAGTTCATGGTTTCTCCACACCTAGCTTCGTTTGGAAAGGATTATTAAATCAATTTACCTCTTCAGGATTTAGAGTGCTTGTGTATGATCACTTCGGAAGAGGATTCTCTGAAAGGCCAAGTGTACCTTATGATAAGGAACTTTACGTCGAAACCCTAAGAGAACTTATAGAATCACAAAATATCAAAGAAAAAGTTCATTTAGTAGGCTATTCAATGGGAGGCCCAATTGTCGGTTACTATGCAGAAAGATATCCTGAGGATAGCGAAAGTGTTTCTCTGATAGCTCCAGCGGGTTTTAGCAAATCTATTCCCGAGGTTAAGAGCTGGTGGACAGCCCCAATTATAGGAGATTGGTTTTGGAGAGTATTCAGCGATCGACTATATGGAATTGGCAATATGTCCGAAACACAAAGAAGTGATGATCCGCTTTCAATCAATGAAGAGGAGTTTTTGCCACTTTTTCAAAAACAACTTCAATATAGGGGATTTAATGAATCTCTTTTGTCTACCATAAGAAATTTTAACCTTTTTGATGTAAGGTCTATTTATCAAAGTCTCTCCGAAAAAGATGTACCAACTATTGCTATTTGGGGTAAGTTAGATGGAGTAGTTCCTTACAACGGGACGGAAGAGTATTTGAGAATATTTCCAAACGGAAAGCTAAAAACTCTTGACCATGGAACCCATGATATAACTTATAGACAGCCATCTACTGTAGGGAAGGCTATACTGGAATTCATAGAAAGAAAATGAGTTTTGAAGACATTGGCTCCTATTCAGATGATCAAGTAAGGGATAAGATACATAGTCTAAGTTCAAATAAGGAGTTTCTGTCCTTTCTGAACAGGATTCTTTTCCCTAAATTAAGTAATTTCTTTCCAAGCTTATTTCGAGCTTACATAAAGTTTAAGTTTAATCACATATTTTCAGACTGTAACTCAATTAAAGAATTTCAAGACAATATGGCTCCATTAGTTGAGTTCATGATTTCACAAACTACTGATGGATTTTCATTTAGTGGAGAAGAAAATCTTACGACCAAACCAACTTTATATATTGGTAATCATAGAGATATTTCCTTAGATCCTGCATTTCTTAATTATCTTCTCTACAAACATGACAAAGATACTGTGAGGATTGCTATTGGAGATAATTTATTAGATGGAGGTTTCGCAGAAGATTTAATGAGATTAAATAAAAGCTTCATTGTTCATAGAGAGATTAAGGGAGCTAAAGAGACTCTCAGAAAACTTTCCAATCTCTCAGCTTACATAAATCATTCTTTGTCAGTTGATAAAGAGAGTGTTTGGATAGCTCAAAGAGAGGGCAGAGCTAATGATGGCAATGATTTTTCTGATGAAGCAGTGCTTAAGATGCTTTATTTAAGCGAGAGAAAGAATATGAATCTAAATGAATGGATTAAAAGTGTAAATTTAACTCCTATTTCAATATCCTATGAATATGATCCCTTGGACATTATTAAAGCAACAGGATGGGATCATCATGAAGACCTTACGATTGAAGAAATTAATGCAAGTGATCTTCATGAGATGGTTGAAGGGATTTTTGGTTATAAAGGTAAAGTGCATCTACATATAGGAAAGCCTATAGAAAGAGAAGTTGATAACACTGAGGAATTAGCACGAATATTAGAAGATCAGATAATTGAAAACTATCATCTTTGGCCGAGTAATTTATCTGCAACAAAAATGCTAAAAGAATTGGAAAATAATCTTGATTTAGATTCCGAATATAAGCCTGGCATTGAATTAGATTTCTTGGCAAAAAGGTTTTCTTCTTTGTCGCCAGAAATAAGAAAAGAATGTTTGCTAATTTACTCTAGGCCTTATTTAAACAAAAAAAAGGGCCAAACTTTCGTTTGACCCTTTATGCATCTTAAATGGGGAGTTTAAGAGTGCTACTTAACGGGGAGTTAAGAATTACATAGAAAAAGTTATAACGAATGTATCCTCATCAGCAAGTCCACTTGCGTCTTCAGCGCTGAAATCGTTCCAGGATAGTGATACGCCTAATCCAGCAATGGCAACGGGTAAGTCGTAACTTACAATTGTGTACTCTCCAATATCTTCATAGTCTCCATAAGTAAGACCTAGTCCAGTATCACCTAATGAAATAGATATCTCAGAGTTGTCTGGAGCTGAATCTTGTCCAGATGAGAATGTGTAACCAAAGTAGCTGTAACCGAATCCTACATAAATTTCTTCAAAATCTAGAGAATCTTCACCTGGATATGTGTAAGCTAAATAGCCAATGTCATAACTGAAACCATTATCTAGTTCACTTGCATAACCTGCATACCAATCAAGTTCTAGTGCAGCGCCATCACCAAATTCAACATTAGATGCCCAAGTTCCGAAATACAAACCACTTTCGCCAGCGATGTCAAAACCACCAGAAATAGCTGGTTCTTCAGCAGTTTGAGTCATACCTCTCCAGATATAATCACTGGATAAGGCTACGTTGCTTTCGAACTCAGCAGCTTGTAGAGACATAACACCTGAAAACAATGCTATGACCCCAGTTTTTAAAAGATTTTTCATTCTAACTCCTTAGTTAATTTAAATTACAAATATCACTATGCAATCTATGTGCCAACATTTGTAAATATATTCTACAAAGAAATGCACTATTTTCGTGCAAAGAGGGTTTTTTTAGTTCTTTAAGGGATAGTATTTATGAATTTTTTCTTCTTATCGTGTAATATCATGCCACTTAAAAACGCATTTAAGGAGTCAAAATGGAAATTTCTAATAAAGTTGCACTAATAACAGGAGGGGCCTCTGGTTTAGGGCTCGCTACAGCAGAAACTTTAGTTGAAGCTGGATCAAAAGTTATGCTTTTGGATTTAAATGAAGATAATGCCAAAGCTGCAGTAGAAAAGTTAGGTTCAGATTCTAGTTACGTAATTGCAAATGTTACCGATGAGGAATCAGTTCAGGTGGCAATTGATAATACAGTAGGTCATTTTGGTGGTCTCCATATAGTTGTTAATTGTGCAGGTATCGGAAGTGCGAGCAAGACTGTAGGTAAGGATGGGGCTCATCCTCTTGATTATTTTAAGTTAGTAGTAGATATAAATTTGAATGGAACATTTAATGTATTGAGGCTCGGCGCAGTAGCTATGGGCAATAATGAACCCAATGAAGATGGTGAATGTGGAATAATAATTAATACAGCCTCTGTTGCAGCCTATGATGGCCAAATTGGCCAAGCAGCTTATAGTGCAAGCAAAGGGGGAGTAGTTGGTATGACACTTCCTATAGCTAGGGATTTAGCAAGAATGGGTATAAGAATCAATACAATTGCACCGGGAATTTTTGACACACCCCTTATGGGTATGGCACCTGATTCTGTCAGGAATCCCCTTATAGAAATGACACAATTTCCCAAGAGACTTGGCATACCTAATGAATATGCCGCACTAGTTAAGCATATGGTCGAAAACCCCTTTCTTAATGGAGAGACAATTAGGCTGGATGGTGGAATAAGGATGCAACCCAAATAGATGGAAATTCTCTTAGATTACTTAATTTTCTTATTAAAGGTTATCACAGTGGCTTTAGCTGTAACTATTCCTATATTGATGATAATAGGTTCTTCGAAAGGCAAATCTTTACCCAAAGGAAAACTCTCTATTACCAATCTTTCAGATAAGTATGAAGAAATGGGTAATTCTGTTAAAGGATCGATTCTGCATCCTAAAGAGCTCAAGAAATTTAATAAAGAATCTGCTAAAAAGAAAAAGAAAAAAGAAAAAGACAAAGTTGATGAATCTGTTTTTGTGCTTAATTTTAAAGGTGATATTCAAGCTACTGAGGTTGAAAAACTTAAGCAAGAGATAAATGCTATTCTTCTTGCAGATATAGAGTGTTCAGAAGTTGTTGTGAAGGTTGAGAGTGGAGGAGGTTCTGCTTATGCCTACGGACTTTGCGCGGCTGAGCTAAAAAGACTAGTTGATAATGGAATCAATCTGACCGTATGTATAGATAAGGTGGCTGCTAGTGGGGGTTATCTAATGTCTTGTGTTGCTTCAAAAATAATTGCTGCACCATGGGCTATAGTTGGTTCCATTGGAGTAATAGCTCAACTTCCTAATTTTCATCGACTTTTAAAAAAGAATTTAATAGATTTTGAAATGCATACTGCAGGTGAGTTTAAGAGAACACTCACAACCTTGGGTGAGAATACAGATGCGGGGAGAGCGAAGTTTAAGGAAGACTTAGAAGATCTTCACCTTATCTTTAAGGACTTCGTTAAAGAACAGCGTCCCCAAGTCAATACTGATGTAGTTGCAACAGGTGAAGTATGGCAAGGCGAAAAGGCTGTTGAAGTTGGGCTTGTGGATGCTTTGGAAACATCTGATAATTATCTCGTAGGTTTATCCAAAAATGCGAGATTATTTGAAATAAGCTTTGTTGAGAAAAAGAATCTGTCAGAAAAATTTGCTTTTTCCTTCCAACTAATTCTGGAAAAATCTATGTTAAAACTTTATGACTTAATTAACAGGGATAGGTTTACCTCATGACAACATTTAAAGCGCTAGAATCCTCAAAAGACGAAGATCAAAATACTTTATCAATAATTGAAAAAAATATTGATGATCTTCCCGATGGCGATATTCTCATAAAAGTTAGTTACTCATCACTCAACTACAAGGATGCCCTGTCTGCATCAGGTTCTCCTGGTGTAACAAAAAATTATCCCCATACTCCAGGTATAGATGCCGTTGGCCATGTTCAAGAGTCTAGTGATTCTGCTTTTAAAGAAGGAGATGTAGTAATAGTTACTGGATATGATCTTGGTATGAATACTGCTGGAGGTTTTGGACAATATATTAGAGTGCCCGCTCACTGGGTGATTAAATTACCAAATGGATTGAACGAAGTTGAAGCAATGTCTCTAGGGACTGCCGGCTTAACTGCAGGATTATCCATTCAAGCTCTAGAAAAATATTCTTCTACAACAGGATTTGAGGGATCAAAATCAATAGTTACAGGTTCTACTGGTGGAGTTGGTTCAATAGCAGTGATGCTTCTATCCAAGCTGGGATCTGAAGTGACAGCTGTTACTGGAAAAAATACACAAAAATCTTTTTTAGAAAATCTTGGAGCTTCGGAAGTAATTTCAAGAGAAGAATTATCCGAGATGACAAGATTGCCTATGGGTAAACCAATTTGGGATCTAGGTGTCGATGTGGTAAGCGGAAATACACTTTCATTATTATTATCATCACTTAAACCAGGTGGTGCAGTAGCGTGCAGTGGTCTAGTAGGAGGTCCATCTTTTGAAAGTTCTATTTTCCCTTTCATCTTGAGAGGCAATGCTCTCTTAGGAATTGATTCAGTTGAGATTCCTCTTAGTCAAAAAGAAGAAGTATGGAAGAATTTTGCTTCAGATTGGAAATTAGACTTATCAAAGTTGGTTAAAGAGGTTCCTTTGGAAGGCCTTGAAAATGAGATAAATTCGATTTTGCAGGGAGGACAAGTAGGAAGGGTCTTAGTTAATCTAAATTAATTTGGAGGGAATCAAATGTCTGATCAACATACTGAAGAAGAAAAAGAGTTAATGCGTGAAGAAGACAGCAGATTGGACGCTATTGCAGCTGTCGTAATTATTTTAAGCTTAACAGCTGCAGCTTATTTTTATGTATCAAGCCAATAACTTATTTAGGAGAGAGTAAAATGGATGTTGTAAATTTTTTAAAAGATAAAACGAGAATACCAGTAATAGGTGCCCCTCTATTCACTGTCTCTTATCCAGAACTTGTATTGGCTCAATGTAAAGCAGGAGTGGTTGGCTCTTTTCCAGCATTGAATGCGAGACCCGAGGAAAAATTGACTGAATGGATATCAATGATGAAGAAAGATCTCGCAGATTATAAAGATCAGAATCCAGATGCAGTGGTTGCTCCATTTGCTGTCAATCAAATTTGTCATCATTCAAATAATAGACTGGAGCATGACATGGAGGTCTGCGTGGAGCACGAAGTTCCAATAATCATAACCAGTTTAAGGGCACCTAAATTTGTCGTTGATGCCGTGCATAGTTACGGTGGTGCGGTAATGCATGATGTCATTAATATAAGGCACGCAAAAAAAGCAATCGATGAAGGGGCTGATGGTCTTATTCTTGTTTGTGCAGGAGCTGGGGGTCATGCGGGAGCCTTAAGTCCTTTTGCATTGGTAAGAGAAGTAAGGGAATTTTTTGATGGACCAATTGCGCTGTCAGGAAGCATATCTCATGGAGCATCTATATTGTCTGCACAGGCTATGGGTGCTGATTTTGCCTACATTGGAACAAGATTTATTGCTACTGAAGAGGCAAATGCTTCGGAAGGTTACAAAGATATGATTGTAGAGAGTACAGCTAATGACATTATGTATTCGGCTACTTTTACTGGTGTTCATGGAAACTACTTAAAACCCAGCGTTGTCAATGCAGGTTTAGATCCAGATAATCTTCCCTATGCTGATAAGAATGATATGAATTTCGGTAGCTCAGGGATGGGAGGGGATAATCAAAAGAAAGCTTGGAAAGATATATGGGGTTCTGGACAAGGAATAGGTAATTTACATGATGTGCCCTCAGTGAAGGATGCGGTTGATGCATTGGTGGATGAATATGAGGAGGCAAAAAAAGCTCTTGAAGTTAAATCAGCTTAGTTAATCGCCTTTAAACTCAGGCTCTCTTTTTTCAAAAAAAGCCGTAACTGCTTCTTTTCTGTCTTTAGTCTCGTGAGTCAGTAGTGTCTGATCATAGTCCATGTGCATTATTGACTCGTCGTTTTTATATACAAGGTTATTGACACTTCTTTTAATCATCTGTGCGGCTATCGGCGATTTGGATGCGTATAAGAGAGCCATGTTCTTTGCTTTATCCATAAGAATCTTGCCAGGACATACCTCGTCATAAAATCCCCAAGACAATAGGGTTTCTGCATCCTCATTCTCACCACCAATTACCATTTTTTTTGCCCTTGAAGGTCCTATTAGACGAACGGCTAAAGGTAAGCCTAACCAGTTAAGATTAATTCCGAGATTGATTTCTGGATAACCCAATATTGCATCCTCTGAAGCGATTCTGAAATCACAAGCCGATGCTATACACGCAGCTCCGCCTAAACAGTAACCATTTACAGCAGCAATTGTTATTTGATCTATTTCCAGTATTGATTTTATAGCTGGTTTTCCAAAATTATTTCTCCACGACTCTAGTTTAGAGGAAAGCTGAGCTTTTTCTTTAAGGTCAGCTCCAGCAGAAAAGTTAGCACCTTCTCCAGTAAAAATAATAACTCTTGTTTCTAAATCTTGTCTGAAATGTTCTTGAAGCGCACAAAACTCTTTAAGAACATCAATGCTTAAAGCATTCATGGATTTTGGACGATTAATACTTACGATTGAAATAGAGTCCTCTTTCTCAATTTTTAGATATTTCATTTTAGTTTTCTGCTAAATATTTTTCAGCATCGAGAGCGGCCATACATCCTGAACCGGCTGAAGTTATGGCTTGTCTGTAGATATGATCTGAGACGTCACCTGCAGCAAATACTCCTGGAATACTTGTAGCGGTGGAGTTACCATCGGTTCCTGAAATTATTTTTAGATAACCATTCTCCATCTCAAGCTGATCTTTGAATAAATCAGTATTTGGTTTATGCCCAATAGCTATAAAGAGCCCGGAGAGAGGCACTTCACTCTCTGATGAATCTTTTGTATCTCTTACTTTTATAGCATTAACAAGATTACCGTCTCCTTTGACTTCTATCAATTCATGATTCCACAGGATTTTCACATTACCTTCCTTCTCTTTCTTAAATAACCTTTCTTGTAATATTTTTTCTGCTCTTAAGGAGTCTCTTCTATGAACTAGAGTCACTGATGAGCATAGATTTGAGAGATATAAAGCTTCTTCAACCGCAGTATTTCCACCTCCAATAACTGCAACCTCTTTATCTTTATAAAAGAAACCATCACACGTAGCACACGCACTCACGCCTTTACCCATATATTCTTGTTCACTTTGTAATCCAAGATATTGAGCTGATGCACCTGTGGCAATAATCAGAGAATCAGACTCATAAGTGTTCACATTACCTGTTAATTTATAAGGCTTTGATGAGAGATCGGCATTTTCTATGTGATCAAAGATGACTTCAACTTCTAAAGATTCCACATGTTTCAACATTCTATCCATCAATTCTGGACCCTGCAGACCATCACTGTCCCCTGGCCAATTTTCTACATCTGTGGTTGTAGTTAATTGACCTCCTTGTTCCATGCCTGTAATTAAGCAAGGACTTAAGCCCGCTCTTGCTGCATAGACTGCTGCTGTATAACCCGCTGGACCTGACCCAAGTATTATTAATTTTCTTTCAAGTTTTTCCATTGTGATGATTATATAGTTATCTTTGAATTTTGTTATTCGGATTAGAACATCTTCCTAATAAACTATACAATAGGTAAAACCTAGATTTGTAAGTGGTAAAAAAGTCTCAAGCAATAAAAAAGAATTCAAACCAAGCAGTTTCGGTTTCTAAAATCCGTTTTAATAAACTCATATTAGATTCTTGGTTTATAGTGCAGGGGTTTTTAGGAATCTTCGTGCTGTTAGCTCTGACTACTTTCTCACCCAAAGATTTGGGTTGGAATAGCCAGGTTTTTTCTAGAAATAGTCAAGATATGGCACAAGTATCAAATGCTGTTGGTAGTTGGGGTGCTTACTTAAGTGACTTTTTACTGACAATTTTTGGGTATATGTCTTATATCCTTGTCTACTGGCTTTTATGGCCAATTGCTCGGCATTTTTTCTTAGCTAAGAATAGAGTGCCTTTATCTGATATCTATACAGGTTTACTGGGGGTAAAAATATTAGGCTGGATATTGGTAGTCTTGTCCGGAGCAACTCTTTTTTCTTTAGTGCTCGAACCAGGAAGCAGTTTTTTACCTCAAGAGGGAGGGGGTTTGGTCGGTTCAACAGTTTCCTCTATATTTATTATTCCACTTAGTTTTATTGGGAGCTTGTTACTGTTCACCTCACTTTTGCTCCTTGGACTGACATTATCAATTGAAGTCTCTTGGATAGCGCTAATAAACAAAATACAGCAATCTTTCCTTTCTTCAGGATCTTCATTTGGAGAGAAGTTGTCAGAACTCATATTCAACTTAAGAGAAAAACAAAAGCTGAGACAAGAAAAGCTAAGTAGGCAAGAAAAAGTCGTTATTAATACTAAAGTTAAGGAACAAACTAAGCCAGCTGAAGTAATTAAACCGAAACCAAAAATTGAAAAAAGCAAAAGAGTAGAGCAAGAAAAACAAACAGAGTTATTTGAGTATAAAGAGCCAAGTACTCCCCCAAAACTTTCTTTATTAGATGAAAAGAAAAATGAATATTCGGATGAGACATCTGAGGAATCACTTCGCAGATTGGGAGACTTAGTTGTTGCAAAATTAGCAGAATATAATGTTAATGATGTTGAGGTTGAATCAATACAACCGGGTCCAGTTGTCATTAGATTAGAGTTAAAACTACCCAGCGGTCTTAAAGTAAATCAGATATCAAATATAAGCAAAGATTTAGCTAGATCTCTCGCGAAAACGAGTGTAAGAATTGTAGAAGTTATAGAGGGTAAAGATACTATAGGTATAGAAGTTCCAAGAGAGGACAGGCAACCGGTACTTTTGAGTGAAGTTCTTTCAAGTAAAACTTATGATGATTCAAAGAGCCCAATTACCGTAGCTCTCGGAAAAGATATCAGTGGGTCTGCTGTAGTAGCTGATTTGGCTGCCATGCCACATCTACTGGTTGCCGGCACAACAGGATCTGGTAAGTCAGTAGCAATAAACTCAATGCTAATAAGTATCCTTTACAAGGCAAGTCCTGAACAGGTAAGAATGATTCTAATTGATCCCAAAATGCTTGAACTTTCAGTTTATGAAGATATCCCGCATTTACTTGCGCCAGTCATTACAGATATGAAGGAAGCTTCGAGTGGACTTCGGTGGTGTGTTAACGAGATGGAAAGGCGATATAAATTAATGGCACACCTTGGAGTAAGAAATTTGAATGGTTATAACAAAAAAGTTTCAGAAGCAATATCTTCAGGTAAACCAATCAAGGATCCTACTTGGAAAATTAATGAAGCAGAGGAGGGTGAAGAAGCACCAGACCTAGAAGAACTCCCATTGATTGTTTTGGCAGTAGATGAACTTGCTGATTTGATGATGGTTGTTGGAAAAACTGCAGAGCAGTTGATAGCAAGAATTGCACAAAAGGCACGAGCGGCTGGTATTCATATGCTATTAGCAACACAAAGACCCTCGGTAGATGTAATTACAGGACTTATAAAAGCCAATATAGCTTCTCGAGTGGCTTTTCAAGTAGCTTCAAAGATGGATTCTAGGGTTATATTAGATCAAGGTGGTGCTGAGCAGCTTTTGGGTAAAGGAGATATGCTTTACCTTGCTCCTGGAACTTCTATACCTCAAAGAGTTCATGGAGCATTTGTCGGAGATGATGAGGTGCAGAGAGTAGCCGATGATTGGAGACAAAGAGGAAAAGCAGAATATTTGGATGAAGTAACACAAGAGGAAGGGGCAGTTACCGGTATGCCTGGAATAGTCTCGGAAGAAAATGAGGATGGAGAGAAGGATGAACTTTATGATGAAGCGGTAGCATTTGTTGCTCAGTCAAGAAGAGCATCTATTTCTGCAGTGCAAAGAAGATTAAGAATAGGTTACAACAGAGCCGCGAGGATGATAGAAACCATGGAAGAGGCAGGGGTTTTAAGTCCTATGGCTTCTAATGGTAATAGAGAAGTATTGATACCGCCTCCTCCGGAGGATTAAGTTGAAACTGATTCTTTTTTTCTTTTTTCTTTTTTCACTCACTTCATATTCAAGCGAAAACATTGTACTTGTGGTATCTATGGACGGAGTTCGTCATGATTATGTTGATCAACCAGATTTAGAGGCATTTAGGTTTTTGAATGAAAATGGACTGAAAGCCAAGTCGTTAATTCCTGTTTATCAATCTTCAACTTTTCCATCTCACGTTTCAATGGCTACTGGCGTAACACCTGAAAAGCATGGGATTATGCATAACTCTTTTTACGATAGGTCAAAAGGTACTTATAGCTACAGCGGTGAAGCAGATTGGATAGAAAGTCCTCCAATATGGGCAATTTTGGAAAAACAAAACATCAAGACCGCAACTTATTTCTGGGTAGGCTCTGAGACAGACTGGAGAGGTATTGATATATCTTACAGTAAAGCACCTTTTGATGGAGAAATAGGCGAAGAAGAAAAACTCAATGAAATTATTAACTGGTTAACTTTAAAACCTGAACTACGTCCAAGATTAATCATGAGTTGGTGGAGAGGCACAGATTCGGTTTCTCATAGAATGGGCTCAACTCATCCCTTTGTATTTGAACAACTGCGAAAGCAAGATAAAATTTTGAAAAAGTTGATAGATGAGATAGGTGATTTAGGTCTTTGGAATGAAGTTACCCTTTTGGTTGTGAGTGACCACGGAATGTCTGATGTATCAAACTTCATTAATATAAAAAAGATACTCAATGATAGTTCTATAGATGCAAGAATTTCTTTGGGACCAGCAGTTGGGCATATTTTCTTAAACAATAAAGAAGAAAAAGATAAAGCTATTCAGGCTTTAGAAGTAAATCAATACCTGTCTGCATGGCCAATAGAAAATCTGCCATCAGCATATAATATGTATCACAAAGACAGGACAGGTGATGTTGTTGTCACTACTACTGCACCTAATATGCTGGTTAGAGGAATAATTTCCAATCCTCCCAAAGGTATGCATGGTTATAATCCTAAAATAAATGATGAAATGGATGGCATTTTTTTCGCGTATGGTTCAGGTGTTAGAAACAAAAAAATAGGCAAAATAGATCAGATCGATATTGCACCAACCATTTTGAACATACTTAGAGTCAAGATACCCGAACACATGACAGGCCGAATAATTAATTTGAATTAAATGAATAAATTTTTTTCTTTATTTTTGTATTTTGTGTCTTTTCAACTTCAGTTGATGGAAATAAGCCCACAAAATTTATTTGATATTTTTAATTCTAGAAGTTTTTTTAGTGCAGATTTCAATCAATCTACCATTCAAGATGATAAGGAACGAAAAATTCAAGGATCAATTAATGCAAGTAGGGATGGAAAATTTAAAGTAACCTATCTAGAGCCAATATCAGAGATAATTTCTTCAGATGGGAAAAACTTATTTAGGCTTGATTATGAGCTAAATCAGTTGGATATCTTTTCAGTTGAGGATTATTTTGCAAATATTGAATCCCCAATCAGTTTTTTTACTAAAAGTTCAGGTGAATTGAGTGAAATATATGCAGTCGATCATTGCGATCAAACAGATGAAATATCCGTTTGCTCACTCACTCCTATAGAGGACGATACATTTTTAAAAAAATTATTTATTTCTTTAGATATTAATACAATATATTCAATTAGTTACAATGATACGTTCGATCAAGAAGTAAAGATTTTTTTTACCAACCTAAGCTGGCAAAATCTTTCCGATGAAAAGTTCACTTTTGATATGCCTCCAAAAATAGATATTGTTTATCATTAGAAAGTTTTAGAATCTAACAATGATTGATACAAAACTGCTACGCAAAGAGACTAAACTCATAGCAGAGAATCTATATAAAAGAGGATTCATATTTGAAACTAAAAAATGGAATCAGCTTGAGACGAAAAGAAAAGAGTTGCAGAAGTTTAATGAAGAACAGCAATCAAAGCTAAATGAAATATCAAAAGAAATAGGCATTAAAAAAAACAATTCTATTGATTCTTCTGATCTTCAAAAACAGGCCAAAGACCTAACCACAAAGATTAAAGACCAAACGAAAGAACTAGAGAAGCTACTCAATGAGATTGATGAGTTCATTCTATCTTTACCTAACTTAATCGATAAAGATGTTCCTGTAGGAAAGGATGAAACAGATAATTTAGAGCTAAGAAAAGTGGGGAATCCAAGAGAATTTAGTTTTTCACCTATGGACCACCTTGAAATAGGTGGAAATAGAATTGACATGGAACTTGGAGCAAAGATTACTGGTTCTAGATTTAAAGTTCTCAAACAAGATATAGCTCTCCTTCAAAGAGCCTTGATAAGCTTTATGATAGATACACATGTTCATGAGCATGGCTATGAAGAAGTTTATGTTCCATATATTGTGAATAGAGAATCATTAGTTGGTACTGGTCAATTACCAAAATTTGAAGAAGATCTTTTCAAGATTGAAAATGAGAAAGGATTTTATTTAACTTCTACAGCGGAGGTTCCAGTTACTAATCTTATTAGAGATCAAATCATTGAATCAAAAAATCTTCCATTGAAATATGTTTGTCATACTCCGTGTTTTAGAAGTGAAGCTGGTAGCTATGGGAAAGATACGAAAGGGATCATGAGGCTTCACCAATTTGAGAAAGTAGAACTCGTGCAAGCTGTTGAAGCGTCTGATTCAGAGGAAGCCCTCGAGGAGCTTACCTCCCATGCTGAATCTATTTTAAAAAAATTAGAGCTACCATACAGGGTAGTATCTCTCTGCTCAGGTGACATAGGCTTTTCTGCTGCAAAAACATATGATTTAGAGGTGTGGGTACCTTCACAAAATACTTACAGAGAAATTTCATCTTGTTCAAATTTTAGAGACTTTCAAGCACGTCGATTGAAGGCAAGATGGAAAAAAGATAATAAAACCGAGATGTTGAATACTCTCAATGGATCAGGATTAGCATTGAGCCGAACACTTCTAGCGATTCTTGAGAACTTTCAAGAATCAGATGGGTCGGTTACCGTTCCAGAAGCCCTCAGAAACTATATAAAAAAAGACAAGATATTAGGCTAATATTCTTTTTCAAAAATGTTACAAAATTAAACTTAATTTTTATTCCTTTTACTTACAAGAGGTGTAGAATTGATATTGGAATTTGTTTAATTTTTGTTGGGGTTATATATGAAGTCAATCAAAAAATCATTTCTCCTTTTTTCTTCGGTTTTTTGTCTTAGCTTGCCTACCTTTGCTGATGTGGACACCACCTCAGGGATGAGAGGAACGGTGAATGTATCTGGAGCGACTGTCGTTGCAGAGCACACACCAACTGGCATCACTAAAACAACTACTACAGGAGCTTCAGGGAGCTTTTCTCTTTCTTTTCTTCCATTAGGCGGACCATATACAGTAAAAGTGTCTGCGCCAGGCTATGATTCTGAATCAATCAGCGGTTTGTTCCTAAATTTAGGAGATCCACTATCCTTCGGAGTTACTCTTACGAGCAGCACTGTTGCAGATGAAGTAGTTGTCACTGCTAAACCTGCTGAGGCATTCAAAATGGGTACAAGCACTACCTTGACAAGAGAAGACATGGACGCCGTGCCTACTATAAACCGTCAAGTGGCAGATTTTGCAAAAATGGATCCAAGGGTCTCGGTGAATGGAGGCGTTGGACGTGATGCTGAAATAAGCGTCATGGGGGCAAACTCTAGATTCAATGACTTCACCATAGATGGAATTAGTTTTAATGATCCTTTTGGATTAAATGATAATGGTTTTGGCACAATGAGAAACCCCATCAGTATGGATTTTGTTGATCAGATATCTATCGACATCACACCTTTTGATGTTTCAAGAGGTAATACCACAGGTGGTTCTATTGCTGTAGTAACTAAATCTGGTACAAATGAATTTCATGGATCTGCCTATTACCAAAAAAGGGATGAAAATAGTGTAGGTGATTTTCAAGGTGAAGATTTCCCAGAATTTGAAGATGAAATTATTGCATTAACTTTTTCAGGTCCACTGATTCAGGATAGACTTTTCTTCTTTGTTGGTTACGAAGAAAACACAGGATCTCTTCCAGGACTTTTTGGAACTAAGGACAGTGGTGCACAAAATCCTGCTCGAGTTGTGACGACCGCACTAGCAAATGAAATTAGGCAATATACCATTGATAATTATGGCGGCTATGATGCTGGTTACATCAATTTAGTAACTTATGATACAACTCATGAAGAATGGACAGCGAAGTTTGATGCGGTAATAAGTGATGCTCACAGAGCTACATTGAACCTGTCTCATTCTGAAGATCTGCTTCCACAGAGATACAATAACTGGTCAAGAACTGTCTTTAGCAATAACTGGTACTACAAACCTCCAGAGATAGACAGGGCCTCTTTCACTCTTTATAGCGATTGGACTGACAGACTTTCCACGAAATTCAAATATACGAGCTATGAGATGGAAGAGGATGATGCTTCATATGGCGACGATTTATTTCCAGAAATGAATATAACAATTACAGATCCGGTTACCGGTGATAGAGATAATGTATTCCTTGGTGGAGATCGGTACAGAGGAGCTAACTTGATTAACGTAGAAAGCGAATTTTTAACTTTCAAAGCTGATTACAACAATGATGATCATGTCTACACAGTAGGTTTCGAAAGAGATGACTCTGATGTAGTTAACCTCTTCATAGCTAGATACAACGGAGAGGTACGTTTTAGAAGTTTTGAAGATTATAAAAATGGAGTCTGGAGTAGGTTGAGAATACATGAACCTTATGCCGGACATGAGGCTGTTGGAACAATGGCAGCTGATTTCGAAGTTGAAAAAACTTCTATGTACATACAGGATAAATGGTTTGTTAACGATGACCTCACAGTCATGTTTGGCCTTAGATATGATGCTGTAGAGACCCCAATAGCTCCTCCTACTAATATTAATTTTGTTAAAGAATATGGTTTTTCTAATTCATCTAAATTTGATTTTGAATTACTGCAACCAAGATTCTCGTTTAATATGGATGTTACTGACTTATTTGCAAGCCGAGA
>ENA-OSEY01000453-OSEY01000453.1-marine-metagenome-genome-assembly--contig:-NODE-453-length-30520-cov-4.383766_pt1 | contig 30520 bp, 26 predicted proteins | sample MGYA00248465_ERZ534230 | MGnify/ENA primary metagenome ERZ534230 (study PRJEB26409, sample SAMN06344110) | marine metagenome | isolation source: Sea water from surface | place: Atlantic Ocean:Southern...
CTTTGAGGCTTTCAAATCTACCACTATTTCCACTATGTCCTGCACTCATGTTTACTTTCATGATTATAGGATTATCGCTTTGATTATAGTCTCTAAGCTTAGCAACATACTTCGCAGGCTCATAATATTGAACTTGGGAATCCCAAAGACCAGCCGTAACTAGAATACTAGGATATTCTAGTTTATCGATATTATCGTAAGGCGAATAACGCAAAATGTATTCAAATTCCTCCTTAATTTCGGGGTTGCCCCACTCACTATATTCTCCAGTTGTTAAGGGAATACTGGGATCTGACATTGTCGTTACTACATCCACAAAAGGAACATTAGAAACTATTCCGCTATATAGTTTTGGCTCCATATTGACTATTGCTCCCATGAGCAATCCACCTGCACTTCCACCTCCCGCGTAGACCCTTTCCGGATCTCCCAATCCAAGCTTTAGTAATCCTTTAGTAACATCAATAAAATCATAGAAGGTATTTAACTTATTAAAAATCTTTCCATCCTCATACCACTGCCTTCCAAGTTCTTGTCCCCCTCTTATATGAGCTATAGCAAAAATAAAGCCTCGATCTAGCAGCGATAACCTAGAAGAACTAAAACCTGCATCAATGGAGTGACCATAGGATCCATAACCATATACGAAAAGAGGATTCTTATTTTTTAAATATCTATCTCTTCTATAAACCAAAGACACAGGAACTTGTGTCCCGTCCCTTGCAGAAATAAATTTCCTTTCCACTTTGTAGTCACTTGACGAAAAAATTCCTTTAACCTCTGCTTCTTTTAAAAGCCTTTTTCGCCCAGTATCCAGTTTTACAGAAAACAAACTATCTGGAGTTCTCATGCTTGAGTAACCAAAATAAAATCTATCTACATCATACTCAGGATTAGATGCTAGGTAAGCCGTATAGCTTGGGTCATTAAAATTTACCGTGCGAGAATTTAAACTTTCTTTGTCCAATATTCTAAGCTTTTTTAGTCCATTCTCCCTTTCCATAACGACTAAATGTTTAGGGAAAGGAATAACAGCCTGTAAAAGTACTGCCTCTCTGTGAGGTATTATTTCCTTCCAATTTTCTTTGACTTTTGAGTCAATAAGATTCACTTCTAGCAATCTAAAGTTTGTTGCATTCCAGTTAGACTCAATTAAAAAACGATCGCTTGCAGGATCGTGATCAACTGAATAGAGATGATCCTTTTCTCGTTTATAAAAAATCTCAGGACTACTTGTTGGATTATTGGATTTTATTAGTCTTGTTTCAGAGCTAGTAGTTGATGAAATGCTCAACTCAATAAACTCCATAGAACGTGTATTGCCAACAGACAAATAAAAAGTTGTATCTTTTTCTTCATACACTAGCTCGTCTGTGTCTTGAGAAGTTCCAACTTTATGTCTAAATACTTTGTGAGGGAGGAGTGTTTCCTCATCTCTGAGAACATAAAATAAATAATCTCCTTCTGCAGACCATGCCATATCGCCCGATGTATTCTCTATGACATAGTCATAGGTCTCATCTTTTGCAAGGTCTTTAAATTTTATGGAATACTGTCTCCTACCATTTATGTCCTCTGCATAGGCCATCAAACTCTCGCTAGGAGATATACTCCAATTGGCTAACTGATAGAAGTCCTTGCCATGAGCCAACTCATTTACATCAAGCAGTACAATCTCCTCAGAGTTTTTATTTTTTCTTCTTATATAAATCGCATATTCGTTTTCTGGTTCATACCTTCTGAAGTATTCATAATTTTTTAAACGAATTGGTACCGAATCTTCTTTTTTTGGAATTCGATCAGTTATCTCCTGAAACAACTTATCCCTTTCATCTAGACCAGAAGCGAACCATCCCTCCAGATAAGCATTCTCAGTATTTAGATGGTCTATGACCTCTTGATCTTTTCTAGTGTCATCCCTCATCCAATAATAATTATCCACTCTCTTTACACCATGAGCATCAAAAGTTACTGGTATTTTTTTTGGTGAAGGTTTCAAATCTCTTAAATTATCTTTGTTTAGGTCTGAGGCTATTTGCAAGGAAAAGTAGATTAACAGAAAAGTAAGTGCAGTTTTAATCATAGTTTACTTTTTTCTTCTCTTTATAATTCTTTTTCTTTTTTTGAGCTGCCTCACGTTTAGTTTATTAGTCCTATCTTTGAAAGGGTTATTTTGCTCTTTGTAGATAATCTCTAGTGGTGTGGAACCTAAATTTAATTCTTTTCTGAAATGATTTTCTAAATATCGTGTATAGCTTTCTTGAATTTGTTTCAAGTTATTACCATGTATAACAATTCGAGGAGGAGTTTTTCCTCCAGAATGGGCATACCTTAATTTAGGTCTGAAGCGGCCAGACATAGCTGGTTGTTGATTAAAAACTGCGTATTTTAAAATCTTATTAAGAATAGAAGTATCCAAATCTTTTAAAGTATCTTTATAGCTAGAAGAAGCTAATCTTATTAATTTTTTTAAACCCTTTTTCTCTTTCGCAGAGATGTAGTGGAGATTTGTGTAGCTTGCGAACTTTAACTTTAGATTAATTTTACTTTCTAAATTTGCCATGTCGGTTCTATTAAGCAAATCAATTTTATTTGCCACCAGAATTACCGGTCTTCCGATCGCTAGTGTTAGTCCCAAGAGATGTATATCTTGATCGACAATATTTTCAGAACCATCCACTAGCAATATCACTAAATCAGACCTTTTGATTGAATCTATAGATTTTGAGACAGAAAATTTTTCAGGATCTTCTTTAATTGATCTTTTGCGCCTCATTCCAGCAGTATCAATAAGAGTGAACTTCTCTCCATTCATTTCCAAAGGAACGTCAATTGAATCTCTTGTAGTGCCTGATAAAGAAGAAACTACTAATCTATCTTCTCCAATCAAAGCGTTAACAAGTGTTGATTTACCTGCGTTTGGCCTACCAATAATTGAAAGCTTAAGGGAGTCATCAGATAAAGCATTCTCATTGAATTCCTCCTGGTCGAATTCAGAAAGTATTTCTCTAAGTTCATGAAAACCTCTGTTGTGAGATGCAGACAAAAAAACAATTTTTTTAAAACCCAGAGAATTAAATTCAGATGCCGACTCTTCCAACATTTCATTGTCAGTTTTGTTAACCAACAAAATTATTTCTTTGTTTTGTTTTCTTAATGAAAGAGATATTTCTTTATCTAATGGAAGGAGGCCATCTATAGCATCAACTACAAACAAAATAACATCTGCTTCTTGTATAGCTAAATCGGTTTGTTCCTTTATGATGAAAGAAATATCATCCGATTCCTCATTTAATCCACCAGTATCAATTAAGCTGATTAAGCTATCTTTAAGATTTCCATACTTCCTATCTCGTGTTATACCAGAAAAGTCAGCTACTATTGCAGACTTGGATCCAGTTAATATGTTAAAAATGGTGGATTTACCTACATTTGGTCTACCGATAATAGCTGCAATCGACATGGCTCAGATATCCAAAATCGCTCACTTTAGAGAGAATTTCTGTACTCTTCCTGCAGAATCTGAAATGAGAAGATAGGATCCTTTAGAGACAATCTCTTTAATTGGATTTCTTGAGACCTTCTCTCTTCCTTCAAAATTTCCAGTTTGTGCATTCAAAAGATGCACATAACCTTCTAAGTCTCCAACAACAATTAAATTACTTATTGAAACTGGCGAAGTTAACTCTCTCAACTGTAGATCTTCTTGGTCCCATATCAGCGCACCAGTAGCAAGTCCAAATGCCTTCAAAATACTCTTGCTATCAACAACTACAACTCTATTTCCATTTGAAGTAAGATCCTTTACAGTTGATACTTCTTCCTGCCAGGCAGGTCTACCATCACGAAGATTAATAGCTATGATATTTCCTTGATAGGATGCTGCAATCAATAAATCATTAGCTATCAGGGACCGTCCATCAACATCAACTATCCTTTCGAGCTCCGATTTTCCTTCATTAAGAGTGATTGGCAACTCAAGTCTGACAGCTCCCGAATCGGGATAAATCATTGCCACTTTGCCATTTGCAAAACCTGTAAAAATAAAACCTTCTTCCAAAAGGGGCCATGAAGTTCCTCTTAATGTGAGACTTGGTAATACTGCTTGATAAAACCAATCTCGCTCTCCATTTTTTGCATTAAAACCACTCACCCTTCCATCTACAGTTTGAAGAATAATATGATTGCCTGTATTGATAGGGGGAGATAGGCTTTCACTTGAAATTTCAGTTCGCCAAAGCTCCTTTCCATCTTTGTGACTCAAAGCAACTAACTGTCCATCAAATGTGCTGTAACTTATAGTTTTATAATTAGCATCAATTCCAGTAGAGATTATTTCCTCAGTATCTTTTGACCAAACTTTCTTACCCGAATTTAAATCAATTGCGATGAGGTACCCGCTTGAATTAAGAAAATAAACTTTTTCGTCATAAACAGCCGGGATAAGCCTTCCGTAAAGAAAATCATTTCCTAATGATGAGCTCCATTCTCTGACAAGCTCACGCTTTTCCTCTATCGAATAAAGTTCAGTTGGACCCTCTTCTTCCTCTTCATCACCCCAGAATTTCATCCAGCTCAATGATGAGCAGCTTGAAAGCACAAAAATTAAAGACACTAATAGTGGAAAGCGAAATTTACTCAATGTCTCCACCATCCAAATCTGAAATTTTCATATTTATCATAGCTTGAGAAGCTTGGTTAGTACTATTCTGCAGGGCAAGCAGATAGCTAACTCGTGCAGCAGAATAATCACCTAATTTATTTTGGGCATCTCCTTTTATCTCAAGCATTGATGAGGTTAATAGTTCAGAATTCTCGAATAATTGAATAACCTCTTTATATTTACTTTGTTCCATGTAAATTTTAGAAAGTCTTATTTGAGCTGCAACCCTTAAGGGATTAAATTCTTCACCTGAAATGGGATTGTTATTAATTACCAAATTTAAGTATTGAATGGCCTCTTCAAACTCATCTGATTTAAAAGATTTCTTTGCCTCGTTTAATCTTACAAAGTCAGCATAGACGGTATTTGAAAAATCTTGCAGGATTTTGTCTCCGAACTTTTTATCTTCTGTTTCCAAGTAACTTTGATACAAAGTAGCTGAGATAAAATCACTCTCTTCCGAAGAAGATAATAAATAATCTCTACTCACAATAAAGAAAATTGGTGCGACAAGCACTAGGACGATTAAATACTTATATCTATCCCATAGACCTAAAAGGATCTCTTGTTGTTCTTCTTGAGAGGCGGAAAAAAAATTAGACATGATTATTTGTTATAGAGTTACTGATTTCTGATTTTACTTCTTCAAGAGAAAGTTTTTTTTGTTCTGATTTAATTCTTAAATCTTTAAATGAAATTTCGTCATTTAATAATTCCTCTTCCCCAATTATTAATGCTATTTTAGCACCAGATTTATCTGCTTTCTTAAATTGAGATGAAGGACTTTCTAATCCTAAATTGCTCTTTATCGTCAATGATGGATTGGAGTCTCTTAATTCCTCTGCAATTATTATAGCTCTCTTCGCTGCCTCTTCAGATAAACATATAAAGTAAATATCTAAATCTTCTCTAATATGTAATTTGTTTGTCTCGGTAAGTAACAATACTAACCTTTCCAATCCTAGAGAGAAGCCAACTGCCGGACAAGGCTTGCCACCGAGCTCCTCCACAAGATGATCGTAACGACCTCCTCCAAGAATTGTATCTTGGGAGCCTAATAAATCTGTTTTCCATTCGAATACGGTATGATTATAGTAATCCAATCCCCTAACCAGTCTTGGATTCAAAGAATAATCGATTTTTGCTTGATCTAAAATATTTAACAGTTTATCAAGGTGACTTCTGGAAGATTCATCTAAAAAATCTTCTATGCTTGGAGCATCTTTAAGAATATCTTGAATCTCGATTGACTTGGAATCTAAAATTCTCAGCGGGTTTTCCAACAGTTTCCTTTTTGAATCTTCATCTAAATCATTTTTTTTGGAACTTAAAAAATCTACTAAAGACTCAGAAAAATATTTTCTCGCTTTTTCATCACCTAAGTTATTTATCTCGAGTCTTACTTCATTTTCGATACCGAGTTCTTTCCAAAACCTTGCAGTCATGAATATTAGTTCAGCATCGACTTCGGGAGAGTTTAAGCCAAATACTTCAGCACTAAATTGATGAAATTGTCTTGAGCGGCCTTTCTGAGGTCTCTCATATCTGAACATCGGTCCCGAATACCAAAGTCTCGCCTTATCAGTTCTGATGAGATCATTATCAATTGCTGCTCTGACACAACCTGCAGTACCCTCAGGTCTCAAGGCAACGCTTTCTCCGCCTTTGTCTTGAAAAACATACATCTCTTTTGTGACGATGTCCGCTGCCTCATTCGATCTTGTGAATAATTCACTTTTCTCAACTATTGGAAAACGAATTTCCTGATAACCATAAGAACTTACAATTGACTTTAAAACTTTTTCTAAATGCGACCAACTCTTGACCTCTAACGGACTAAGATCGTTCATTCCTCTTATAGTCTGTATTTTTGCCATCAATTTTTTATTATGAGATTTTTTTTAGCCTCACTTTTCTCCTTTACCTTAGCCCTAATTAGAGCTTCAAGATGTTCAGCTAGATTATCGCTATCAACTTTATGGTCCGGCTTTCCATTGATATAGATCAGATTCTTGGGCGATCCACCAGTAACTCCAATATCTGTATGCTTAGATTCACCTGGGCCGTTTACATAGCAACCAATCACTGCGACGTCTAAGTCCTCTTTAATATCTTCTAGTCGTGACTCTAATTTATTCATTGTTCCGATAACATCAAAATTCATTCTCGAACAACTTGGACAAGCTATAAAATTTATGCCCCTTGATCTTAATTTTAAACTCCTGAGAATATCCCATCCAACTTTTACTTCATCTACAGGATCAGAAGCTAAAGATATCCTGATAGTATCTCCAATCCCCTCCATCAACAAAGAACCAAGCCCCATTGCTGATTTAACAGTCCCAGACCTAAAGCCACCTGCCTCAGTTATGCCTAAATGCAAAGGTTGATCAATTAACTTGGATATTTTTTTATAGCTTTCAATTGTTAAGTGTACATCCGATGCTTTGATGCTTAACTTAAAGTCTTCAAAGTTATATTTTTTTAAAATATTTATGTGATTCATCGCCGACTCAACAAGAGCATCTGAATTTGGCTCTCCATATTTAACTTGAAGTTTTCTCTCCAATGATCCAGCATTTATCCCAACCCTGATTGGAGTATTTGTATCTTTTGCTGCTGCTATAACTTCTCTGATTTTTTCTTCCTTTCCAATGTTTCCAGGATTAATTCTTATGCAGTCAGCTTTGCCTTTGATTGCTTCTAGAGCCATTGTGTAATCAAAATGAATGTCGGCTACAAGGGGAACTGGAGACCTTTTTTTTATTTTCCTGAAGGCATCTGCAGCCTCTTGATCAGGCACAGAAACCCTAACTATATCTGCCCCAGCATCAGATAACTGCTTAATTTGATCTGAAGTAGACTCAACATCATTGGTTAAGGTATTTGTCATGCTTTGAACAGTGATAGGAGAATCACCACCTACTGGGATATCTCCAACAAAGATCTTCCGTGTTTTTCTTCTAATTATCTGGTGTTCAGAATTCACTACAAGCTCCAACAGGCAAAACTATACAACTCACTTGATTCCTATTAGTCAGTCTTTCTAGACTCACAAGCGCATCATTATATGACAGTTCTATGTTTTTAGAGTTTCCTGCAATGACTTTTACTGATGTAACTTTAAAAGAGTAGTTTTCTCCTGCTTTAGCTAATTTATAAAGAAGCCTTTCTTCCTTCGAGTAAACCTCCAACCAGCAATCGCCAAGCACTTTTAATTGTAATTGATCCTTTGAGATTATCTCTTCGTTATTTGATTTAGTGCCAACTTGAATATCAAGTTCTTCATAAAGTACATTATCTTTGATTTTTATTTTGGGGGAATTTAAAGTTTTGTTTTCTTGCTTAGGTGCTATTGTCTCTTGGAAATTTTTATTCGATTGCTCTTCTATAGTAATCTCTGCTTCTCCATCTTCTGGGAACTTTTGTTTAGAAACCTCAACAATCTTTATCGGAGAATTTCGCTCGAAAATAACATCTGTTAAAAAAAATAAAAGTAGTAATGTCGAGATAAAAGCTAGCAAAGATAATGAAGCAGGATACTCCTTTAGTTTATTAAAAATAGCTCTGTTCGAATTAACTGACTCCCTTGTAGAATTTTCACATAATAGAACTAACCTTTCGTTATATTTGTCTATTATTATGTCTGGATTTAGATCCAGTTTTCTTGCGTAAGCCCTTAAAAAGCCTTTTATGTATGCTTCACCACCTGGTATTACTGAAAAATTCTCCTCTTCTAGAGCAATTAGATAAACTTCATCAATTTTTAGCTCTGAGGATAATTTCTTATATCTTAGTCTTTTTTTCTTCCTAGCGGAGGATAGAATTTTTCCTACAGAATTGTCATCACTATTTTTCACTGTTCCATTTAATTCAGCCAAAAAAGTAACTTATTTCTCGTTTAGCTGATTCAGGAGAATCTGAACCATGAACAGCATTTGCATCAATTGATTCAGCGAAGTCTGCTCTTAAGGTACCAGCATCGGCCTCTTTTGGATTAGTGTTTCCCATAACTTCTCTATAGTTAGATATTGCGTTTTCTCCTTCTAAAATCTGTACTTGAACAGGTCCTGATGTCATAAAAGCAATAAGATCAGCGAAAAAAGGCTTCCCCTTGTGTTCAATATAGAAGCCTTCAGCTTTTTCTTGATCTAAGTGAAGACTTTTCTTGTCAATTATATTCAATCCAGCATCTTCAAGCCTTTTACAGATCTCATCTACATGCCCTTTTGCTACTGCATCAGGTTTAATTATTGATAGTGTTTGCTCTATTGCCATCTTTTCCCCCTAGTTAAAAAAAGGCGCATTATACTGTTTCAATGAATAATATCTATTCTCTCTCTTCGAGCCATAACATCTGAATAGCTTCTAGAATTTTTTCATTGGATCTATCAGGATCATCCTCAAAATTTTCAAGATTCATTATCATCTCCCTTAAGTCAGTAAAAAGGATATATGTAGGATCAAGATCCGGAAACTTTTCAAAAAGTTCAACTGCTATGTCATTTACATCTGTCCAGAGCATTAGTGATTCTCCGAGACCATATTAATAGTGTACTTTGGAAGCTCGACATCGAGATCAGTATCCGTGATCTCCACCTGGCAACTAAGCCTTGACTCAGATTCAAGACCCCAAGCTTTATCCAACATATCCTCTTCATCATCTGATGCTTCACCTAGACTCTCAAAACCTTTTCTGACAATCACATGACACGTAGTACAAGCGCAAGATAACTCACAAGCATGCTCGATCTTTATTTGGTTTTGCAATAAAACTTCAGCAAGTATCTCTCCTGACTCAGCGTCTATTTCTTTACCTTCAGGGCATAATTCTTCATGAGGGAAGACTCGAATTTTTGTCATGTGAAGTTAAGTATTTATTTCAAAGCTTTCGCCGCAACCGCAAATTGCTTTGACATTTGGATTAAGAAATTTTACTCCCTCATTAACTCCTTCGACTTGAAAGTCAACTTTTGTTCCCTTTAAGAACTTAAATGAATCTGGGTCGATAAAAATTGAGATTTTGTCAAAATTGAAAACAAGGTCATCCTTGCTAATTTTCTCAACATAGTCAATTTGGTAGGTGTATCCAGAACAACCAGTAGATTCAGAAACTGAAAGCCTTATGCCTTTATAGAGATGTCCATCTAAGTTTGATGCAAAGTGTTCTACAGCTGATTCTGTCAAACTGAATTCAGCAGGTGTGTAGGATGTAACTGTGTTATCTGACATGTTATAACTTTGACTCGTAATCCTCGATTGCTTTCTGGATACTATCTTCTGCAAGAACTGAACAATGAATCTTAATTGGAGGGAGGTCCAAAGCCTCAGCTATATCCTTATTTTTTATTTCCTTAGCTTCTTCCAAGGTTTTACCCACCAACATGTCAACTAGCTCGCTTGAGGAAGCAATTGCTGAACCACAACCATAAGTTTTGAATTTAACGTCGCTAATTACGTGACTGTTATTCTTTGGTGCGCATTTTATTTGGAGCCTCATTACGTCACCGCAGGCCGGGGCTCCAACCATACCAGTTCCAATATCAGAATCTGACGGATCCCATCTACCAACACTATTTTTTTCTGGTTCGTTTAATGTATTCTCGAATTTTTCTACAACTTTTTTACTGTATGCCATAATTTTTCCTTTTTAGTTTTAGCCCTCAGCCCATTCAATTGAATCCATATCAACACCATCTTTATACATATCCCATAAAGGCGATAAAGTCCTAAGTTTTTCAACAGAATCCTTAACAAGATCAATTGTATAATTTACTTCTTCTTCGGTGGTAAATCTGCCAATAGCAAACCTTATTGAGCTGTGAGCTAACTCGTCTTTTAATCCTAAGGCGCGGAGAACATATGAAGGCTCTAAGCTTGCTGATGTGCAAGCAGATCCTGATGAAACGGCTATGTCTTTCAAGGCCATTATTAAAGATTCACCTTCTACATAATTGAAACTTACATTCAAAAATCCAGCGGCTCTTAAAGACTCATCTCCGTTCAAATATACTTCTTCCATATCTTTAATGCCATTCCAAAATTTTTCTCTCAGAGCTGTAATCCTTGCATTATCATTTTCCATCTCTAACTTGGCAATTCTAAATGCCTCTCCCATTCCAACTATTTGATGAGTTGCAAGAGTACCTGACCTCATTCCTCTTTCATGCCCACCCCCATGAATCTGAGCTTCTAGTCTCACTCTAGGTTTCCTCCTTGCATAAAGAGCACCAATTCCTTTTGGACCATAGGTTTTATGTGCTGAAAAAGACATAAGATCAATATTCATAACCGATAAATCAATTGGAAGTTTACCAGTGCTTTGAGCAGCATCTACGTGAAATACTACTCCTGCATCTTTAGTGATATTACCTATAGCCTCAATATCATTGATTACACCAATTTCGTTATTAATGTGCATGAGTGAAACAAGGATAGTATTGCTAGTAATCGCAGCTCTAACTTGAGATGGAGTAATAATGCCATTGTTATTTGGTTCAAGATAAGAGACTTCAAATCCCTCTCTTTCAAGCTGACGACAGCTATCAAGGACTGCCTTATGTTCAATCTTTGAAGTAATAATATGATTACCTTTGGATTTATAAAATCTTGCTGCACCTTTTATTGCAAGGTTGTCTGACTCAGTTGCACCTGAAGTCCACACAATTTCTCGTGGATCACAGTTCACCAGATCAGCTACATGCTGTCTAGCTTCCTCAGTTGCTTCTTCTGCTTTCCAACCAAAAGCATGAGATCGTGAAGCAGGATTTCCAAAGTTACCATCTAATGATAAGCAATCTTGCATTTTTTTTACGACCCTTGGGTCTGCTGGTGTAGTGGATGCGTAATCTAAATATATAGGTAGTTTCATAAATTATCCTGTTGCAATTAAAACATCTTGTTTTGAGCTTAAGTTATGAATACCTCTCCTTTCTGAAATAACATCGTCCAAGGACTTTGCCATCAAAAAATCATTAACATTCTCATTGAAATCTATCCAAAAATTGTGTGCTATACATTTTGATCCACCATTACAGGTTCCCTCTCCTGAACACTGTGTAGCATCCATTTTTTTTTCAACAGCATTTATAATTTCACCTATCATTATCTCTTTACTAGACCTAGATAACTTGAAACCTCCTTTGGGGCCTCTTACTGCAGACAAAATACCAGCTTTTCTTAAGAAGCTAAAAATTTGCTCAAGATAGGCTGGCGGAATGGATTGCCGCTCAGCAACTTCTGATATTTTAGAATATGTGGAATTGTTTTTTTCATGCACAGCTAGGTCTAAGACCGCTGTAACGGCATATTTTCCTTTTGAGGTTAGATTCACGCCGGGAATTGTATATTCCTGAGTAATATAGTCAAGAATTATTATGAAAATTACACCATTTTTTAGGTACATGTACCCTGTACCCTTTAAATTTGCTAAAATTTGTTAAAAGTATTGGTAATATCGAAAATAATATGTACCATACAAGAATAATATTTAAGGATAAAATTTACTTATGAGCAGCATGGACACTAGGTATCTTTTTAAAAGGTACAATACGTGGTGGGTAAAAGTAGCTGTACCTAAAAATTTGCGTGATGAGCTTGGATATGACCTCAGAAGGTCATTGAAAACTCATGAATTAGAGAAAGCTCAAGAACTTAGATGGCAAGTAGTAGAGCAGCTGAAATCTAAGATAAATGAGGCAAAGCAAATTGAGACTCTTAATGAAACAGTAGATTCAAGCCTCGAAACTGTTGTCAATTATGTTCTACCTACAGAAACTCAAAATCCTCAATATTATCACAAGGTGGTTGACTGTCAGCATGCTTGTCCAGCTCATACTCCTGTACCGGAGTACATACGCCAGATATCTCAAGGAAATTATAATGATGCTTATATGCTTAATTGGGAGTCGAATGTGTTCCCAGGGATACTTGGAAGAACATGCGATAGACCTTGTGAGCCTGCTTGTAGAAGAACAAGAACTCATGAAAAAGCCGTCGCTATCTGTAGATTGAAAAGAGTAACATATGACTACAAAGATGATATCTCTTCCCTTCTACCCAAGCCTGAAGAAAAGAATGGAAAAAAAGTAGCACTAATAGGAGGTGGGCCTGCATCATTAACTGTTGCCAGAGATCTTGCATTGACTGGATACGAATGCACTTTATATGAAAAAGATCCTCAGGCAGGTGGTCTAATGAGGACTAATATCCCTTCTTTTAGACTTCCAGAGGAAGTTTTAAATGAAGAAGTTGACCAAGTTCTGGATCTTGGGATCAAAACTAAATTTAATTCGGAAATTAAGAGTATGAAAAAAATGCTCGAAAAAGATTACGATGCAATTTTTGTAGGAACTGGTGCTCCAAAAGGTAGGGATATTAATATCGAAGGACGAGAAGAGGCTGATAAAAATGTTCATATAGGTATTGATTGGTTAACAAGCATAGCATTTGAACATACTAAGTCTATTGGAAAAAAAGTATTAGTTTTAGGAGGTGGAAACACCGCCATGGACTGTTGTAGAACTGCCATAAGACTGGGAGCTGAAGATGTAAAAGTAACAGTTAGAAGTCCATTTGATCAAATGAAAGCATCTGAGTGGGAAATTGAGGATGCTATGGGAGAAGGCATTCCCATACATGATAATCATGTTCCTAAACGCTTCATTGTTCAAGATGGGCAACTTGTTGGAATGGAGTTTGAAAAGGTAGAAGCTGTCTTTGATGACAAAGGAAAAAGAAGCCTTGTCCCGACCGGAGATGACCCAGTCATTTTCGAATGTGATGACGTTCTTGTTGCCATAGGTCAAGACAATGCCTTCGAATGGATCGAAAGAGATATCGGGATTGAATTTGGAGAATGGGATATGCCAATTGTGGATAAAGTAACCTTTCAATCATCTCATCCTAAAATATTCTTTGGTGGAGATTCTGCTTGGGGACCCGAAAACATAATATGGGCAGCAGCTCATGGGCATCAGGCTGCTATTTCCATCGATAAATTTTGCAATGGTAAAGATTTATTTTCGAGGCCTGAACCAACAACCACTCTTGTAAGTCAAAAAATGGGAGTACATGAGTGGTCATATGACAATGATATATCCCAAGCAAAAAGATATTTGGTACCTCATGCAGATCAGAAAGATGCGTTGAAAGATTTAAAAATGGAAGTAGAGTTAGGATTCGATGAAATAACTGCTCTAGAAGAGGCTCAAAGATGCTTAAACTGTGATGTTCAAACTGTTTTCTCAGAAGATTTGTGCATAGAGTGTGATGCTTGTGTTGATATATGCCCCACTGACTGTATTAGCTTTGTTCAAAACGATTCCGAAGAAAATTTGAGAAACAAGCTTAGGATTCCGGCTGTCAATTTAAATCAGCAAATTCTTGTTTCGAAAAACTTAGAACAAACAGATAGAGTAATGGTCAAAGATGAGGATGTCTGCCTTCATTGTGGACTTTGTGCTGAAAGATGTCCAACTGGAGCATGGGATATGCAAAATTTCCTTTATCAAGAAGCTAAGGTGTATTCGTGAGCAAAATAAAATCTGTAAATGATTTTGTAATAAAATTCGCAAATGTTAATGGCTCAGGATCTGCAAGCGCCAATCAAATGTTCGCGAAAGGAGTTTTCAGGTCCGGTATTCCTGTAAGCCCAAAGAATATATTTCCATCAAATATTCAAGGACTGCCTACGTGGTTCGAAGTAAGAGTAAATGAAAAAGGTTACTTAGGAAGGCGTGAAGGTATCGATATTTTCGTCGCAATGAACCCACAATCCTATGCTAAAGACGTAGCAGAACTAAAAAAAGATGGGTATCTTATTTACGACTCGTCATGGAAAAGGGATTTTGGAAGAGACGATATTAACGTGCTCGAAATACCTCTAACAAAGTTGTGTGTGCAAGAATTTACGAACCCCAAACAAAGATTACTATTCAAAAACTTAGGATATGTAGGACTTCTGGCTTCAATTCTTGAAATGGATAAAGAGGTCTATGTTTCCCTTATTGAGGAACAATTCAAGGGAAAAGAAAAACTTATAGAACCAAATGTAAAAGCTCTAAATATTGGATTCAACTACGCCGAAGAGAACTTTAAGGATTTTTGTGAAATAAAAGTAAATAAATCAGATAAAACGGACGGTTTAATACTAACTAGTGGAAATGATGCTGCGGGGCTCGGGTGTGTCTATGGAGGTGCTACAGTTTGCGCTTGGTATCCTATCACTCCATCTACGTCCCTTGCTGAGTCCTACAGTAAATATTGTGAAAAACTCAGGATTGAGATTGGTACAGATAAAAACAAATTTGCTTTTATTCAAGCTGAAGATGAATTAGCAGCAATGGGTATGACAATAGGTGCAAACTGGAATGGTGCTAGGGCCTTTACAGCAACAAGCGGACCTGGTGTTTCCTTAATGAGTGAATTCATTGGATTGGCCTACTTTGCTGAAGTTCCCTCAGTATTGTTTAATGTTCAAAGAGGCGGTCCTTCAACAGGGATGCCTACTAGAACTCAACAGTCAGATATTCTATGCTCCGCGTACGCTTCTCATGGGGATACTAAACATGTGCTTCTCATCCCTTCAGATCCAAAAGAATGTTTCGATTTTGCTGTTGAGGCCTTTGATCTTGCCGATAGACTTCAAACTCCAGTAATAGTTCTTCTTGATTTAGATTTGGGAATGAATGACTGGTCTACGGCAGAATTTGAATGGGATGATGAAAGAGATTTTGATCGTGGCAAAGTATTATCAAAAGAGGATTTAGATGGTATTGAGAAATTTGGTCGCTATTTAGATGTAGATGGTGATGGTATTCCATACCGCACTTATCCTGGTACTCACCCTGAAAAAGGAGCTTACTTTACCAGGGGAACTTCACATGATGAATATGCTGGATATACTGAAGATGGAGTAAAAAATGCAGAAATGCTTTCAAGGCTCCTAAAGAAATTTCAGACAGCTTCCTCCTTAGTTCCTGCTCCAGTTTTCAATCAAGAAAAGAATGAAAGTACTATGGGCATAATCTACTTTGGGAGTACTGATTGCTCTATGCAAGAAGCCCTTGATTCACTAGCAGAACAAAATCTTCAAATTGATGCAATGCGACTCAGAGCTTTTCCTTTCAACCTAGAAGTATGGGAATTTATTGAAGATCATGATCTTTTATTTATCGTAGAACAAAACAGAGATGGTCAAATGAGAACTTTATTAATGGCTGAAGGAGGAATCCTGCCAGAAAAGCTTGTCTCAATTCTTTGTTTTGATGGGCAACCTATCACAGCAGAACACATCATAAATAAAATTAACGCACATTTGTCTGGTAAGCCAGCTTTGGCGGCATCTTAGGAAATAGTTATGACCTATATAGTTAAACCTAAAAATCATCACCCTTTATTAGAAAAAAATGATCTTGGCCTCACAAGGCGTGACTACGAGGGAGCTGTATCAACCCTTTGTGCAGGTTGTGGACATGATTCTATAAGCTCAGCAATTGTAGAGGCTTGCTTTCAACTAAGTATAGAATCTTATAAAGTTGCTAAATTATCAGGTATCGGATGTTCCTCAAAAGCACCGGCTTACTTCCTGAATCAATCACATGGTTTCAACTCTGTCCACGGCAGAATGCCATCAATAGCCACAGGAGCTGCCATGGCAAATCATGATTTGTTATATCTTGGAATCTCTGGTGATGGGGACAGCGCCTCTATTGGTATTGGACAGTTTGTCCATTGTGCCAGGAGGCAGTTGAACATGACCTATATAGTTGAAAATAACGGTACTTACGGTTTAACGAAAGGACAATTTTCAGCTACTAATGACCTTGAATCCAAAAGCAAATACGGTGATGACAATTTATTTCCTTCTATTGACCTCCCCTCTATGGCAATACAATTAGGTGCAAGTTTTGTGGCTAGAAGCTTTTCTGGAGATAAAGATCAATTAGTACCATTACTAAAGGCTGCCCTTTCACATAAAGGTTTTTCATTCCTTGATATCATTTCTCCTTGTGTAACTTTCAATAATCACAACACCTCTACCAAAAGTTACGACTACATTAGAGAGCATAATGATAGCCTATCGAAGCCAGATTTCGTCCCCTCTGGCAAGGAAATAACCGCAGATTATCCAAAAGGCTCTTCAGTTGAAGTTCCACTTCATGATGGTTCTTTACTATCTCTGGAAAAGCTTTCAGAAAAATATGATCCTACGAATAAAATTACAGCTATTCAAAATATTCAAGAATCTCAAAGGGACGGAAAAGTTCTGACTGGCCTTCTATATGTTGATCCAGATGCTAAAGACCTTAGAGACATTCTGAATGTTTCAGATAAACCACTCAATGAAATGGAACAAAAAGATCTCTGTCCAGGGTCTGAAAAGCTTTCTAGCATTAATGATGGTTTAAGGTAATTTTCTAAATTACCCCAAGCCTCTTAGCCATAATTTGATAAGATTCAACAACATCACCAAGATCTTGCCTAAATCTGTCTTTATCAAGTTTTTCCCTTGTTTCGGCATCCCATACTCGACAACCATCAGGAGTAAATTCATCGCCCAATAAAAGTTCGCCTTTGTAATCTCCAAATTCAAGCTTGTAGTCAACTAAGATCATACCTGCATCAGAGAATAATCTCTTTAGTGATGTGTTGACTTCAAAAGTCTTAACTTGCATTTGCTCCACTTGATCCTCAGTTGCCCAACCAAAAGCCTTAATATGATATTCATTAATCATTGGATCACCTAAATCATCATCTTTATAAAAAAATTCGAAAGTTGGTGGATTTAGATCTATGCCCTCTTCAAGGCCTAAACGTTTGCAAATGCTTCCAGCAGCAACATTTCTTACAACACATTCAACGGGTGCCATATCTAATTTTTTAACGAGGCTATCGGTTTCGTTGATGAGTTCTACAAAATGTGTAGAAACACCTTCACTCTGCAGATAATCCATTATGAAGGCATTAAACTTGTTATTTATGCTACCTTTACCATCTAAACTCTCAATTTTTTTTCCGTCAAAAGCAGAAGTATCATCACGATAGTGCATTACCAAATAGTCAGAATCGTTGGATTCATAAAGTGATTTCGCCTTGCCTGTGGTTAATAATGCACCTTTTTCAATATTTTTCATATGTACTAAGATAATGATTGGTTTATTTGTGAAAGAAGCTCGCGTTCATAATTTTTAGCTTCTTCTTTCTCTGCGTTGATTGTAACCCTACAGGTTTTTTCATCAATTTCCTTAACAAGGATTTTGAATTCTCCATTAAACGACGGGCCCGAGAAGATTCTTCCAAAAAACCCTTTTTCATCCTCTTGAGAAAAATTGACGTAAAAAACGCCCTCATCCCTATCGAGATCATTCACATCAATTAAAGCTTCTTTCAAAGCTCTATCCACAGCAGCCCAAGCTCTGGCATACTCTAAATTTAATTCTATAAAACTAGAATCATCACTACTTTGTACAAGAGCTGCTTTCTGACCATAATTTAAATTTAAAGCTACCAGTGATGTTCCGCCGCTTGGAGGAGTTGAGGCAAAGTAATCTAGAACATCACGTAAAGTTTCTTCCTCAAGGTTTTCATTTCCTTCGACTCTGAACCATTCACCCTCCACTTGTGAAATGTGAGAAACAAAAATCTCTGAGCTAGCTTGCCTGATTCCATGTTCCACTTTCATAACCAATTTAGTTTCTTGACCGGAAATGTTTATATTTTGACTCTCTATGATTCCCGTATTTGGATCAGATTTAGAAACACCGTATCCACTTGATACCCAAAAATCATTCATCATAGGCCATGCGCTGCTTGGTAAGGTTTCAACATAAACCCATCTAATCTCACCAAGTTTATGCATTCTAACTTCGTTTGACGTTCCTGAAGAAAATACTTGTTGAGGCATGGGAATCGAATACTCATTCCCTACTTGGTCAGGGTTTTCTGTATTAATCGGGTAATAATCAATTATAGGTCGTGTTGAGAGGTCTTTAGGTAAGATAAGGGATTTTTCTTTCTTTTCTTTAAGATAATCGTTCTTATGATCTGTAAGAATGAAGCTACATGAACTCAAAGTGAATATTATAAAAATAATTATTAAAAATCTTAAAGTCATATTAATTTAATAAATGTAAATTTTTCAAGATTGTCTCCGCTCTATCGTGGAATTCTACGTTAAAACTCGATAAAGGTAACCGAATTCCGTCTGTTATTCTACCTATTCTATGTAGCATCCATTTAACGGGTATAGGATTAGACTCTACAAATAAAATCTCATTTAAATCAGACAATGTTTGGTCTAAATCTAAGGCCTCGTTTTTCCTCCCTTCTCGAACAAGACTACATATGTTTGAGATTGTTTGTGGAACAATGTTGGCAGTTACAGATATTGTACCTGCACCACCCCTTAACATAAATTGAGTCGAAGTTGGATCATCTCCTGAATATAATAAGAATTGATCTTTTAGATCCTCACCTAAATTCTCAATTAAACTTTCAAGTCGCGACAAATCACCTGTCGCATCCTTTAAGCCTACTATGTTTTGATGGTTTGCGAGTCGAAGTGCAGTCTCATTTATTAAATCACAGGCTGTTCTCGATGGGACGTTGTATAAAATTTGCGGTATATCAACCTCTTCAGCTATCGTCATGAAATGTCTGTAAAGACCTTCTTGAGTTGGTTTATTGTAATAAGGTGTAACCAAAAGAGTAGCATCAACACCTGCAGATTTTGCTGAGTTTGTTAAATAAATTGCCTCTTTAGTTGAATTTGCTCCAGTACCAGCAATGATTTTGATTCTGCTATCGGATATTTGAACAGATCGATCAATAATCTTTACATGCTCAGCAACATCTAATGTAGCAGATTCGCCTGTAGTACCAACAATAACTAGGCCTGAGGTATCAGAGGCTATGTGCCACTCGATAAGTTCTTCAAGACATTGCCAATTAATCTCACCTTCCGAGTTCATGGGAGTCACCAAAGCAGCGATTGAACCTTTAAGATTAAACATTAATATTTTTCTAACTCAATGATAGAATTTATCTGAGTATTATAGTTTGTTTCCATCGGAGGATATATGCCAGCACCAAAATTAAATGCCAAAGCTCCTGTTTTTAAGGGAGAATGCACGGGAAATAAGATCGTTAGTCTATCTGATCTAAAAGGTAAAAATGTAGTTTTGTACTTTTATCCAAAAGATAGCACACCAGGTTGTACTACCGAAGGACAAGATTTTAGAGACTTAAAAGCACAATTCACGCGAGCAAATACCATTATTTTTGGATTATCAAGGGAATCCATTAAATCCCATGAAAATTTTAAGAAAAAGGAGAAATTTAATTTTGAGCTTATTTCTGATCCTGATGAAGTAATTTGCAAGCAATACGACGTTATTAAGGAAAAAAGCATGTATGGGAAAAAATATATGGGCATAGAGAGAAGTACCTTCCTTATTGATGCGAAGGGTAAGCTAGTCCAAGAATGGAGAAAAGTTAAAGTAACGGGTCATGCAATGGAAGTGCTTGAATCAGCAAAAGCATTAAATAACTAGTTCATATTTTGTGGGTCAGGCCAAGAGTTAATAATTGCTTTTATGAAAGTAGCTAGAGGTATAGCAAAAAACAAACCCCAAAAACCCCAAATACCTCCGAAAAAAAGAACAGCTACAATAATAACGACAGGATGTAAGTTGTTTCTATTAGAAAATAATATTGGTACTAGAACATTTCCATCCAATATTTGTATCAGCAAATAGCACCCCAAAAGCCAATAAAAGTTATCGGAAAGTCCCCATTCATAAAGACCCACAAGAACAACTGGTATAGTCACTAAAAAGGCTCCAAAGATGGGGATAATCACTGAAAGTCCTACGAGAATAGCTAGAAGAATTGCATATGGCAATCCCAATATTGCAAACAAAGCATAAGATACGGCAGCTATGATTATCATCTCCAGAAATTTACCTGTCACATAGTTAAAGAGCTGGTCATTCATCTCGACGAAGACTGATTGCATAAATCCATTTTCCTTTGGAAGAATGACTGAAGCTATTGGCAGAAGTTCAGATTTATCTTTCAAGAAAAAGAAGACCATTAATGGAATCATTATTGCGTATAAAATCGCATTGAACATTAAAGAAATGGTGCCTGCTAATTGTCCTAAAGCTGAGCTTAATAAACTATTAAGTTGTTCGCCAAGATTTTCAAAAATCATCTCCACATCTTCTTCAGAAAAATATTCATTCATCTCTAGTAGAGTCGATTGGAATGAATTGACAATAGTTGGGAGATTTTGAAGTAAGTTATTAATTTGAGTTCCTATCGATGGTAGAACCATGAACAAGCTCAAATAAAAGCCGAAGAAAATGAGCAAGGTTATAGTTAATGAAAGCCTGCTTGATAATTCGTAGCTAACCAAGGTTTTCATCAATCCGTTTAATAAAAAAGCAATGACAATACTTATAATCACTGGCAATAGAACATCGCCAAAAAAAATTATAAATAAGAACCAGGCACCAAAGCTTATATCTGATTTTTTTCCTGTTGCGAACTTTAAAACCACATATGAAATAAAGCCTAGCGCAATTCCATTAGCAATTGAAAAGGTTAAAGGTATCATAATTATCATAATTAGAGCAGGCAATAGCTCAGTATTATCTGACCAATCAAGCTGTTCCATACCACCAAGCATCAAAATAGCTACATAAACTAGAGCACCCGCTGTTGCATAACTAGGAACCATAGACGCAATAGGGGAGAAGAAGATGGCTATCAAGAAAAAAATTCCTACCACTACTGCAGTTAAACCTGTTCTTCCACCTGCCTCCACTCCAGCAGAGCTTTCGACATAGCTTGTTACAGGAGAGCATCCAAAAAATGATCCAGCAACGCTGGCAGTGCTATCGGCCTTCAAAGCCCTGTCAAGATTTTTAATTTTTCCTGAATCATCTATAAGATTTGCTCGCGAAGCAACACCTAACAAGGTTCCTGCTGTATCAAATAAATTAACAAACAGAAAAGAAATAATTATGCTTACCATAGACACGTCTAAAGCTCCTAAAATATCTAACTTCAATAATGTTGGTCTGATATCTGGAGGAGCAGAAACAAAACCATTGAATTGAATTAAGCCAATCAATAATCCTGAAATAGTTACTGTCAAAACTCCTATAATTATTGCCCCGGTAACTTTCCTTATTGCTAATATTAAAATCATCAGAAAACCAATGGCAGAAAGAAAAGTTTCAATATTTTTAAAGTCGCCTAAGCTTAAAAAAGTTGATTCGTTTTGGATAATAATTCCACCCGTTTTTAGGCCAATAAATCCAACAAATAAACCAACCCCAGCACCCATTGCAATTCTAAGATTCATAGGAATACTATTTAGCATCCATTGTCTAAGAGGAGTAATGCTTATTATTACAAATAAAATACCAGCTATAAAAACTGCTCCAAGAGATACTTCCCATGAGTAACCCATTTCACCTACAACAGTATATGTAAAGAAGGCATTAAGCCCCATCCCTGGGGCTAATCCAACTGGCCAATTAGAAAAAAACCCCATTGCAATACAGGCAATAGCTGCAGCAATACAGGTTCCAATAAAACTTGCTCCAAAATCCATTCCACTTGATGCCATCATTTGTGGGTTAACAAATATTATGTAAGCCATAGTAATAAATGTTGTAAGACCAGCTAATATTTCTTTTTTAATAGTGGTATTATGTTCACTTAATCTAAAAATCTGCTCTAAAATTTGTTTCATAAAAATATTGTGAATTTTAGTTATTTTAAGATTTTAGAGTATACATTTATTTAACAAATTAATAGTTAAATATTTATAGAATAAAAGAATTAATTAATCTTATTTTTTGGCATAGAATTTGCATATAAAATATTAATATACATTTAGTCGGGGACCTAAAAATGACTTTTAAACAACCTAACTTTTTTAAACTAAGCTTATTAACATTTGTCTTTTTATTTTGCTTTAACCATATTCAATCACAAGAGCAAATCATCGAGGATGTAATAGTTACTGCTGAGAAAAGAGATGAAAGTCTTCAAACAGTTTCTCAAGCAGTTACAGCTATAACTGATTCTGAACTAGAAGCAAAAAATATAACATCTTTTGTAGATTTAACTGCAATAGTACCAGGTGTAACTGTTGCCAAAAATGAAGGATATAAAACTGTTATATCTATAAGAGGCGTTGGTAATGAAACAAACCAAAATGCTATTGCTGCTCCATCAGTTGCATATCACCTTGATGGTATATTTATTGCATCTCCATTTTCTCTTCAATCAGACTTTGTTGATGTTGAGCGTATTGAAGTTGCAAGAGGTCCACAAGGAACTCTTTTTGGTCAAAATGCTACAGGTGGAGCAATTAATGTTGTAAGTAAAATGCCCTCCACAAGTGAATTCTCAACGAAAGCTTCGCTCACAATTGGTGATTATGATCTTAGAAAAGCAACTGCTACAACAAACTTCCCAATTTCTAATTCTGTAGCAACTAAACTTTCAGTCTCAACAATTGAAAGAGACGGGTTTACTGAAAATATTGTCAATGGACAGGATTTAGATGATGCATCTAACGTTAGTATAAGAAGTGATTGGTTGTTTAACTTATCTGAAACTTCTTCTCTGAGAGTTTTTGGTCAATTTTTCGATGTTGATAGAAACGGTGCTGCAATGAAAGGAATTGATGATGCTTCAAGTGATGAAAGAAAATTATCACAAGATACTATGTCTAAACAGGAACTTACATCGAAAGTTTTTGCTGCTATTTACGAGTCAGATCTTGGGTACGCAAACTTAAAAATATTAGCAAGTTCACAAGAAGATGACATTTTGGTCGATAGAGATAATGATAGACATAATTATCAAGACCAAATTGTTCAATCAATACCAGCTTTACCATATATCTATACGCCCCCTTATTACCCGATGGCAGAGTTTAGGCCTGAAACATCTATAGTTGAAACAAAAACTTTTGAAATAAATTTAGTTTCAAACGAACCTGCACTTAATGGAAAACTAGATTGGACTGTTGGAGCTTTTTTCATGGAACATGAAATTGAAAATCATATCAGAGGTTATGTTGATAATGACCAAAATGGAGTTATTAGATATGTTTGTGGTGAAGCATTCGCAGATCCTAATTATTGTTATGAACATGATTTTGGAATACCCGGAAGATTTGACGTATTTGCAGCAGAATTTGATTTTGTTACTGATGCATTCCCTTCAAGAGAATCAAAATCAGTATTTGTAGAGACATCTTACAGCTTTAGCGATACTTTTAGATTAATTTCAGGACTAAGGTATTCTGATGATACATTTGAAACCGATGTTACTAACTTCTTCAATGTAGATCCTTTTCAAGCTGAGGGATCTGGAGATAAAGTTACAGGCCGTATAACTGGAGAATTTGATGTTGCAGATGAAACAATGGTCTACGCTTCATTTACTACAGGATATAAACCTGGTGGTACAAACTTAACATATGGTTTCTTTGATGATAATGCTCCTCCAATGGTTTACCAAAAGTTTGAACCGGAGACTGTTGACTCGATGGAATTTGGAATGAAAACAGACTTTTTAGATGGAAAGGCAAGAGCAAATGTTGCAGTTTTTTCATATGATTATGAGAATCTTCAATTTCAAGCTACTGATCCAGATGTTTACAGAGGCGGTGTTGCAAATATACCTGAATCAGAAATGTCAGGTATTGAGCTTGAATTTACAGCGCTAATTTCTGACAACATGACTTTTGATATGAATTTAGCATCAATTGATTCGGAGGTTTCAGCTGATTACGAAGTTCTAGATAATGTTCTTGCTTTCGGCTACTTTTTTGGACAAGAAGATATTCGATATGGTTTGAGAGAAAATGTAAAAGGTAATGAGCTTGCAAAAACTCCAGATTTTACAGCTGATGCAACTTTAACATACGAAACAGTTTTGTCTTCTGGAAATGGTTTGACTGCTATATTTCAATATATAAAAAGATCTGAATTTATGCAGCGTGTTTCAAACAATCCGGTTGTAGACGTTGTTCCTGGATACACAGTTTTTAACATTACAGTAGGATTAGATTTTAATAATAATCTTGGAGTTGATTTTATGCTTCTAAATGCTGGTGATGAAGATGGCATGAATTCATCAATGACCGATGTCTTTGGTGTTGCTGCTACTGGGCAAGAATTTATTCCTCCTAGGCAGTTTATGACAAGATTAAGCTATGATTTCTGATTTTAGTTGATTAAAAAGCTATAATCCAAATAGTTTAATTATTGTATTTCAGAAATGGATAAATTGTTCATAAAATCTGAAGATCTTCTTAAAGATTCATTCAAATTAGCTTGGAATGTTTACGAAAGCGGTTTTGAGCCAAATTATATCGTTGGTGTTTGGAGGGGCGGAGCTCCAATTGGCATAGCTGTTCAAGAATTTTTAAGTTATCTTGGAATCAAATCAGATCATGTCGCAATAAGAACTTCATACTATTCTGGAATTGACGAAAAAAGAGAAAAAGTTCAAGTTTACGGCCTTAATTATGTCATTAGACAACTAGAATCAGAGGACAGACTTCTAATTGTAGATGATGTTCATGATACTGGACATTCAATACAACAAATAATCAGCGACATAAAATTTGCATGCAAAAAAAATACTCCTCAAATTAAAGTTGCTACTCCATACTTTAAACCTGATAAAAATCTTACAGAAAATATTCCAGATTATTATCTTCATGAGACTAATAAATGGCTTGTTTTTCCTCATGAGTTGGACGGCCTTTCTATTGAAGAGATTGAAAAGAATAAGCCTGAATTAAAGGATTTAATTTCAAATATTAAAAATAAAGAATAGCCATCCGCTCATTTATGACCTTTTTTTTCTTAATTGGTTTGGATATAATCTGATATGGAAAAATTAAAACATAAAGCGTTAACTTTCGATGACGTTCTTCTTCTCCCAAGATATAGTGATTTTCTTCCTAGCGAAGCTGACATTTCATCTAATTTAACTGAAAAGATATCTCTTAAAACTCCACTATTGTCAGCTGCAATGGATACAGTAACTGAATCAAAAATGGCTATATCTCTTGCTGAGGCTGGAGGAATTGGTGTTATACATAAAAATAATTCAATTGAAAAACAGGCAAGAGAGGTAAAATTTGTAAAAAAATATGAGAGTGGAATTGTTCGAGATCCCGTAACCATAAGTTCAACAAATTCAATTGAGGAGCTTAAAAATCTGACAAATAAACTTAGCATTTCTGGGATGCCTGTTGTAGATAATGGACAATTGAGGGGTATTGTTACTGGCAGAGATTTTAGATATGCAGAAAATATGGATTCAAATGTATCAACAATTATGACTCCATTTGAAAAACTAGTCACTGTTAATGAGGGTTTTTCACAAGAGGATGTAATGCAATTAATGTATAAGAATAGAATTGAGAAAGTTTTAGTTTTAGACGCAAACAAAAACCTATCAGGGCTTGTTACCATGAAAGATATTGAAAAGTCAGCACAACATCCTAATGCAACGAAAGATGATTCTGGAAGACTCAGGGTTGCTGCAGCAATTGGTACAGAACAAAATACTTTAGAGAGGGCTGAAGCACTTTTTGAAGCTGGAGTAGATGTCTTTGTAATTGATAGCGCCCATGGACATTCAAAAAATGTCATAGATACAATTAAAACTATTAAGCAGTCTTTTAAGGATATTGAAATAATAGGAGGTAACATAGCAACAGCTGATGCAGCAAAAGAATTAGCTAAAGCTGGTGTTAGTGCAGTAAAAGTTGGAATGGGTCCTGGATCAATTTGTACTACAAGAATAATTGCTGGAATCGGCGTTCCTCAAATAACAGCAATTCTTGAAATAAAACAAGCTATTAAGAAAAACAATGTGAAAGTTATTGCTGACGGGGGAATAAGATTTTCTGGTGATATTGCAAAAGCAATTTCTGCTGGAGCTGATTCAGTAATGTTAGGAAGTTTATTTGCTGGAACTGAAGAGGCTCCTGGCAAAGTCGAACTCTTTCAAGGTAGAAGCTTTAAAACATATAGAGGTATGGGTTCAATTGGCGCCATGACTGAAAGAAATGATGCCAACAGATATCTTCAAGAAGATACAGAATCTGATAAATTAGTTCCTGAAGGCATAGAAGGAAGAGTGCCATACAAAGGCCTAGTCATTAACGTAATAAACCAATTAGAAGGTGGTTTAAGACAAAGCATGGGATATGTGGGCTGTAAGAATATAGAAGCTATGCAAAAAGAAAGTCAATTTATTGAAATTACTAATGCTGGAATGACTGAAAGTCATGTTCATGACGTAATGATCACCAAGGAAGCTCCAAATTATCAGAGAAGTTAGGTATTAATGAACAATTTATCCGTCAATAACAAAAAAATTGATACGATATTAGTTTTAGATTTTGGATCTCAGTACACTCAACTGATTGCAAGAAGAGTAAGAGAACTTGATGTGTATTCTGAAATTCTTCCATGGGATATCGATGAAGAAAAAATAAAAAAACTTAATCCTAAGGGAGTCATTCTGTCTGGAGGACCAAATTCAGTTACAAAGAGCTTTACTCCAAGGGCACCTCAAATAATTTTTGATTTAAATATACCTATTTTAGGTATTTGTTATGGAATGCAAACTTTGGCAGAGCAAATGGGAGGCAATGTAATATCCTCAGATAAAAAAGAGTTTGGTCATGCTGAGCTTGATATTGTTGCAGACTCAGCTTTATTTAACAATTTAGATAAAAAAATCAATGTGTGGATGAGTCACGGTGATCAGGTTCAGGACTTACCAGATGATTATGAATTACTAGCTTTAACTAATACAGCACCAATAGCAGCAATGCATCATAAAAACTTACCAATATATGCTATTCAGTTTCATCCAGAGGTCACACATACCAAAAACGGAATCACAATTCTAGAGAATTTTATTTTTGACATATGTCATGCTCAAAATGATTGGAAAATGGATGATTTGATATCTTCAAGAATCGAGGAAATTAAACAGAAGGTAGAAAATCATAAGGTATTGCTTGGCTTATCTGGCGGTGTTGATTCATCAGTAACAGCTGTACTTCTTAACAAGGCAATTGGAAAAAAATTAACATGCGTATTTGTAGATAATGGATTATTAAGAAAAGGTGAAAGTGACCAAGTAATGCAAACTTTTAAAGAGAATATGAATCTAAATGTCATTAAATCAGATAGTCAAGACATTTTCATGAGACATCTTGAAAATATTGATGATCCAGAACAAAAAAGAAAAATTATTGGAAGAACCTTTATCGATGTTTTTGATACTGAGGCAATAAAATTAAAGGATATAAAGTTTTTAGCACAGGGTACTATATATCCAGATGTAATAGAGTCTTCAGGTTCTGAATCAAATGAAGCTAGAGTAATTAAATCTCATCATAATGTAGGAGGGTTACCTGAAGAAATGGAATTAGATTTAGTAGAGCCTTTGAGAGATCTTTTTAAAGATGAGGTCAGAAGAATGGGGCTAGAACTTGGAATACCAAAAGAAATGCTAGAAAGGCATCCTTTTCCTGGACCAGGATTGGGAGTGAGAATTATTGGAGAAATTACCGTTGAGAAAACACTAATTTTACAAGAGGCAGATAATATTTTCATAGAAGAACTAATAAAAGCGGATTTATACGATAAAGTAAGCCAAGCATTTGCTGTTTTGCTACCCGTTAAGTCTGTTGGGGTAGTTGGAGATGAGAGAAGATACGCCGAAGTTATTGGTTTAAGGGCAGTTGAAACGGTAGATTTTATGACCGCAAGATGGGCCCATCTTCCTTATGAATTCTTGGAGCATGTCTCAAACAGGATAGTAAATGAAATAGAACAGGTGAGTAGAGTTGTATATGATATCTCAAGCAAACCTCCAGCAACTATCGAGTGGGAATGAAGTTTTTTGGTTGGAGAATGGTATTTACAGGTCTTGCTGTTGAATTCACAGTTATTGGGTTCCTTTTTTATAGCTTTCCTATCTTCTGGCCTTACTTAATATCAGAACTAGGTATGACCGAAAGTCAGCTTGGCATGGTCACCGCATTTTACTTTATCCCTGTGGCAATTTTAGCAATTTTTGTAGGCCGTGCTCTTGATAAGTATTCCGTCAAAAATTTTATGATGATAGGATCTATGATTTATGCTATTGGACTTTTTTCTTTAAGTTTCATAAATTCTTTTTGGTCGCTTATAACGATCTATCTCACTATTCTTGCCTTGGGATCTATTATGATGGGGAATTTAGCTGTAGCTAAATTAATCTCAAATTGGTTTGATAAAAATGCTGGAAGAGCGTTAGGTATTGCAGCAGTAGGTATTTCTTTTTCAGGGGTAGTGCTTCCTCTGATTGTAGACCCTCTTCTTGACATAGTGGGTTGGAGAAATGTTTATGTAATCTTTGCTTCTGTTGTTCTTTTTATTATTTTGCCTCTTATTTTTTTTGTTGTGATTGATGATCCGTATACCGTCAATCAAGTTAAAGATGGTATGAAAAGAGATCTTGAAGAAGAGTCCTTACCCAAGGTGATGACTTCAAAAAATCTTTTATCAAAAAAAGTTTTTTGGATAATTTCTTTAGCTTTCGCTTTCCAATTTCTTTCCATGATGGGTGTAATTGCCTTTTTGCCTATTCATGCAAGCAAAATGGGGTTAGATCAAACATGGAATCTAATAGGTTTTCCAGTCAAACAATACGTTTTCGCATATGCCTTAGCAGCTTTTGGAGGAGTCCTTGGAAAATTAATATTTGGATATCTTATAGATATTATGAAAGCAGCACATCCTTCAATGATTGCGATGTCATTTCAAGCAATTGGAATCTTTGGATTTACGTATTTTAGCGAACCAAGTATCTTTTTTTTAAGTGCATTGATATTTGGTTTAGGTTATGGGGCTGCAACACCTCTTATGACAGCGTGTTACCTAAGAGTTTTTGGGTCAAATAATCTTGGTAAAGCCAGAGGAATATCATCTCCAATTGTTGCTCCGCTTCAACCAATTGGAATTCTGATAACAAGCATTCTCATAGGCTTCCAAGATACTTACTTTGTAGCTTTCAATATTATGGGATGTTTTGCTCTAGTTGCAGTTCTTTTGGCAAGCCAAATTAGTGAACCTAAGAAAATCTGATCTTAATTTGATTATGTTTTAAGATTAAATGACTATTTAGTTGCTTGAACATACATCGACTCAAAATCTCTATCTGGATGATCTATTTCGTCATCAAAATCCCTAAAGTCAACATTATTAAATCACACATTTTTAATATATTTATTATGTTTTCTTCATCGAACATAAAGGTATGATCGCCATTTAAGTATGCAATATAATTCAATTGGTCTATCTTGCTATTAGTATTTACTACTGCAGGAATATACATTTCATCATAGTTTATAAACATTTCATTATTAAAATATGCTCTAAGATATAAACCTGCATTTGGAACACATACCAATAGCTTCCCACCTGGTTTTAAAATTCTTCTTATTTCTTTAATGACATTAAGCAAATCTTTATAAGGGATATGTTCAAAAACATGTGAGCTATAAACAGCATCAACTGTATTATCATCAAGTGGAACACCTTTTGTAAGATCATGATTTATGTCTGCGCCAAATAAATCAACGTTCACCCAACCATTCTTTCCTTTAGTTGAACCAGATCCTAGATTTAATTTAACCTCAGCATTATGCAGAATTTTTTTCCAACGTTTCCTAGAGATTATATGCAGTAAGAAAATATATGTAGATTTAGCAAAGTCAAATAAGAATGGAATTTTCTTTAAGAT
>ENA-OSEY01000454-OSEY01000454.1-marine-metagenome-genome-assembly--contig:-NODE-454-length-30494-cov-3.590163_pt1 | contig 30494 bp, 28 predicted proteins | sample MGYA00248465_ERZ534230 | MGnify/ENA primary metagenome ERZ534230 (study PRJEB26409, sample SAMN06344110) | marine metagenome | isolation source: Sea water from surface | place: Atlantic Ocean:Southern...
TAAGCAAATCCACCTGACGGTATGTGACGAGACCCCAATTCTCCATTGCGCCCTCAGAAAATTCAGGAATTGCAACCATATCAAGTTTGGGCAAAGGATAATTGATACCAAAGTAGTCTTCATAAAGATCCAAGCAATTTTTTGCTTCGTTCAGAGCAAAATGCCCTTCGTCAGAGCGGCCAGGAGGTGTGTATACTCGGATTGCGACGCCACGGTCCGAAGTAGTAGCGATGTAGTCGAACTCTCCAATAACAAAAGCAAGAAGATAAGAAGACATCTTAGGAGAGTTTTCGTAGACGATTTCTTTCTTGGTAACAGAATCAAAAAAGTAGTCAAATTGGACAACGCATTCTTTTTCATTTAAGGGATCAATTGTGTTAGTTTGGAATCTTCCCGGAGCTATATTAAATAAAATATTTGGATAAATTGTGAAATAATAGGCAACATTATTAGATGATTGGGCATAGGGAGATTTAGAGTCATCTAATTTTCCAGACTGAACAGAAAAGTTTTTATAAAGTTTTGTATTATAAGATCTATAATCCATTACATCGTTTAGCCCTGGATGAACAATAGGAATATGTAAACCTTCAAGAAAATTATCTAAATAGACTTTCCAATTGCTTCTAATTCTGTAGGAAACGCTTTTCTCAAAAATAAAATTTTCCAATTTGTAAGGCGCTAATATTTTTTCAACATCATTAAAGGTGCTATCAAAACTTTTTGGTTTATTACAAAAATTGATAAAAATAAGACCTTTCCAAATTTTTGTACTAATGTCTTTCAAGCATAATTCTTCTAATGCCATTTCAGATTTATTAAAACCTCTTGGACTCTTTAATTGGCCATCTATTGAATAAGTCCAGCCATGATACTTGCACACTAATAAATTATTTTTGCTTTTCTTTTTTTCAAAAGATCCCGCGCGATGTCTGCAAATATTAAAGAAAGTTTTAATACTATTGTCTTCCTGTCTCACACACACTATAGGCTGATCTACAATTGATTGAAATAAGCAATCTCCAGGATTTGGAATATGAGCTTCTGGTCCAATAAGGAGCCAGGATTTTAAAAAAATATGATTTATTTCTTTTTTTAGGAACTTATCATCTGTATACCAATCTGCAGAAAGGGAGTTTATAGGTTTATTTTTTGAAAGACCCATTTGTTTTTATAAACTAGTTCTTAAAAACGGCCTGGTTAGGCAAGTTGGACCATCAACACCCTTCAACGAGATTTCTGTTCCATCATATGTAAAAACTTCTATTCCTTTTTCCTCAATAAGGTTTTTTGTGATTGAATTTCCGTCGACCATGATAACTTTTTTATGTCCAATTGCTAAAACATTGCAGCCCATAGAATCATATTCTGAGTCAGGGATTTCAATTAATTCAATTTTTCTATCAATTAAAAATTGTATGAAGGATACTGGAAGTAAACGAGGATAAATTAAAAATAGGTTATGGTCTAAAGGCGATAGATTACTCATGAGATGAAGACAGTCATTTTTACCATTCCAGTGTGGAAGTGGGACTGTGATAATCTCTTCTACAAGATCTCCGAGGATAGCTTTTAGTTGTTTAATTCCATGTCTATTTGATCTATATCCTTCACCTATTGCTAGTGTTTTTGTATCAACCCATATTACATCTCCACCTTCTAGCCTTCCAGGATTTTCAATGTGCCCTAAAATAGGTACATTGATTGATTCAAAATATTCCTTTATTGCGTGAGGTTCATGAACTCTATCTTTTTTCCCCATATTACACAAAATAATTCCTTTATCAGAAACAACACAAGGATCATGGGTATAGATAGAATCTAATGTTGTATTTTGGCAAATTGGTAAAGAATGAACTTCTATATCAAATGTGTTTATTAGTCCTAAAAAGCTATTATAGTCTGAACAAGCTTTTTTATAATCGGGTACGCCTTCATAGTTTAGACTTGCAGATTCTTTTTCTATGTTAGATTGATTGATGTAGGCATGTTGGGGATGTTTAACGAGAATTTTTTTAATAGGACTTACCATATCCTGTCCACCAAAAAGCTTCATAATTTAATCTAAGTATCCTTCAACGCATGTAGTTTCAAATCCCCCACGAATGTTGTATAAAGTGGTAACCATTAATCGGTCTGTTTTTAGAACAGATTGTAGATCATCATAAATCCTCTTTGTTGCTGCTTCTTGATATATTCCAACATTTCTAAAACTCACAAAGTAATATTTAAGCGATTTCAATTCGATACATTTACCACCTTTTGGGTAATATTCTATTTTGACATAAGATATGTCTGGCAAGCCACTAAATGGGCATACCGCACTAAATTCATTTGTCTCCGTTTTTATGTATTGATCTTTACTATCAAAATCAAAAACCTCTAGCTGTGCTTTATCAATATGAGACTCATCAAGATATCCAAATTTTTTTCCTTCTGCTTTTGCCATATTATTCTCCTTGGTAGATACATCCAGTTGAATCGGTTTCTCTTATTTCTATCTTTTTTAAGGATGGCAAAGTCTTAATTAATCTTTGCCATATCCATTTACATAGGTTTTCACTTGAAGGATTTTCAAGCCCTTTAATTTTATTTAAGTATGAATGATCAATAATTTTTTTTATTGGATTAAAGACTAGATCAATATCTCCAAAATCCATAACAAAACCACTATTTTTTTGGATATCGCCTTCAACTGTAATAATAATTTTGAAAGAATGACCATGGATGTTTTTACAAGGATGTCCATCCGGAAGGTTTGGTAGAGACCTGGCTGCTTCAATTGCAAATATTTTATATACTTCCATAATATAAATTAAGGTATTCCCATGATTTTATGTGTCTGAAGACTAAGGCTCCACAATGGGTTTTTCATAATGAATTCTTTTGATTTTTTAATATTTTGTTTTTGATTTATACCATCCATCGGCTGAATGAAGAAGTGATCAAAATTTAACTTTTCATATTGTTTTGGATTTATTTTATTCTGAGGGAATACAAGCTTTAGCTCATCTCCAGTTTTTAAAATAAAATCTGCATTGGCTTTAGGACTTACGCAAATCCAGTCAATCCCCGCAGGTGGTTTGATAGAACCATTTGTTTCAATTCCTACTTCAAAACCTATGCTATGAAACTTGTTGATTAGTTTTTCATCAAGTTGAAGAAGTGGTTCACCACCGGTACAGACAACATAAGGGTCTGAAGGATTATTACTTGGCCATAACTTTAAAAGAATTTCTGCTATTTGATTAATTGAATATTTCCCACCGTTTAGTCCATCAGTACCTACAAAATCTGTATCACACCAGTTACAGATAGCTGTATTTCTATCCTTCTCAAATCCAGACCATAAATTGCAGCCTGAAAAACGAACAAATACCGAAGGTCGACCAGTATGAAACCCCTCTCCTTGTAGTGTGAAATATATTTCTTTTATTTTATACATTAAGATTTTTGATATGAAAGTGGGTCAATAGCATCAGCTTCTTGAAAGCCTTTTAGTCTAAGTATACAAGCGTCACAGTGTCCACAAGGGGTACCATTTTTTAGTGGGTCGTAGCAGCTAGAGGTTAGACTATAGTCTACACCTAATTTTAATCCATTTAAAATAATTTCTGACTTTTTCATATTTATTAATGGTGTATGAATTTTAAACCTTTCCCCTGATACTCCTGCTTTTGTAGCTAAGTTTGCAGTCTTTTCAAATGCTGCAATATATTCAGGCCTACAATCAGGATAGCCACTATAGTCTAAAACATTTACCCCAATAAAAATATTAAAAGCGTTTATAGTTTCAGCCCAAGCTAGTGCTAGAGATAAAAACACTGTATTTCTTGCAGGGACGTATGTTATGGGAATATCCGTCATTTCAGATTCAGATCTATCTTTTGGGACATCTATTTCATCTGTTAAGGCAGATCCTCCAAATTGTGCTAGATTGATATTAACTACACTATGATTTTTGATCTTAAAGTGATCCACAATCTTTTGTGCTGACTTTAATTCAAAGTCATGACGTTGGCCGTAGTTCAAAGTTAAAGCGTTTAGATCGAAACCTTGATTTTTCGCAATTGCTAAACATGTAGTAGAGTCTAACCCTCCAGAAAGTAAAATGACAGCTTTGCTGCTCATTTAAAATATTTTATAAATAAAATCATGTTTTAAAATTAATCCGTAACGAAAAATATAGCATTACCAAATAAAACTTTGCTGTCGTACCAAAAAGATCGAAAAAGGATATTGTCAGATATATAAATTACCTTTCCTTTTTTTGCATCGTGAACTCCAAAGATTAGATTATTTTTTATTCGTTTTTTTATTTTGTATCCCATGAATCCTGCCACAACCGAACTAGGATCTTTTAAAATTCCTACATTCCAACCCTTTAATAATCGTGGGTAAAGTGTTTTTTCAAGTTTTAGGTTGTGATAGTATTGTTTGTATCCAAACGCTAGTGGATGTGAGTTGTCTAGGTCGACTCTTACAATACTACCGTATACTGAATTTTTTAATTTGTCTCTTTTTCGATCTCCATATTTTTTATCTCTCTCTTTTAGCTTTTCTTTTTCAAGATCTATTTTTGCTTCTTTTTTTGCACTTTCTGATTCATACGCATTTAGTCCAAATCCTTTTTGATCAACAAATTTTTTCATTGCTGATCCCATTACTATTAATCGGCCACCATCATTGACCCAATTTAGTAATTCTTTTGGCGGAGCGGAGTTCACCAATAGAGACGCTCCTGTTTCTTTTTTGATTTGAGAGTTTGCAGGGATTGTTGTTTTAAGAAAGCTATAATTTCCATTTGGTAGAATCAATACATCCAATTCATTCAGAAGAGAAGATTTATAGTCAGATGAATTTATCACAGAAATAGGGAATTGAATTTGTTGTTCAAAAAAATGCCAGATTTCACCGAAACTACTACTTGAAATTCCATCGCCGGCAAGTATTCCAACTTTGGGTTTTGTAATTACATTAAAATTAGAGGAACCAAGATCAATTCCTTTTGAGGAAGATCCAGTCTTTATGCTAGTAATTTCAGGAGAATGATTTGTTGTTGCGGTCTTTATAATATCATGAAGTTTTGAGCCAAGATGTTCGTTGCCTCTTGGTGAAATAAAAAGCGTTCCTGGTTTATAGTTTACTCCTTCATGTTCAAAAGATTTTTCAGCGACTCGAACGGTAACTCGATGATTTAAAATTTCAGCTAAAAATTTTAAATCATTAATCGTCCCCCATTTGGAAAGATATCCATAGGAGTTTTTATCTATTTTTAGTTCAAGCGATTTAAATGGTAATGCATCCTTTAATTCTAATTTTAAATTATTTTCTAGGGCATAGGCATCTAGGCCGTAAATATATGGAAGTGACCATGCTGTTATATCGTAAGTAAGTGTGTCCGATAAATTTGTTTTCGGTTCAAATAAAACATTGGCTAAAATCCCCAGTTTTTGATCAATAGGAATACAAATATCTTTGTTCGAAACTTTAATTGTCTTCTTCTCTCCAGTAAGGTATTCATATGCATTTTTTACTGATTTAGATTTATTTGAGGAAAGAAAACCAAATTCTATCTTATTTAGTTTTAATAAGTTTACAAGACCGCGGATTTTATTTGGTTGATTAGTCCCAGATATAACAAAAGTTTTATACTTGGTTTGTTTTTTTGAAATTGGCGAAGTAAAAAAATCTTTAAACTCCTTTAGAACTCTATCTATATTTTCATAAGTGGCTTCAATAGTAGCAATGCCTGTTAGATAGTGATGATCTATTCTTTCTTCTAATGTTAGTGTGTCTTTTGCTTCAGTTTTAATTGCAATTCCTGCTCCAATTCCACCTTTTTCATATGTCATTCCTAAAGCGCCATTAAAAATTGGATATGTATCCCCATAACCTGGATACAATAGATCGAATTCTTCATTTCTAAAATAGAGAAGCTGGTTTTTATCAAAATAGCGTGCATTATTTTGACCAATTATTTTTTGAAATTCTCTTTGCCAGTCTGTAATTAATTCATGATAAGGTTCGACTGCAGGAGCAAAATAATATGGTTCGTCATAGTATTGCTCATGATAATCAACATGTACATGAGGCATCCATTTTTTATATAACTTAATTCTTTGCTGAGTTTCTTGTTGTGTTTGCCAGCACCAGTCTCTGTTTAGATCGTGGTAATAATGGTTTGTTCTGCCTCCAGGCCAAGGTTCTTTGTGACTTCGTGTGTAGGAATCAATATCGGGGATTGTATTGCCTGTCATTCTAAAAAAATTTGCATAACGGTCTCTTCCATCTGGGTTAACACAGGGATCAATTATTAAAATAATTTTTTCTAGCCATTTTAGCTGTTTTTCGTTTTTTAAATTTGCAAAAGAGTATAGAGTCTTGATCGCAGCTTCCATAGAGCTAGATTCGTTACCATGCACTGAATAGCTAAGCCATACTATTGCATATTCATTTTTTTTTGTATTCTGTTCTACTAAACCGGATGAAGCTAAATGGTTTTTTCGTATTTCTTCTATCGACTGCTTATTGTCAGGATGTGCAATAATTGCTGCAATCAAAGGTCTGCCTTCATATGATTCACCATATCGAACCAACCTGACATGGGGCATAGTGTTGGAGACATGTTGAAAATAACCTACAGCATCATGGTGAAAGGAAAACTTATCTCCTAACTCATATCCTAGGAATTGTTTTGGAGACAGTAAGTTGGATGAAAATAGTATTGAAGCCTGAAGCACATAGAATGATATTTTGAATATTTTTGTTATCATGTTGAGATCCTGAATTTGAACTCTGAGATCGAAATTTATTTTAGTCTTTGTTTAAAGAAACGCATATCCTAATAAGTAAAATTACCAAAAATATGTTACTAGTTAAATTATATGGTAAGAATTATTATAAATAGCTTGTTTAAGTAAAATTTTGGAGATGTTATGAAATTATCAAGAGAAAAATCTCAGCCGATTTTTGATCGTGCGATGAATGTAATGGTTAAAGGGGTTAGTTCCAATTTCCGATTTTTAGGGAGGCATAGTACTCCTGTTATTGCAAAAGGGAAAGGAGCGCATATTTGGGATGCTGACGGGAATAAATTCATTGACTATCGCTTGGGATGGGGCCCAATTATACTTGGACACGCAAACGATAGAGTTTCAAAAGAAGTAAGTAAATATCTAGATAACGGAACCTCTTTTGCTGCCACTACAGAATTGGAGGTCATAGTAGCTGAAAAGTTAGCAGCAATGGTTCCGGGTATGGAAAAATTACGATTTACGAATACAGGCACAGAAGCTACAATGCATGCGCTTCGAACTGCTAGAGGATATACGAATAAAGAAAAATTTATAAAGTTTGAAGGCCAATATCATGGTGTTCATGATTATGTTATGTTTAGTACAGCATCCTCACCAATTAGTGCAATGGGCTCGAGAACTTCACCCATTCCAGTACAGGTAGGATCAGGGATTCCAAGTAAAATAAGAGAATATGTATATTGTTTACCTTTTAATGATTTTGATGCAGTGGAAAAATGTCTTAATGATCACCATGGTGAAATTGCGGCTTTGCTGGTTGAACCATGCTTAGGGAACATTGTAGGTATTGAGCCAAAAAAGGGGTTTTTGGAGCATCTTAGAACTATGTGTGATAAGTATAATGTCGTGCTCATATTTGATGAAGTGAAAACAGGTTTTCGATTATCTAATGGAGGAGCACGGGAAACGTATGGTGTGATTCCTGATATTTCTACTTACGCAAAAAGCTTAGGTAATGGTATACCTGTTGCAGCATTTGGGGGGAAAAGTGAAGTGATGAATGTTATTGGCGGCGGAAGTGTCGCTCATGCTGGAACTTTTGGTGGTAATGGAGTCAGTATGTCCGCTGCGAATGCAGTTTTAGATATATTAAATGAAACACCTGTACTAAAAGATTTATCTGTAAGGGGTCAAAGGCTTAAAGAAGGTATGGATAAGATACTGAATGAAGCAGACCTCCCACATCAGATGTGTGGTCACCCAAATATTCAAGGTTTCTTAATCACAGAAAATAAAGTCGAAGAGGTAAGAGACCTAGCACATAGTGACGATGCTATGTATGAAAAAATTATGGATCATATGTTTGACCGTGGTGTCTGGGCAGAAAATGATCCAAGAGAGCCATGGTTTTTATGTGCTTCGCACACCGATGAAATCATTGATGAAACATTAAATGTTTTTCAAGATTCTGTAAAAGCTTCTTTAAAATAGTTTATGATTTCTCAGGTATATTGGACAGAAGAATATCCATTAGGAAAAACGTATAATGTATCTACAGAACTTCCGGATAAAGTTGATTTTGTAATTATCGGTAGTGGGTACACTGGTTTAACTGCTGCTAGAGTACTTGCAAAAGCGGATAGCTCTGTTGCTGTTTTTGATGAAAAAAAAATCGGTTGGGGAGCGAGTTCTCGCAATGGAGGAATGGCTACTCCAGGTTTAAAACAAGATATTTTCAAAATATATAAAAAATATGGTATAGAATATGCTAGAGAATTTTGGAAGGCTTCAGTTGATGCTATTGATTTATTAGAAAATATCATTCAAGAAGAAAAAATTAATTGTGATTGGTCTCGCAATGGACATATTGCCCTCGCTTGTAAGCAGTCGCACTATGACAACCTTCCTGAATATGCCAATTGGATTCAAAAAGAGCTTGGTCATAAAAAGACATTGGTTCCAAAAGAAGAAATTCATTCAGAAATAGGGACTAATTATTATTACGGAGGACTATCAGATGAAGTTAGTGGAGGCCTGCAGCCTGCAAAATACGTTGATGGATTAGCAAGGGCATGTAATGATTACGGTGTACAGCTTTTTGAAAACAATCGAGTTCATTCCATAAAAAAACTTGGAGAGGTTTATGAGGTTGTAACAGATAAAGGTGCTTTAAAGGCAAAAAAAGTAATTGTTGCTACCAATGGTTACACAGATATGTTGGTGCCCGAGTTAAAGCCTAAAGTATTTCCTGTTGGGAGTTATATTATTGTTTCAGATGTATTATCTGAAAAACTTCAGAAAAAACTAAGCCCAAAAGGAAGGATGTTTTACGATTCAAAATGGTTTATAAATTATTTCAGACTAACTCCAGATGGACGAATGCTTTGGGGTGGAAGAAATGATCTTAGTACAGATCTTGATTTAGTGGAAAGTGCTTCTATTTTATCAAGGCAGGTACGAACTGTTTTCCCTGATTTAGAAAAAACTACTTTCACACATACCTGGACAGGTAAACTGGGTATTACATTTGATCTTATGCCTCACATAGGTGAGGTAAACGGCATTCATTATACTTTTGGATATGGTGGGCATGGACTTTCTATTGCAACCTATCTGGGGACTGAAATTGGATTATTATTATCCGGTCAAAAGAAACGTAGCCCTTTTGAAGAAATTTCGCATCAGACCATGTTTTTTTATAGAAAAGATCCATGGTTTTTGCCTTTTGCAGCAAAATATTACCAGTTTTTGGATTGGATTTCTTAGCGGATGTACCCTCTTGAAATAATCGATTATATAATAGTTATAGTTTATCTTTCTGGAATGATAGGGGTTGGATTATGGTTCGCAAAAAAACACACTGATTTTGAAGATTTTTTTTTAGCGGGAAGATCTTTAACAACTCCAATTTTAATCACAACTCTAATCTCTACTTATTATGGCATTGATGTTTTATTTGGAGATACTCAACTTGCTTTTACCGATGGAGTAGTTGCTTGGTTTGGCTATGCTCGACCAACATATGCTTTTTTCTTAATTGCTGCTCTTTTACTTGCAAAACGATTGAGGGAAAATGATTTCAAGAGTCTTCCTGATATTCTTTATTTCTATTACGGTGATAATGCGAGGTATGTTGGAGCACTTACCTCTTTCATTTATTCTCTTCCTGCTCTTTCTCTATATGGTTTTGGTATGTTGGCTGAGGTAGTACTTGGTCTAGACCCTATTATTGGGATGTTTGTGCTTGGAGGAATTGCATTGGTATATACCTTGACTGGTGGATTTTGGGCAGTCGCACTTACGGATTCAATACAGTTTGTAATGATGTGTATAGTAATTGCTATTTCATTTCCTTTTGCTATGAGTTTTATAGGTGGATTTGACTCAATGATAGAATTATTGCCTGAGAGTTATTTTGACACACTTGGAGACTTAAATATATTTTTAATAATTATTTATGCTTCAACAGGCCTATCGATACTTGTGGAGCCTACATTTTATCAGCGGATATTCGCAGCTAAGTCGTATAAAAACGTTCGTAATGCATTAATTATAGGAATTTTTATTTGGGGATCTTATGATTGGATTATCACAGTTTTAGCTATGTCAGCAAAGACAGCGGTTATCCAAGGTGTTTTACCTTCAAGTGTTGCACCGGATGCAGCGCTCTTAACCATTGTCATTGCTGCGTTACCTGCTGGGATTGTAGGTTTATTTATTGCAGGTGTTTTGTCAACAGAAATGTCAACACTAGATTCATATTGTTTAGTCGCGGGTGGTAATGTTTCTTATGATATATATAGACCCGCTTTTAAGCCAGAAGTATCTGATAAAGAATTAATAACAGTTACGAGATACGGAGTCTTATTATCTTGGATATTGGGATTTGGAATAGCAACTGCTTTTCAGCAGATGCTAGGTCTTTGGGTATTTTTATCTTCTATATTAATATCAAGTACATTGGTTCCAATTCTCTTAGGTTTATATATTAAAAGTTTTAGGAAACCTCTTGCGGGTTTTATTAGCTCTGCATCGGGTTTATTCTCCACGGTTATTCTCAATATTTATATTATGTTAAAAGGCACATTTGACCCTTCAGAGGAAACATATATTGTGACCTGGTTTGGGATTGACTTTTTACAAGAATTTGTTATGTATATTACCGTCCCAATTTCTTTAGCAGGTTTTTTTATTGGTCTTCTCATCGAAAGTAGAGGGGATTAATGAGTTATTGGGAAATATTCACATGGCTTACTGTTATCATGCTAGGGATAGGCTCCATAGTTGTTTTTATGTTTTTTGTAAAAGACACAAGACATATTTTGAAAAAGTTCAAAAAGGGGAAAAATGAATTATAAAAATTTTATAAATAATGAGTGGTTTGATTCAGATTCTGGAAGGACCTTCGAAGTAGTGAATCCATTTACGGAGACAGTTATTGCAAAAGTTCCTGCTTCTGGCAAAAGTGATGTTGACAAAGCAGTTAGAGCAGCGCAAACAGCGTTCAAAGATTGGGGCACAATGACCGCAGGTGATCGGAGAGATTATCTCCAAGCACTCGCTCAAAAATCTCTGGCTCATGCCGATTCCTTAGCAAAGACAATCTCAATAGAAATGGGTAAGCCTCTAAAAGATGCAATAACTGAAATTGAAGATCTTTCAGAATATCTTCAGTATTATGGTGAGCTTGCTAGAGACCAAGTGGGTAGGATTGTTTCTCCTGTTGAGAAAAAATCTATGTCTTTGGTACGGTATGAACCTTACGGAGTTGTTGGGTGTATTATTCCATGGAATTACCCATTATCATTAATGGGATGGAAATTAGCTCCAGCACTGGCTGCTGGGAATACAATTATAATGAAACCTAGCGAGATTACTTCGACATCTTTACTGCACTGGGCAGAAATTGTGGGTGATATAATGCCTCCAGGGGTCTTAAATGTAATAACAGGATATGGCACAGAAGCTGGTGAGGAAATAGTTAAACATCCTTCAGTTCCTATAATTACTTTTACAGGATCCGTAAAAACTGGGAAAAGAATTGCAATGCATGCTGCAGAAAATTTAAAAAAGATTTCTCTAGAACTTGGAGGAAAAGATCCTGTTATTATTTGCGATGATGCAGATATAGATGTAGCAGCAAAAGGGACTTCTTGGGGTGGTTTTGTTAATTCAGGTCAAGTTTGTACATCTATTGAACGTGTGTATGTGTTTAGCAATATTGCAGATAGATTTACAGAGTCTTTGGTGGAGGAGTCAAAAAAGGTAAAACTAGGTGATCCCATGGATAAGGATACAGATATAGGTCCAATGGCATCAAAAGCACAGTTAAAAAACACGGTAGAAAAAGTTGCACTTGCTAAGGACCAAGGTGCGCGAATTTTAATAGGAGGGCATCGTCCTAAAGAGTTTGCAAGAGGTTACTTTTTTTCACCTACAATCTTGGATAGAGTTAGACCTGATATGGAAATTGTTACAGAAGAATCTTTCAGCCCTGTGATACCTGTTCAAAAAGTTGATTCTTTAGACGAAGCAATTAAAATGTCTAATGCAACAAAATATGGTTTAGGATGTACAATTTTCACAAGAGACATTGAGCGTGCTATGAATGCAGCAGACAAAATAAAATCAGGCACAGTTTGTATCAACAGCCCTTTGATGGAAAATATCGCAGCTCCTTTTGGAGGTATGAAACAGTCTGGAATTGGTCGCGAACACGGTATTGAAGCCTTAGATGAATTTAGAGAAGCGAAACATATTTATATTGATTATGAACACTCTAAAAAAAATTGGTGGTTTTAGAATAAGTAATATGGGAAAACATCAAAACTTAGAAAACTTATGGATGCCATTTTCCGCAAATCGATCTTTTAAAGCCAGACCAAGGCTAATGAATGAAGCAAAAGGCGTGTATTATAAAAAGATTGATGGAACATCAGTTTTAGATGGAACTTCTGGACTTTGGTGCTGTAATGCTGGTCATAATCATCCTAAAATTGTCAAAGCAATCCAAAGCCAGGCCGAGAAATTAGATTATGCGCCTTCATTTCAAATGGGACATCCACTAGGATTTAAAGCAGCAGAAAAGTTATTAGAGCTTGCTCCTTCTAGTGATTTTCAATATGTATTTTTTACTAATTCCGGTTCTGAATCAGTGGACACTGCATTAAAAATTGCTCTTGGTTATCAGCAACATAGAGGTAAAACAGATAAAATGATTTTAGTGGGACGGGAGAGAGCCTACCATGGTGTCGGGTTTGGTGGGATATCGGTTGGAGGACTACCATTAAATAAGCAGCATTTTTCGTTACTTAAGAATGTTGATCATATAGTCACAACCCATAATCTTGAAAAAAATGCATTTAGTAAGGGAATGCCGGAATGGGGTGGCGATCTAGCTGAAGATTTAAATCGTATTATAGAAAAACATGGAGCGGAACAAATTGCCGCTTTTATTACAGAGCCTATGGCAGGGTCAACAGGTGTTTTAATACCACCGAAAGGATATTTGAAAAAAATTAGAGAAATATGTACAGAACATGATATTTTACTCATATTTGATGAAGTTATAACAGGATTTGGAAGATTGGGGACTCCTTTCGCTTCTCACTACTTTGATGTCATTCCTGATATGATTGTCTGTGCCAAGGGCCTTACCAGCGGGACGGTACCCATGGGAGCAGTGATGGTTAAAAAGGAAATTTATGATGCCTTTCAAAAAGGTGATCCAAAATTAATTGATTTTTTTCATGGATATACTTATTCAGCACATCCTCTGGCAGCAGCGGCTCTTATTGCAACTCTTGAAGTCTATAACGAAGAAGGTTTATTTGATCGTGCAGCAAAAATTGCACCGTATTGGGAGGAATCACTTCATTCTTTAAAAAACGTAGATAATGTGATTGATATTCGTAATCTTGGCTTTGTAGGAGGAATTGAAATGTCAACACAGGATGGGAAAATTGGGAAGAGAGGTTACAATGTTTTTGAAAAAGCATTTCATGATAAAAATGTTTTGCTACGATTTACAGGAGATATTATTGCACTTTCTCCACCACTTATTGCTAAAGAAGATCATGTTGATCAAATAATTGAGACCCTAAGAGAAATTATCCCCTTTTATTAACCTAATGTATACTCAATATAAATGTTCATTGTTAAGGGTTTTGATATTTAAAATAATTACCTTTTAAAAAGAGATAATTACCATGAAATGTAAAAATTATATAAATAACGAATGGGTAAATGGATTAGATGGAAACAAATTTGATGTTGAAAACCCTTTCACTGAAGAAATTATTGCTCAAGTACCTAGAAGCTCTGATAAGGATGTAGATATGGCGGTGGAAGCTGCTAAAAGTGCTTGGAAGAATTGGAAAATATTGGGCTCGTTAGATATGAGAGATTTGATGCGTGAGGTAGCAGTAAAGAGCCGATCTCATGATCACGAAATTGCTAAGATTATTGCAGCAGAGAGTGGTAAACCATTAATTGAGTGTTTAGATGAGATCGAATGGATTGCTTCAATATTTGAATACTATTCTGAAATAGGTAGAGATCAACGTGGTAGAGTTGTTGCACCCGTAACGCCGAGGTCTATGAGTATGGTTGTAAAGGAAGCTTATGGAGTTGTAGGGTGTATAGTTCCATGGAACTACCCTCTTCTTCTTATGGCATGGAAAGTGGCACCTGCTCTTGCGGCTGGGAATACTGTTGTAGTAAAACCATCAGAAATTACTCCTTTATCGATAATGATCTGGTTAGAAAAATGTTGTGATCATTTGCCCAATGGTATTCTGAACATGGTAACAGGATTTGGCGAAACCGGTGCAGCTTTGGTGGAGCATCCAGATACAAGGGTAATTGCTTTTACAGGCTCCGTGGATACTGGGAAAAAAATTGCTTCCATGGCAGCAACACAATTAAAAAAAACTAGTTTAGAATTGGGAGGTAATGACCCTATTATTATATGTGATGATGTGGATGTAGAAATTGCTGCCAAAGGAACGGCATGGGGAGGGCTCTTAAATGCGGGGCAGGTTTGCACTTCCCTGGAACGTATTTTTGTGATGGAATCAATAGCGGATTCTTTTATTGAGGCTGTTGTAGAAGAGGCAAAAAATGTACGGTTGGGTGACCCTATGAATGGGAAAACAGATATGGGGCCAATGGTTTCTTTAGCTCAATTAGAAAAAACGGAAGCAAAAGTAAAACAAGCAACAGACGAAGGCGCACGACTATTGTGTGGTGGTAATCGTCCTAAACGTTTTGATAGAGGATATTTTTTTCAACCCACTGTCTTTGATAAAGTTGAAAGTAATATGTCGTTGATGAATATTGAAACGTTTGGGCCTATCATACCAATTCAAAAAATAAAAACCTTGAATGAAGCTATTGATCTTGCGAACAATTCTGTTTACGGTCTTGGGTGTAATATTTACACTAATGATATGGAAAAAGCTCTTACAGCTGCGGATGATATTAAAGCAGGCTCTTTTTGGATAAATGATCCTTTGACAGATAATGAGGCTGCACCTTTTGGAGGCATGAAAATGTCTGGTGGAGGAAGAGAGCTTGGTATTGAAGGCTTAGATGAGTTCAGGGAGTCTAAACATATTTTAATAGATTATAAGATTAGAAAAAAAGACTATTGGTTTCCATATAATTTAAAAGAAGGTAGAAAAACATAGCTGATGCAAATAAAAATAAAAACCGACATCCCAGGACCTAATTCATTAAAATTAAGTAGAGATAGATCTAAAAACGTTGCGAACGGTCATGGTTCTGTTTGTGGAGTGTATATTGATAAAGCAGAAGGATCAAATTTGGTAGATGTAGATGGTAATGTATTTATTGATTATGCAGGTGGGATAGGTACTATGAATGTTGGTCATTCCCATCCTAGAGTTATAGAAGTTATCGAAAAGCAAATTAAAAAATTTATCCATCCTTGTTTTACCGTTGCACCTTATGAGCTGTATAATAAACTTGCCAAAAGATTATCAGATTTAGTTCCTATTTCTGAAGATTGTAAAGCTGCATTTTTTAATTCTGGGGCGGAAGCAGTAGAAAATGCTATAAAAATATCTAAATCTTTTACTGGAAGAAATGGGATTCTTGTTTTTTCTCATGCCTACCATGGAAGGACACAAATGACAATGTCCATGACATATAAAGTAGATCCATACAAAAAGGGTTTTGGCCCTTTTCTTTCCAATATTCATCGCCTTGAATTTCCTGAACACAATATTGATTTATCTGACTTAGAATTTGATCCCCAAAAAATAGCTTGTATGGTTATTGAACCTGTTGCAGGTGAAGGAGGGTTCATTCCAGTTTCACAAGAGGCTATGAGTTCCTTAAGAGGTTTTTGTGATAAACATTCTATTGTAATGGTTGCAGATGAGGTGCAAACAGGTTTTGGTAGGACTGGTACCTTATTTGCCATGGAGCAGTTTGGGGTGGAGCCAGATCTATTTACTCTTGCAAAATCTATCGCGGGAGGGTTGCCCTTAAGTGGAGTTGTGGGGAAATCTAAAATTATGGACGCCGCACATGTAGGAGGTATTGGAGGAACTTATGGAGGTAATCCAGTTGCTTGTGCATCCGCTTTGGCTGTTTTAGATGTTATGGAAGAGGAAGAATTGCCAAAACGTGCATCTAAGATTGGGAATGAAGTATGTAAAAAAGTTGAAGGGATTATGGATCAATGTCCATGGATTGGCGGTGTTCGTGGTATGGGGGCAATGCAAGGGATTATCATTATTGATCCAGAAACTGGAGCTGCTGATAAAAAGCGTACGATGAGAATACATCAGCATGCTTTAGAAAATGGCTTGATAATGATAACGGCAGGAACGGATGGTAATATTATTCGTACCCTTATGCCGTTAATAATTAAAGATGATGAGCTAAATGAAAGTCTTGAAGTTCTTTCGGATGCTCTTATTAATGCTTAAAGGGAAAAAAATGGGAAAAATTAATTTTAAAAATTATGGGCATCAGAAAAACTGGATTTCAGGAAGTTATGTTGATTCAATTTCTACAAAAAAAATTTCTGTGGTTTCACCTTATTTTGATAAAGAAATTGCTACCGTGTCAGATTCAAATATAAATGATCTAAATCTTGCAGTTGAAAAATCAAAATCAATATTTCCATATTGGTCTAAGCTAAATATACGTGATAGGGCGGAAGTGATGTTCCAATTAAAATCGATTTTGGAAAAAAACATGGAGGAACTTTCTTGTTTAATTGCTTTGGATAATGGAAAGACAGTAGAGGATGCAAAAGGAAGTATTCTTAGAGGAAAGGAGGTTGTTGAATTTGCTACATCATTGCCCTCCTTACTTAATGGTGATTCATCTCAAGTCGCAGACGGAATTACTTGTACTCTAAGTTATGAACCAATAGGTGTTGTAGCCGGGATTACACCCTTTAATTTTCCAGCGATGGTTCCATTATGGATGATTCCTATAGCAATTACAACTGGAAATTGTTTTATTTTAAAACCATCTGAACAGACACCGCTCTCTGCGTTGAAAATTGCAGAATATTTAAAAGAAGCAGGTTTACCAGATGATGTGTTTCAGGTTATCAACGGGTCCCGTGATATAGTTGAAGGAATAAGCGATCATCAAGATATTGAAGCTGTTGCATTTGTTGGCTCTTCAAAAATTGCAAAAATTGTTTACTCTAGATCAACTGCATTAGGGAAACGTGCTCTTTGTCTGGGCGGTGCTAAAAATCATATGATAGTAGTACCAGACGCAGACTTAAATTCAACAGCTAAAGGTCTTTTAGCTAGTTCAATGGGAAGTGCTGGACAAAGATGTATGGCTGCAAGCGTTGCGGTTGGTGTTGCAAATATTGATCCTATTATTCAACAATTAGTTAAAGAGGCGAATGAATTCAAACTTGGAGTTGATATGGGTACCATAATAAGTAAAGAAGCTTTTGATCGAATAACCAAATACATAGATGAAGCTGAAAAGATGGGGGCTGATATTTTAATTGATGGAAGAAATGCAACGCCGCCTAAAGATTATGAAAATGGATATTGGTTAGGGGTGACGATTCTGGATAATGTGAGTCCTGATTGGCCATGTGCTCAAGAAGAAATTTTTGGTCCAGTTCTATCCATTATAAGAACAGAATCATTAGAGCAGGCTATGAAGATTGAAAATGATAATACATATGGCAACGCAGCTGCTGTTTTTACCACATCAGGTGAAATTGCGAAAACAATATCAGAAAACGCATCGGCGGGAATGATTGGAATCAACATCGGAGTACCGGTGCCAAGAGAGCCATATAGTTTTGGTGGATGGAATGAATCTAAATACGGGCATGGAGATATCACTGGGAAAAGTGGGGTTCACTTTTGGACAAATTTGAAAAAAGTAACTGCTAGATGGCCCGAGTCGGAAGAACCGTGGAAAAAATACTTTTAATAAAAGTCAAACCATTTTGAATCTAAATCAGGCCATTCATTATTTTCTGCTTGTTCGGCTTTATCTACCCAGTTTCTCTTGCCACTCCACTTTTTGATTTTAAATCGATATACTGAAGTTTGGTTTAATTCCTGTTTTGTAACCCCACGGTAGTCTTTATCTGGCTTCATATCACCAAAGTATTTCTGAAGAAGTCCATTTAGAATTTCTTTTTTCTCATCTATTTTTTGAATTACCATTATTGTACCAAATGCTATAACGCACTCGTATTGAAAGCTCATTTCTAGTGCTAAATTAGAAGGTAAAAGTTTTCCAGATCTAAAACATTCGAAACTTGCATTTGATTGCTTTTCCGCATTGTATCTCATCCTTCCATATGCGTTAGAATGAAAATATATTTCATGTCTTTTTGAGCTATACCAAAAAGAGGAAGGATTTATAAATGGTTGATTTTTATCCATGGTTACAAAATGCCCAACCTGAACCTTTTTTAAAAAATGAATGATCCATTTATCATCCATCTCTAAGTTTCGAATTCTCGATTGGTTTATAGGGTTTTTATTTGGATTGTAGGACAAAAGTTTTACTCCTCTTCTGGCATTACAGCACCACATTGATTACAATATTTTGCAAGTCTTGATTGTCGATCATCATTACAAACGATACATGTTTTTGTGTATTTGTCTTTGGTAAAGTTCATTGAAGATGTAACAATACCAGTAGGAACAGCTATTATCGAATATCCCATAATCATGATTATTGCTGCTATGAATTGGCCAATATTTGTTACGGGTGAAATATCTCCATAGCCAACTGTTGTTAGCGTCACAATTGCCCAATAGATACTCCTAGGGATACTATCAAATCCTGACTCTTCTCCTTCTATTAAATACATAATGGATCCCAGTACGATTACCAAGTTTAGCAAGAAAAATAAATATACAAATATTTTCCGCTTACTTGCTATCATCGCTTGCCGAAGTAGTTCTGCTTCTCCCATAAATTGAACCAATTTTAATACTCTAAAAACTCGTAGAACACGCAAAATCCTGATTACAGAAAAGACCCCTGCTCCTGGAATAAAAAAACTAATATAAGTTGGCAAAATTGCTAAAAAGTCAATGATACCAAAAAAGCTAAAAATATAACTTGAGGGTAACCGAATGCAATAAATTCTAAGTATGTATTCAAGGGTAAATAATATAGTAAAAATCCATTCTATTTGAATAAAAATTTTCCCATATGAATTATGATATTCTGAAACACTATCCAGCATTACTATCAATACACTTAAAGTAATAGCGAAAATCAGTAAAATATCAAAGAGTCGTCCGCCAAAGGTTTCTGTACCAAAAATGATCTTTTTTAATTGATCTTTGATTTTAACCATTATGAATCAAATACATCGTAATGGAAAATAAGCTGAGAATTGAATCATAAGGAATAAAAAAATTTTAGTGATTTAACAATTATCTATTCTTTTTTAGAATTGATGGCCTCACTTAATATTTTAATATCATTATCATATGAATCAGGAAGAAGTGGTCCGAAAGAGAATCTAAAAAAATGTTTAAGATGGGAATCATTGCCTAAACGGTGCATATCACAGTCTGTACCTTTTAATATTGCTGCACCCTTTTGAAATAATTTTTCATTTAATTTTTCCGCAGTAAGGGTATCTGGAAGCTTACACCAATGATAAAAACCACCATCACCAGAAAACAATTCTAATCCTAATTTTACAAAACCTTTTTCATATTTTTTACGTTGCTCATCGTAGAACCGAGAAATAGTATCTCTTGCTAATTCTATCCTTTTTTTGTCAAATAATTTTAGAGCATATAGCTGTGATGGTTGTGATACACCTCCCATTCCGAAAGAAGAAAAATTCCCAAGAATCTCAATATACTTTTTTGCTGCAACTACCCAACCAATTCGAATACCAGGTGCTTGTAAACCTTTTGTAGCCGCTCCTGCAACAAAAATATTAGAATTGTTAATATCATTTACAAACTTTAAAGAGCTTATTGGAGGTGTATGAAAAAATTCATATGCCTCATCGAAAAGAATTCCATTGCCACTCGCTTCAGCTTTTTCAATTAGTTCTTTTAATTGATCTTCTTTTCTTGTTATTCCAGTTGGATTACAAGGATTGCTTAGCAATAAGAGTTTGCGTTCATTGGTATCTTCCCCAAAGTATTCATCCGTAGTTGGGGAAAAAGTATTTTCTTCTGTACTCTCAATCAATTTGTAATCCCGTTTAAAAAAACGAAGCATATCATAATAAGGCGTGTACTCAGTAGATGCAATGTGTACTTTAATATCAGATTTAAGGAACATCAATAAAGCAGTTAACCCAGGCCTACCTCCTGCAAAAATCATTATGTTTTCATAGTCTAAAGATGAATTATAATAATGGTTATAATATTCAGCAATTGTTTGACGAAGTTCTGGTTGTCCCCAAGCTTTTGGGTATTTTAAGTCTGTTGAAACAATTGATATGGATTTAGGCATTTCAGGTCCACCAGGAATTTGAGATGTAAGTGGATAACCTTGACTCCATGGGTGTGTGCCTTTTTCCCCCATATATGTTCCAAAAGAGTTTAAGAACTTGTAAAGTGTTTCATAAATTCCCATTGGAGGAACATGAGTTAGGAAGTCATTTTTATTCCGCATGTGAAGTCTCTATTGGTGTAAACATTTTTCCTATTTCTGTGTTTCCATTTGCTCGGTATCTTTGGCCCGTTTCTAAATCTTCAATGATCCACTTTGTTGGACATTTTGTTTTTATGATAAGATTAATAGAGCTCTCATGCTCTTCTGCTGATTCGCCATTTTTTAGTTTTCGGAATTTTTTCATTTTATAATATTTCCTATTTTTAAAAATTTTTCATGCCATTCTACAAATTTAATTTCTCTTTTAATAGATAGTATACTCATTATTTTACTAAGTCTGATTTATCCGTGTATTGATTATGTCCTCGTGTGACACCAATTTTTTTCGGTGGATAGTCTTGTTTTTTTGTTATTACTCCATTCTTGTCCCACCATGCCCAAAGACCTACAGGTTCACCATTTTCAAAATACCCATTGGTTGCTTTTATTCCATTTGAATACCATCGTGAATAAGAACCATTCAGTATTCCATTTGAGTAGTTATAGCGCCATTCTTTTTGTCCATTTGTATAAAATAAACTTACTGCTCCATCTAGGTTCCCATTTTTATAATTTTCAACAAGAACTCGTTTGTTAGGATGAAATTCCTTCCAAGTACCATGTTTTTTACCATCAACCAAATTTCCAAGGAATCTTTTCTTATAATTATTTAGTTCATATACACCAACTACAGATGGTAGTTTTTTATCTCCTGTTAATTTGTAAATGCCATCTATTTTCATTAATGAATCTATGTTGTATTGTTTTTGCGGATAAATAGCGGCATGTGCTAAAAAGAATAAATTGAATGCTAAATTTATTCTTATCATTTTTTTATAAATCCCCAAATTCCTTGGACAGTTGCAATCAAACCAATTAAAAGTGGAATAAATAATAGTTTTTGAATTGATATAGAAGTGATAATTATTCCAAGTATAATAAAAAATATGTTTACAGTTTTTTTTGTCATTTTTTTAATTAATATTTTAAACCAACTTTATATCGAACGTTGTCCATTATCTCCATTACGGAAATGCTGTCAGAATGTGTCATTTTTTTAGATTCTATATTATTATTTAGTATACAGTTTTGCATTTCTAAGGCTTGCTCTCGAAGCCCATGCCCATGATAATTTTCTTCATATGTAATTTTTTTTTGATTTCTACTTATCACCCTTATTGTGGTTGGAGCATAAAACGTAGGATCAATCTCTATCCACCCCTCTTCTCCTGAAATAACTGCCCGATTTGGATGAGAGTCATACATAGTGCAATTTAGATTTGCAATTTCTCCGTTATTATATTCAAAAATCATAGATGTTTTCGCATCAATTCCCTCTTTGGTAAAAATAGATTTTGCTAGGATATTTTTTGGGGTTCCAAATATCATTTGAGATAATGAAACTACATATATTCCCAAATCTAGGAGAGCGCCACCCCCAAGTTCTTTTGTCCATAGCCTCGGGTTTTTAACACCTTTTAAATTTTGCCCATGGCATGCATAAAGGGAGTGTACTTTTCCAATAGGGTCATCTTTTAGTATTTTTTTTAAAAAATCCATATGTGGAAGATATCGCATCCACATAGCTTCTAATAAAGCGGTATTATTTTTTTTTGAAGCCGAAACCATATTTTGTGTTTCTTGTAAATTCATAGAGAGTGGTTTTTCGCACAAAACAGGTATTCTATGCTGCAATGATTCAATAGACTGTTTTGCATGCAAAGTATTTGGCGTTGCTATATAGACAGCGTCAATATCACTATTTTTAAAAAATAGTTTTCCTTCATCAAAAGGTTTGCAGACTTTATATTTAGAAGAAAATTTTTTTGCTGTTTTTATGTCGCGTGATAAAACAGATTCAACTACATGGTTGTTTAAATGTTTTAAATCATTTGCAAAGGCATTTGCTATCCCACCGGTTCCGATAATGCCCCATTTAAATTTTTTTTTCATATTTTCTAAATATCAGAGTATTGGAGATTGAAATTTAATTTTAATATATTTCGCGCCGATTATATATAGAAAAAATAAAGAACTATTTACTTTAAATCTAAGAATGTTATGAACGAATCATTAATTATATTAAATATTGGTTATGCGCTGACTTTTATTGCGTTAGCAATAAGAGAGGTCCTGTGGCTGAGAACCACCCTAACAGCTGCACAGATTTCTCTTTTTACATATCATTATTTTTACGCTGGAAATATTTCTGCAGCATTTTGGACCGCGATTTTTGTTTTGGTCAATACATATAATATTGTCAAAATTTTATTAGAAAGAAGACCAAAAATAATTCCTGATGAAATACGAGATTTGTATGAAGGAATTTTCAAAAATTTAACTACAAGTGAATTCCTTTATTTTTGGAATATGGGTACAATAAAATCTGTGACAGATGGTTATTTTATTCATTCAGGAGAAAAACAAGATAATCTTTTATTAGTATTGTCAGGCAATGCTGAAGTCGAAGTAAATGAAAAACCAATCGCTATTTTAGAAAGAGGATCTTTTATAGCTGAAATTAGTTTTCTAACTGGAGAACCTGCGTCTGCTGATGTGCACGCAAAAGGTGAGGTGATATTTATTTCATGGAAAAGTGATCGGTTGAAAAACTTACAGCACGAAAATTCTAGTTTTTGGATGAAATTACAGCACGCACTTTCAGAGGATCTTATTCGAAAAGTTAAACCTCAAGCTAAAAGAGAATCTCAAATCGAAGATGATTGAGAATAACTTTCACTTTTTCTACTTGGCATCCAAAAATATTACATGAATAGGTTTTTCAGTTTATGACTCGAATTCTTCTTGTACCAAATCATTCATTAATTCTTTTTGGTGGAAGTATTGAACAAAATTCATATTCTTCATTTCTTGAGAACTTTTTAGACTTGATGAACAATCAAAGACAGGATGTGTTTTGGTATATTCTATTACCAAAACTAAGATTAAATGAAAAAAAATTATATAATAACATTAAGAAAAAATTAAACTCGAATAATTCCTTTTTTATTAGTTTAGAGGTACCTAAATATCCACAAAACCAAATTCATTTCAATGTAAATGAATTAAGACAAAAATTAAAATGGAGAGATTATCCAATTGATCTAGTTTTTTGCCATCAGTTAGAAATAACCAAAAACTTGAAATTGTTTTTTAAAAACGATACCAATTTAGATCCCCCAATTATTGGATATTCTCATTTGATGGAATTACCAAAATTAGATTGGAAAGGGATTTTTGAATACAATATTTTAGGAATCACAGATATGGTTACTTGTTTTGTAAATACCGATTTTCAAAAACAGTTAATTATTGAAGAGGCACGAAAAATTTTTAGTAGCTCAATTTGTGGGATTCTTAAAGAAAAATTAGAAGTATTACCAAAACTTGTAATTCCCAGTGATATAAGACCAAGTAAGACTGGTAACTATCAGAAAATTATTTATTGGGGAGATATTGCTGGTAGAACGAAAAGTTTTATTGAATTTCGATCTTCTATAGAACAATTAAGAAAAAAAAGAACGGATTTCAGAGTTTGGGTACCACTCCTCAAAGATAACAATCAATTTCTTAAAAACGATTGGGTTATAAATAATAATAGCTTTAATAAAAGAATTTTTCTTAAATATTTGAGGAATTGCTGTGTTGGTGTTTCACCAAAAAGGCAATTTCACGATTGGGATAAAACCATTTCCCAAGGTATTAAGTCTGGGATTCCTTTTATTATCTATGATTCCGTATTATCTAAAAGCTTATATGGGGAATCTACTTTTTATAAATCAAATAAAGATTTGATATCGCTCTTAAATAGATATTTAGATGATTCACAATTTAGAAATTCAATTGTAGAGAAATTGATTGGAGAAATAATTAACAAACATAATTTTTTTAAAAAAGTAAAAGTAATTGATCGCTTGATTAATAAAACCTTAAAAGGTGTAAAGTCTGTTCATAATAAAAGAACAAAGGAAATAATTAATTTAATACAAAAACATAAAGTTATATCTCACAAAGATCTTTTGAGTCCGAGATATTTAAACTGGAATACTAAAGTGGATTTTTTAGGATACAGAAAAGCAATTTTAAGTTCGGGCAAAATTAAAGAAATAAAATTTTCAACCATTAGAAAGAGTTCAAAAAAACAAAGATATCCATGGAAAGTGGAATATAAGTTTTAGAGATGATTGCGTAGGTAAATTTTCAATGAAGAAAAATCTGATTTCTATAACATTCGCAATGTTCATTTAATTGATTTATTAATTTGTCAAAATCTTTTGTTAAAGATTTAATATACAAGTTTATACTTTTTGAATGTATATCAATATCTTCCTCAAGATTTGATATTTTGGCTCTATTATCTTTTATTAGTACATCATGCTGTTTTTCTTGCTCCCAAATTTTGATAATCTCATTTTCAATTGCGTTTAATTGAGGCGAATTAGATCCAATGAAGATAAAAAATGAGCTTATAAAAACTGATCCGGTAATAAAACCTTGTAAGTATGATTTCATTTATAATCCTATTTTTGTTTATTTTGAGTTATTATTAATGATGTTTATCAAAATAAATATAGCTTTGATATTTTTTAAAAAATATGAAACAAAAAGAAATTATCAGTTGCCAATAGTTTTCTCAAATATTTATACTCTTTAACCTTTTTTCGGTAAAAAATTTTTAAAAGATAATTTTTGAGAAAAAAGAATGACAAATGTATTAAAGTTGGTAAAAAAAATCAGCTTTTTGGAAAGGCTTCGGGTTGGCGCTAGAAGCCTTTTCTGCTTTTTATACCTAAATTCTTTAAATTTAGTAGTTCATTGAAAATTGGGGGCGACCGGTATCGACGATTTATGAGGTATGTTGAACTGCAAGCGGAGGATAACAGTTCCCTCCTTAATCATCTGTTACAACTATAAATGCCGATTACGGCTACATGGCTGCAGCTTAAGTCTAGCAGTCCGTCCTAGTGTAGATGAGTCTATGGTCTTAACTAAGGGCGTCACTAACATAGGCTAGTCTCAAATATGCTTTTGAATTTGAGATAAAATATAAGAAAGCTAGTTTAGTTTTGTTTTTGTTCCTGATACAAAATTAAATAAAAAATGAATCAGGAAACTAAGCTTGTAGATGTTTTTCATTACTCTATTTCGGACGGGAGTTCGATTCTCCCCGCCTCCACAAATATTAAAAACTGATTTTTGTAAAAATACTTGGAGTGATTCCAAACATCGATATATCCTTTATGGAGAGTTCTCTAGAGAATGGATTATATCTTTTATGAGCTATATTTTTTTTATTATAAAGATTGTATATTGAAAATCCTAGTTCAATTCCAACTTTTGATACTTCAATATTTTTAACAAGGCTTATATCAAGGTGATGTGAGGATTTGACTCTTTCATTATTATATTTGCCTTTTGAAAATATTTCATAACCTGATCCAGATTCTACGTATAAGTTTTCTAAACTAGTAAATGGACGGCCTGAAGAAAAAACCCATGATGCAGACAGGTTTGTATTAAAAATTTGCCCTAACGCTACAATTTTTAGTTCATGATTTTTATCATAGTCAGCAAAAAATAGTTTCCCTTCGTTAAAGTCTGGCAGTTGATATTTAGTATTACTATTGTGATATGATAGCCATCCGGTAATCATGCCAGATTTTTTTCGAAATTGAATTTCTAATCCTTCAATTTTTCCATATCCAGGGTCTATATTTTCATTATTATTAGATAGATAGTCTTCAAAAGAAAATGACCATTCTGGTTTGAAAAAGTTACTTAGACTTTTTAAGTAAAAAGTTGTTGATAAATTATAATCATTTTTGTTCCAATGGATTCCAGATTGAAAATTTTTAGATAAAATTGTTGGGATTTTAGATGAGGATAAAAACCTACTGTTTATATTGAAATTTGAATTGTTTTCTTTATCTTGTTTATGGATGAATTGGTTATGCTCTCCATAAGATAATTCTAAGGATAGGTTTTGTTTAATTTTGTAGATAATTGAAATGCGTGGTTCAAAGTAAAGTTTGTCAAGATTATCAAAGTATGAATATCTAATACCAGTGTCAAATTTCCAGCGGTTTTTTAATGACCAAGAGTTCCTTATAAAAAAGGAATAAAGATATCCATTTTGGGTTATAAAAGAAGTATTTAAAGAGGAATTTTCAGTGTTCTTATTTTTAAAATGTGTTGAAAAGTAGGTTTCTTCAAACCCTATAGAGAGATTATGGTTTTTCATGTTTCGGTATTCTTGAATAAACCGAATACTATGGTCTGATAAAGAATGGAATTTATTAGCAGTTCCAACTATGGAAATATTATTATTCTGCGGTGAGGATTGTATAGAAGAATAATTATTTTCATAAGAATAATTTGAAATACTCAATTGGGTACTGTATTTATTATTCCACTGAGAATAAATATTAATACTTTGCCCGAGGTTTTTAAATGAATTTTTTTCTTCAATATATGCAGTATCAGACTCTAAAATATTACTAAAACCATAATAACTTCTATCCTCAAAGATAGAGTCGCTACTGCTAATTAAAGTAAAAGTAGCCCTGTGTTTTGAATTAATTAAATATGAAAAACGATTAAAAAAATCTTCATAGGAAGAAAATAAATCGTATTCGGTATTTTGGTTTATATTTTGCTCTCCAGTCTCTGTTATTAAGTTAAACTTATTATCCACTGTTATGTATTTTTCAATTGATTCGTATACTTTTGAAAATTGATTTGAGGGTCTAGATCTTCTATAGTTAACTATTGCACTACCTTTTTTAAGGATTGGAATCTCAGCTGAAATTCCACTGCTCATTAAATTGCCATATAATGACCCTCCATATTTATAATTATTTCCAGAGCGGCTCATTAATTCAATAACGCTAGAGGTTCGTCCTCCAAAATTTGCAGGGATATGTCCTCTGAAAATCTGAACATCTTTAATAGCCTCTTTAGAAATACTACTCAAAAATCCAAACATGTGACTAGTTTGATATAAAGTCATTCCATCAAGCGTAATTAGATTTTGATCTGGAGATCCTCCACGTATATAAAGGTTAGATGTGGATCCTAAAGCAAGTTGGACTCCTGGTAAATACTGGATAGATCGAAATATATCGACTTCCCCTAAATTTGGAAGTGTAGATACATGTTTAGGTGAAAAAGAAATTTGTCCAGGTATATTAGAATCATCCATAAATTCTCTATTGGATCCCAAAATTGAAATTTCATCAGAATTAATTATTTTTGGATTTAATTTGATTTCATGAAATATATTTTCGTCTTTGGGAAACGTTAATTCTTTAATTACTGTTTCATATCCGATGTAAGAGACTACTAATGTACATAAATCTTTTGATACTCTAGGTATCCAGAAAATTCCATTTTGATTTGATATGTCACCTATATTTAAATGAGGTATATGAATATTTGCATAGGAGATAGGTTCTCCTGATTCTTGATCAATACATTGACCATATAATGAAAAAACAGTTTTTGCTTTTTCAAAGTAGACTACAAATTGATTTCCAAATTTTTCAAATGTTAAACTTGTCCCTTTCAGAACGGATGATAATGCCTCTTCGCGATCACAGTTTTTACAAGTACTTGAATCAGTGTATTCGTTTATATTACTAGGGTAAACAATTGTAAGGTTATGTTTATCTATTAAATAATTAAGTGCAGAGGAAATCTCTGTTTTGTTAAAATTAAATGTAATTTTTTCCTGTGCATAAAGTCCAAGGAGGGAAAAATATATTGCGGGAGTTAATCTGAAGTATTTTTTATATATTACTAGTGCTTTAGATGACTGTGTAGGTTCCATCCTCTAATTTAAATGAATGTTGTGATAATAATGCAATAGTGTTCATCATAGTTTCTAATTCTGACGTGTCAATTGTTCCGGTTATAGTAATATGTTTCATTTTTTGGTTAGAAAATTTGATTTTTACATTGTGAATTCTTTCTATTTCTCTACATACTATTTCTAGATTGGTCTGCTTACAATATAGTTTTTGGTTTATCCATCCGGGATATTTTTCATTTTCTATATTTATAATGGTATCTTGGACAAGGTCTGTAGAGCCTATTAAACACTGTTTTGGATTCAGTTCTATAAAGGAATTACTACTAGATACTTTTACTTGTCCAGAGTTAACTCCAACCTCAAACCCATCATTTCGAGACCTTACATTAAAAGTAGTACCCAATACGGTTATTTCCCCGTGATGCGTTTTAACAATAAAGGGAAAAGTAAGGTTTTGTACTTCAAAATATGCTTCACCATTTAAATGAAGGGTGCGATGACCTGCATTAAATCCTTTTTTGTATGTGATAGAACTACCAGAGTTTAAAATTGCCTTTGAATTATCAGGAAGTAATAATGATAACTTTTCTCCAGGTTTAGTGGTAAAATTTTTATTCTGATAAAAATTAAAATAAAAAGGCAGTGCCAAAATAAATATTATTGGAAGAAGTAAAGCATAGTTAGGTTTATGGATAAAATGCATCCAAAGCTTAATTATGCTTTGGGAAAAAGAAGGCTGTTTAACAAGTTTAGGTGCCCTAGTGTTATCCATAGCTTGGACAATAGCGCCCCAAGACTCTTCCTTATTGGGCGGATCAGGTATTTTAGTTTTTGAACTAATATCCCAAATTAAATTTTCTATTTTTTTCTGATCCACTTAAATTTTTACGCTCCTAAAAAAATAACGCAGCATATCCATTTTATACTCACAGATATTTCTGCATATATTTTTTTAAGATTTTAAGGGCTCTGTAAATTTGATTTTCAACTGTTCTGATGCTAAGACCAAGTTTTAAAGAAATTTCTTGATTAGACAGACCTTCTATTCTACTTAATATGAAGATAATTCTACATTTTTGAGGAAGTTTTTCATTAACTAATTTTCTAATGATTTCTTCAATTGCTTGTGCTTGAACAACTTCTTCTGGATTATCGAAGTGAGATTTGCCATACACTGGTATACGATCCTTATTTCTTAATCGTACCTCGGTATATCTAAAATGATCATAGCATAAATTAGTTGAAATACGGGCTAGTAATGAGAAAAATGATTTTTTAGGTTGTAAAGATTCTCTTTTTTCCCATATTCTAAGAAATGTTTCTTGGGTAATATCTTTAGCAATATCGGCATCTTGCACTCGATATACAACAAAACGAAATAACTGATCATGAAATTGGTAAAAAAGTTTTTGAAAAGAGCTCTTTTTTGAATTCTTAACATTTCTAATCAGTTTTTTTTCATCAATTGACATAAAGTTTTGAAAATATATTTTGGCCCTATATAAACGTTATTATCTACCAAGTCATTTAAAGGTATATATTTTTGAAGTAAATAATTTTAAAATATTTGTTTCGGTTCAAGGAAATGTTTTAAATAAGATTATAAATTACACTATATAATGATATCCTTTTTTAATTACTTTTATAATTTATCACTTGGATTAATTGTTCTTCTTTATTTTAGTTGTGCACAATTTAGAGGTCCAAAATATCCAGAAATAATTTATAATAATAAACAGCCACTTATTTCAGTAAAATATGAATATGGAGAAATACAAATAGTCCTTCCAATACAATATGACGGAGATATTCCAGAAAAT
>ENA-OSEY01000456-OSEY01000456.1-marine-metagenome-genome-assembly--contig:-NODE-456-length-30344-cov-8.412859_pt1 | contig 30344 bp, 26 predicted proteins | sample MGYA00248465_ERZ534230 | MGnify/ENA primary metagenome ERZ534230 (study PRJEB26409, sample SAMN06344110) | marine metagenome | isolation source: Sea water from surface | place: Atlantic Ocean:Southern...
CTACTTAAGTCAATTGCTTTTGCTTGATCCTTGTAACCTTGCAAATATGATGTATACCAACATCCAATTGCAGATAAGACAAAGACTATTGTCATTCTGTGAATAAATGGTAAGTCTGGATAAATCAAACTAATTAAGACAGAAGCGAATAGAGAAATTAATGCTGCAATTAAAACTGACATCGATGTAGCTTTTTTCCAAAATAAAGCAACTAAGAATATAACAACAATCCCTGGTGAAAAATATCCAGTGAAGTTCTGAATGTATTGAAAAATTGATTCGAAGCTACCTAAGAGTGGTTTTGCTAATAATGTTGCTATTAAAAGTGAAATTACAACTGTATATCTACCCACCTTTATTAAACTAGCTTGATTATGCTCTTCGCCTTTGAAGTATCTATATATATCCATCGTGAATATAGTACTTATGCTATTACTCATTGAAGCAAGTGAGGAGACTATAGCAGCTATCAACGCTGCAAATGTAAGACCCAAAAGTCCATTTGGAAGTAAAGACATCATAGTTGGATAAGCTTGATCGGATTTTTCAAGAACAGGAAACAGAATAGCTGCACATATACCTGGAAGTACTATTACAATCGGCATTAAAAGTTTCAAATATGCAGCGAACATAACTCCTTTTTGAGCTTCTTTGATTGATTTGGCTCCTAGCGCTCTCTGGGTGATGTATTGATTGAATCCCCAATAAAAAAAGTGACCAATCCAAACACCTAATCCAAATAAAATCCAAATACCTGGTAAGTTTTTATATGAGGGATTGTCACTCGAAAGTATCATGTCAAATTTTTCTGGCATTTGATCAAAGACTATTTTCATACCATTAACAACTCCAGTTGATTCAGAAATTGTATTTAGCGCAATGAAAGAAACTGCTAAACCACCAAAAATTAATAGAACAACTTGAACAACATCTGTCATTGCAACTGCTTTAAGTCCTCCTGAAAGGGAGTAAGCCAATGAAAATATAGCTAAAACAACAAGGCCATAAAATAAATCCAATCCAGTTAATGCATTAATTGCAAGAGAACCAAGCCAAAGAACAGAAGTTAAATTTATGAAAATGTACACTATCAGCCAAAAGAAAGACAAAACTAGACTAACGCTTTTATCAAAGCGTTGTTCAAGAAATTGTGGCATCGTATATATTTTTTTTTCTAAAAATAATGGCAAAAAATACTTAGCCATCACTATTAGAGCTATTGCTGCCGTAAGCTCCCAAACCGCAATTGCCATTCCAACAATAAAGCCTTGGCCCGACATTCCAATGATTTGTTCAGCTGAGATATTAGCTGCAATTAATGAGGCGCCAATTGCCCACCATGGCAATGATCTACCAGCCAAGAAATAATCTTCTGCACTTCTCTCTGAACCTCTCTTATTTCTTGAAACGTAAGTAGCTAGAGAAATGATTCCAATACAATATAAACCTACTATCACCCAATCTAGTGTGTTAAACATATATCTAGCCTAATTTTTAGAAACCATATTGTAACAATTATTTGAAGGAGTCTTCTAAAAATTTTATGTCATTAAGAACTTCAGATAGATGATTTATAAACTGAATTGCATACACTCCATTTATAACTCTGTGATCATACGATAAGGATACTGGAAGCATCTTAACAGTCTCTAATTTAAGTTTATCTAACCTTAAAGAATCAAATGTTCTAGATAATCCCAAAATACCAACCTCAGGCGGATTTATTATGGGTGTAAAGAACTTTCCTCCAACACCACTGAGTGAGGATACCGTAAAAGATGCACCTTGAAGATGTTCGTTTTTTAAACGTCTCTTTTTTGCTAAGTCTGCCAATTCCTTTACCTCACTAGCTATATTTGAAATAGTCTTTGAATCAATATTCTTTATATTAGGAACAATTAGCCCATACTCTGTGTCAACAGCAACTCCAATGTTAATAAAATCTTTGAAGATAATAGTATTAAGATCTTTAGAGAGCGAAGAATTCATCATTTCATATTCTTTTAAAGACACTGACAAACCTTTTAATATAAAAGCTAGAGGTGATATTTTTAGTTTATATTTTTTGCATAATTTTTCCCTGATTTTCATTAGCTTTGAAATATTGATTTCTTCATGTTGCGTTACATGAGGAATATTTACCCAAGAAGAATGAAGATTGTCTAAAGACGTTTTCTGAAACTTTGTTAAATCAACTTCTTTGGTATTACCCCATTGAGAAAAATCAATATCTGGTTGAGTGCTTTTGAATGTTTGTTCTTGAGGTGAAGACAGAATATTTTTTACGTATTGATGAAGGTCTTCTTTTAAAATTCTACCCTTAGGTCCTGAACCAGCAACCAAAGATAGATTAATTCCAAACTCCCTTGCAAGCTTTCTTGTAGCGGGACCTGAATGGATATTTTTAGACTTATGATTATTTAAATTTATTACATTAGATTCTTGTTTGGACATTACATTCGCAGCATCGTCAACAGCTGATGGAGGATCATCCATGAATGTTTTTTCATCAACAGAAACTTCTTCTTTGATATCTATATTTGTTTTGTCTACTTCTTTGTTTTCTTGAACCTCTATTTCTAAAAAAGGCATGCCTACTTTGACTTTGTCACCTACATTCAAAATGACTTTATTGACAATACCATTCACAGAAGACGGTATTTCCATTGCAGCTTTATCAGTTTCAAGAATTAAAATAGGTTCTTCTGAATCTACCTCTTGGCCAGATTCTACGCATATCTCAATAACTTCAACTTCATCAAAATCTCCATAATCCGGCAAATTAATTGTTTTTAGGTTTGACACTATATTTCCCAAGGATTTGGCTTGTTTGAATCAATACCAAGTTCTTTGTAGTAATTCTCGATTTGGTTTTTATCGATTTTGTCATTCTTATATAAAGCATAAATAGCAGCTCTTGCTATGCTTTTAGAATCAACTTCAAAAAAATCTCTTAAAGTTTGTCTTGAATCACTTCGTCCATATCCATCAGTTCCTAGGGTTGTATATGAGGAATGGATATATGGCCTGATTTGTTCCGCATAAGATCTCATGTAATCAGTTGCAGCAATTACTGGAACATTGCTATCAGAAAAACATTCTTCAACATAGGTCAGTTTCTGTTTACCACTTGGATTTAATTGATTGTATCTTTCGATCTCCATCCCATCTTTTCTCAATAAATTAAAACTTGTGATGCTCCATACTTGTGCTTTTATTTTAAATTTAAATAAGATATCTTTTGCTTTTAATGCCTCTCTTAATATTGCTCCTGACCCAAGAAGCCTAACATCATATGATTCATTGTCTGATAATACATACATACCCTTTATGATTCCCTCTTCACAATCTTTTGGCATTTCGGGATGAGTGTAATTCTCATTAATTGTGGTGATGTAATAAAAATAATTTTCTTGATCAATATACATTTTTTTAATGCCGTCTTTCACAATTGTTGCTACTTCATATGCGTATGTTGGGTCATATGATAGACAGTTAGGAATTGTAGATGAGAGTATATGACTGTGGCCGTCTTGATGCTGTAAACCTTCTCCATTAAGAGTTGTTCTCCCAGATGTAGCACCAATTAAAAAACCTTTTGCTTGTGCATCACCTGCAGCCCAGGAAAGATCATGCACACGCTGAAATCCAAACATAGAATAAAACAAATAAAAAGGCACCATTGGAAAATCATAATTTGAGTAGGCAGTTGCTAATGCAGTCCATGCACTAAATGCACCAGCTTCAGTTATTCCCTCTTCCAGCATTACACCATCCTTTGATTCCTTGTACCACATTACCTTGTCTGCATCTTCTGGCTCATATTTCTGACCTGCAGAAGAATAAATACCTACTTGCCTAAATAAAGCCTCCATGCCGAAGGTTCTAGCTTCATCAGGAACTATAGGGACTATTCTTTTGCCAATTTCAGGATCTTTCAGTAAATCAGTAATTATTCTTACAATTGCCATGGTTGTAGAAATTTTTCGATCACCACTTGACTCAAGTAGTTTCTCAAAAGGTTTGTCGCTTGCTATTGAGAGTGGATCTGATGAGGTTCTTCTTCTTGGAATAAATCCACCCAATGCTTCTCTTGTTTTTTTGAGGTATTGTATCTCTGGTGAATCCTCGGGCGGTCTAACGTATGGTAATTTCTCTATTTCTGAATCTGGAACGGGAATATTAAACTTATCTCGAAAAGATTTTATATTGTCCATAGATAACTTTTTTACTTGGTGGGTAGTGTTATCAGCCTCTCTAGATCCAGTCCCATAACCTTTAGTTGTGAGGGCAAGAATTACAGTTGGCGCTCCTTCAGAATTAACTGCTTTATGATAAGCTGCATAAACTTTATATGGATCGTGTCCTCCTCTATTTAACTTATAAATATCATCATCCGATAGGTCTTTTACCATTTCCAGAACCGAAGGATCCTTCGCAAAAAAATTCTCTCTCGTATAAGCGCCACCTTTTGCTTTAAAGTTTTGCAACTCTCCATCTACTACAACATCCATTAGATCTTGTAATTTACCCTCAGAATCTTTTGCCATTATTGGATCCCAGAATCTGCCCCAAACTACTTTAATGACATTCCAGCCCTCACCTCTGAAGGAACCTTCGAGTTCCTGAATAATTTTTCCATTCCCTCTTACAGGACCGTCTAATCTTTGCAGGTTGCAGTTGATTACAAAGATTAGGTTTTCAAGCTTTTCTCGTCCAGCTAATCCAATAGCTCCCTTTGATTCAGGCTCATCCATTTCACCATCACCACAAAACACCCAGACTTTACGATCATTTCTTGGGACCAGGCCTCTTGATGACAAATAACGCATTACATGCGCTTGATAAATTCCAAGAATGGGCCCTAGACCCATTGAAACAACTGGAAACTGCCAATACTCAGGCATTAACCATGGATGAGGATAAGATGACAATCCAGGCTTAGTTACTTCTCTTCTAAAATTATCTAAATCCTCTTCATTGAGATAGCCTTCCAGAAAACTACGAGCATAAATTCCAGGAGAACTGTGTCCCTGATAGTAAATCATGTCTTCAAGTTGATTATTAGACCCCCTAAAGAAATAATTAAATCCAACATCGTATAAAGTTGCAGCTGAAGAAAATGTAGCTATATGCCCACCAAGCTCATCATCGTTCATATTTGCTCTCAAGACCATGACTAAGGCATTCCATCTTATTAAAGATCTAATTTTTCGCTCCATGAAAAGATCACCAGGCATGGGAGCTTCTTCTTTGACAGAAATCGTATTTTTAAAAGGTGTTGTTAAATTATATGAGGGTATAGCGCCTTCTTGATTGAGTCTTTCAGCAATTTTTGTAAGAAGATAGGAAGCTCTATCAACACCTTCTTCCTCAATTACACTGTTAATGGCCTCAAGCCACTCATTAGTCTCTATTGGATCAGAATCTTTATTTCTCAAGATAAACTACCGATAAAATATTGTTAGATTATATTATATGCTTTCTAAAAATTTATTATTTGTATAGCATCTGAATGTTTTTCTGAGAATATTCCAGAAACCATTATAAATTTCAGTTTTTTCTTTTTAGAGAAATATTTTTTCAAGATATTACTGCATTGTTTGATTGTTTTATCATGATTTGAAATATCTTTAATTAGAAATGAAACAGTCGAACCTACTAAACTGAGCTGTCTGAGAGTAACTTCGTTATTTGTAAATGAAAAAATGGGAACTCCATGAGGTTTTGCATTTGCAATATATGTTGCTGTATCACCAGTTCTTGTAATTGCAATAATTCCATCTGCTTTAATTGACTCAGCTAAATTTTTTGCAGCTTGGCCTATATATTCCCAATCAGAATTTTTTTGTAGATTATTTTCATAGCCGAGTGTTTTAAATTTTTCAGTTTCAGCAACTATAGATTTCATAAACTTTATACATTCCTCAGGGTATTTACCAATACTAGTTTCTCCAGATAGCATTACGGCATCTGCACCCTCATATACTGCATTTGCAATATCAGTAACTTCAGCTCTTGTTGGAGTGGGATTATTAATCATAGATTCCAATAAATGAGTTGCAACAATAGATCTCTTTCCATGAGTTGCGCATGACAACATTATTTTTCTTTGAATGTTAGGAAGATTGGTTAAACTTGTTTCAATTCCTAAATCACCTCTCGCAACCATTACGCCCCAACTTGATTTACAAATATCCTCAATATTATCAAGACCTTCTTGATTTTCTATTTTAGAAATAATTTTTACAGAAGATTTATTTTTATTTATTAGTTTCTGTAATTCAGTAATATCATCAGCACTTCTTACAAACGAGAGTGCAATAAAATCAACTCCGCTCTTAATACCAAATTTTATATCTTCAATGTCTTTAGTAGTGATTGAAGGTAAATTAATTCTTACGCCAGGTAAATTGACATGCCTTTTTGAACCAATTTTACCTCCGTCAATTACTTTGCACTCTAAGGTCTCATAATCCTTGGAAATTACTTCAAAATTGATTAATCCATTGTCAACAGAGATTTTTGACCCTTTTTTGACACTTTGGATGAGGTCTTTGTAATTGATTTTAATTGAAGAAGTTTCTACATCAACTTCATCTCTAACGGTTAGAGAAACTATATCGCCAGATTTTAAATCAATAGGAAGTTTTGTGTCGCCAGTCCTAATTTCAGGACCTTGTGTATCTAGAAGAACCGATACATTGGTTTTATTTTTTTTATTAATTTTATGAATGAATTCAATTATATTAGAAGCATTTTTATGAGTAGCATGTGACATATTAATTCTAGCTACATCCATTCCTGATAAAACTAAGTTTTCTAATGAAGAATAACTATCAGTGGATGGTCCAATAGTGCAAATAATTTTAGTGCGAGTAAACATATTCAAGAGAATGATATATAAAAGTGTTGTATATACAACAGATATAGAGATATTTTATGTATTTATTTAAGACAAAAAAAAACAGAGTTAAACTCTGTTTTCTTAGTTCGAGTTCCTTAGGGGTCTAAAGTGAGATTTTCTTTAGCTCCTTGAGTCCTTTCTCTTGAACTCTTGGTGGATCTGCAAGCTCTTTTTTATCGCCGACTCTTGCAAATGCTTTCACCCTTCGGTCTCTTCCTTCAGCTTCTCTCTAGGTCTCCCGTCTGCAGTTGGTCACTAGTCGGTTGCTGTTGGTATTATTTATATTACTCGATTTTTAAAAGTTGTCAACACTTTTATTAAAAAAAATTAATCTTTTTTTGCATCCTAAAAATGATGGTATTTTTTTATAAATTATAAGTTTAATATATATAAATTATGTACAGATTTTTAGGTAAAAAAGAGCCATTAAAAATATATAAAACTCAATCTAAATCATTAAAAAAAATATCAGCAGTCGCATCACATCTTCCAAAATTACTTTTAACAAATCAAGTTCAAAAAACAGTAGATGCTTTAGATAAAAATGATTTTTCAGTACAAAAAATAATTAAATTAAATTCTAAAGACGAAATTAATTTAGCTATGTCGCAAATTAGTTTTATAGCTCATGCATATATCTGGGGTGACTCTAAACCGAGACAAGTTCTTCCTGAGGTAATTTCTAAACCATGGGTAGATCTGTCAAACTACCTGGGTAGACCTCCTATTCTTAGCTATGCAAGTTATTGTCTTGATAACTGGTATAAGATAAATCCTAAAAAACCAATCACACTAGATAACGTTGCTCTTATTAATAATTTCTTAGGTGGTGTTGACGAGGATTGGTTTGTTACGATTCATGTTTGCATTGAAGATGCGGCTGGTGATGCAATAGAAGCTGCAAAAAAATTATCCACAATGAACAAGAATAATTCTCATAAAGATTTTCTAAATGAATTAAAAAAAATCAAAAAGTCGCTTAAAAATGTAAATGCTATCTTTTCAAAGATGCCAGAAAAATGTGATCCATATGTCTATTACCACAGAGTAAGGCCATACATATTTGGAACAAAAGATAATCCTGATTTAAAGAAAGGGTTGATTTATGAAAATCAATTTGACAATAAGCCTCAGTTTTTTAGAGGTGAAACTGGCGCACAAAGCAGCATCATACCTTTTTTAGATGGAGCTTTAGGTATATATCATTCAAACGACAACTTAAAACATTATCTAAATGAGATGCGAGATTATATGCCGCCAAAACACAGAAAAATGATTGAAGATGTTGAAAAAAAATCTCAAGCTAAAAAATTAATTCACAAATCAAAAACACTTACACATGAATATAATTTATGCCTTGAAGAAATTAGGAAATTTAGAGCAAAACATCTTGAATATGCTGCATCCTATATACACAAACAAGCTCAAATGAATTCCGATGTGGGGACTGGTGGATCAACGGTCAGGGGGACTGGCGGCACACCCTTTATGAAATATCTTAAAAAGCATAGAGATGAGACTCATAATCAAAAGATTTAGATTCCTTCAACAATTGATACATATCTAACGGCTGAATCCTTTACATGATCTAATGCAGATTGATAGTCTGAAGATTTATAACATTTAATAGCATCATCATAACTTTCAAATTCGACAACAACAGTTCTATCAAAACCAAAATTTTCAAATTCTTTTTGATGGCCTCCCCTTACTATAAATTGCCCACCATATTTTTTGATAATTTCAGTAGCCAAACTTATGTATTTTGAATATTCTTCAGTATCAATCAATTTTGCTCGCACAACCCAATAGCCTTTTTTCATATCATTTTCGTTTTAATCTCATCTCATGAAGAATTGGCTCTGTATATCCGCTTGGTTGCGTCCTCCCCTGTATGGCAAGATCGCATGCTGCTTTAAATGCAATACCATCATAAGCAGGTGACATTTTTTTATAGTTAACATCATCTTTGTTTTGCAAGTCTACGACTTTTGCCATTTTTTTCATTGTTTCAATTACTTGCTTTTCAGAACAAAGTCCATGATGAAGCCAGTTTGCAATATGTTGGCTAGATATTCTGCAAGTCGCCCTATCCTCCATCAATCCTATATCATTTAGATCAGGTACTTTAGAACAACCTATCCCTTGATCAACCCATCTGACTACATAACCAAGAATCCCTTGAGCATTATTATCAAGCTCTTCTTGTATTTCCTCAGCTGAGGGCATTTCATAACTTTTAATTAATGGAATTTTTAAAAGGTCATTTAAGCTAGCTTTATCTCTATTTAAAATTTTATCTTGTTCACTTTGAACATAAATTTGATGATAATGAATCGCATGAATTGTTGCAGCAGTTGGAGAAGGAACCCAGGCACAATTAGCTCCAGATCTTGGATGAACTGATTTAGCTTTATACATTTCTAACATCTCATCAGGCATGGGCCACATTCCTTTGCCTATTTGTGCATTCCCTTTAAATCCTGTTTCAAGACCAATATCAACATTCCAATTTTCGTATGCATTAATCCAATTTTCTTGTTTCATCCGAGTTTTTGTAACCATGGGGCCTGCTTCCATACTGGTATGAATTTCATCACCAGTTCTATCTAAAAAACCAGTGTTAATAAAAATTACACGATGTTTTGCTACCTCTATACACTCTTTTAGATTGACAGTAGTTCTTCTTTCTTCATCCATAATTCCAACTTTTACTGTGTTCATAGGTAAATTAAAAGCATCTTCAATCGCTGCAAAGAGATCACATGTGAATTTAACTTCTTTTGGACCATGCATTTTGGGCTTAACAATATAAATACTTTTTGTTTTTGAGTTCTTGTATTTTCCGTTGCCAACTAAATCATGAATTCCTATGCATATTGTGAATACTGCATCCATTATTCCTTCAAATACTTCATTACCATTCTTGTCTCTTACTGCAGGATTAGTCATTAAGTGGCCAACGTTTCTTACAAGCAGCATACTTCTTCCAGGCAAAAGTATCATTCTTCCATTTTTGAGTAAGTATTTGCGGTCAGGATTAAGCTCTCTGGTAATAGATTTTCCACTTTTTTCAAATGTTCTTTTTAGATTACCTTTCATTAAGCCTAGCCAATTTCTGTAAACAATTATTTTGTCCTCATCATCAACTGCAGCAACAGAATCTTCACAATCTTGGATAGTTGTTATAGCTGATTCCATTAAAATATCTTTTATACCAGCTGGATCTTCTTGACCAATAGGATGATTTTTATCTATCTGAATTTCAAAATGCAGATTATTATTTTTGAAAAGTAATCCGTATGCTCCCTCTCCTTTATCCATGTAACCAATATATTTTTCTTTCTCCTTGAGGTTTACTTTTTTTCCATCATTAAGGGTCATTAATATTTCACTGTCTACAAATTCAAAATTAATAACGTTTTCGTACTTACCAAATTGAAGGGGTATTGTGTTATCGAGAAATTCTTTTGAAAAAGCAATGACCTTATCACCTCTAATTGGGTTATATCCACCTTCTCTTTCAGCTCCATTTGAATCACTAATAATATCTGTTCCGTATAAAGCATCGTATAGACTACCCCATCTTGCATTAGTAGCATTTAGTGCAAATCTAGCATTCATTACAGGAACAACTAGTTGAGGACCAGCAATCTTTCTTATCTCTGGGTCAACATTCCAAGTTTTAATTTTAAAGTCAGAGCTTCGAGGGTGAATATAGCCAATATCAGTTAAGAAGTTTTTATATTCTTCTAAATTAAAATCTTTATTTTGAATATGCCAATCATCAATCTTGCTTTGAAGATTTTCTCTTTCATTAAGCAGTTCTCTATTTCTTTCTGAAAATCTTTCGACAATATCCTCAAAAGTTTTCCAAAAGTAATCACTTGAGATATTTAATCCAGGCACTAACTCTTTTTTTACAAATTCATCTAAGTTAGGCGAAATTTTTAAATTATTGGTCGCGCTCTGTTCGAGGTTTTTTTCACTTGACTGAAATTTTTTTATAAATTTATTTAAAAAATTCATGCTGCAATTATATCAAGTTGATAGCATTAACCAATAATACATATTTAGTTATTAATCTATAAATATGGTCTATAGTCCCATATTTTATTTGTCATATATTTAATTATCTGAGTATTCTTCATAAGATAATTTCTCAAAAAAATTAAAAGCGGATGTTTTAAATGATTTAGCTTTCCTTGATTAAAAGAAGATTTAGCTACAAATTGTATTCTCTTTTGCCTAAGTCGCTGATAGTTAATTTGAATATCCTTTATAGAACTATACTTTGAAAATAAATTACCTAATAAAAATGAATCTTCTAAAGCAAGACAACCACCTTGACCAATAAATGGCACAATTGGATGAGCTGCATCTCCCAAGAAAGTGATATTTTCTGAAAATAATAAATTTATTTTTGGTCTTACGAAAACACCCCATTTATAAATTTCATTCGTAACCTTGAGATCTTTATATTTCATTAAAATTTCTTGGGGTATATCCTCTTTAAGATCATCATAGGTTCCTTTTGCATACCATGATTCCTTATGTTTTTTATTTTTTTTAACAGCTGCAACAAAACTTGTTTTTTTCTCATTGATTGGGTAAGTGACAACATGGAAATTTGGGCCTAAATGAAAGTTAATATCTTGTTGTTTTTGATCCAAAATAGATCTCCATACCGAATAACCACTGTATTGTGGTTTACTACTTTCCAGAGTTCTCAACCTACAAATAGAATTAATGCCATCACATGCTGCAATATGACTAACTTCATATGATGAGCCATTTTTAAAAAAAACCATTTTATTTAAATTATTTACATTAATAAGCTCATAATCAAAGCAAACCTCTCCACCAGTATCTATGTATTTATTTAGTAAAAGATCATATAAAGATTTTCTTGATGTTGTTACAACATTACTTTCAATGGATGTAATCTTTTTAGAGCCTGAAAAAAAAACTGCTTTTTGGGGATTGCCAGAAATTATTTTTAGGTTATCCAATATCTCTAATTCACTTAAAACATATTGACCATTTTTTGATATTGAAATGCCAGCTCCATATTCACTGACAGATGAAGACTTCTCAAAAATTACAGATTTTATATTTTGTTTATTAAGTATGATTCCCAAAGCAAGACCTGATATGCCTGCTCCAATTATTGCGATACTATTTTTGTAAATTTCCACTAAATTATTATGCCCATTTATATCCAAAAAAAAAGGGAGCCTAAGGCTCCCTAATATCAATGATTTAATAATCTACTGCATTGCCATCCCAGAATATGATCTTGCATTGGTACATGAAAAACCTTGAAGATTATCATAAGCCTCTGAACCATATAGTTTTTCATAAAACAGATCAGCATTCTTACCTCTTTCAGAAATTGAGGAAGTGTACATAAGTCTTATAAAATCAACGCCATCAGGCAAGGCCATACCAGCATCTGGAAAAATCATTTTTCTGCCAACTGTATCTCCTTGAGAAGCTGCATAAACTGCGAAGTCTTTGTAAGCATCGTAAACTTGTCTTGCTGTATAACCTTCTGCCATAGAACAATCAGCATATGTTGCATACATCATATTTCCAGCATCAGTGCTTGCTGGTTCAGAAACGACCCACTGCCATGTATCAACCTGACGAGAATTTGTGACAGGTAAAGATTCTAATAATTTTGCACCACCACCTGTAATCCAAGTCTCAATTCCATTAAATTGCTCACTTGGTGTTGGCCAAGTATTTACCCACAGAACCTCAACTTCATCTAATTCTGAATGAAAATAAGGCTGAAGTATTGCAACAGTCATATTATCGTATGTACCATCTTTCGACTCAGCCCACTTAGCAAACTTGCCATACCATGCTGTTAAATCATCAACATCTTTATTATCGTTAAATGTTCCTACGTAATATTCTGCTTTATTTGCATCAACTTCATATTTAGGCTCATAATCCTGTGCATTTATTGATACGCTTAAAACAAAGATTAAGCTATAAATATATTTCATAATAATTTCCTCTCCTTAAAAATAATTAATATACCATTTAAAAGAAGAGTTATATTTCAAATTATGTATTTTTTTTGTATCTAATTGATTTTTCCATATAGGTTATATTGGGATACAAAGTTCCAAACCTCTGAGCTTGCACTTATTCCATAATTTGAAATTCTTGGCCATGTATGTCCCATTGAGCTATGTAAATATAATTTTACATTTACATCGTTAAGACAGTTTTTATATTCCTGAATGTTTATCACGTATCCTTCACTAATATTTTCAATATTGGTTTCATCTGGCTCAGAAGAGCAAGAGTTATACTCAGACCAATATTCCATAACCTTTGGAATACTCTCCATGTAAGATAAACCGTTATATGGAACTGTGTAATCAAGCAACCCGTGGATCTGTAATATTGGAGTTGCATGTGTTGGATTACAATTAGCAAAAGTCTCAGGTGTCATTGATCCAGTAACAGAAGCAATTGCTGCTATTTGATTGCTTAGATTGCAAGCAAGGTGGTAGCTCATAAATCCACCATTTGACATGCCTGAAGAATAAATCCTGGTTTGATCAAGATTTATTTTATTTTTAACTAGTTCGATTACAGTATCTATAAATTCAATATCTTTAACATTGCTACCAACTGTCCAGCCTCCAACATTCCAATGGGATGAGGAATTTGTTATTGCTGTATTCATTGGAGCTCCTTGAGGATAGACAACAATAAGATTATTCTCGTCAGCGATGGGAATATAGTTTGTATAACTGAAATGATTTCTAGCAGTGCTTCCATACCCGTGCAACGCAAAAAGCAACGGAATGCTTTTTTCATTATTAAGATTATCTGGTACATAAATAAAGTAATACCTTTGTAATCCATCATGAGTTAAGTCACATCTTCTGAGTTTGTTGTTCCATGAAGTAATTTCACAACTCTCTGAGATGGAGGTTACTATTGGATTTGAGTTGTTTGAATCATTTGGTGAACTATCTGAAGATCCACCTCCCCCACAAGAGACAATAAAAAATAATAAGAGGAATAAAATATTTCTTTGAAAATGGTGCGGTACGCCGGTCTCGAACCGGCGGCCTTCTGCTTGGCAAGCAGACGCTCTACCAACTGAGCTAGTACCGCATTGGGAAGTTAATATACATTCTAAAGATAAAGCTTTCAAGAATTTAGATATGCTTTGATAAATTAAAAAAAAAAGTTTTATTTAATTTTAATTTCATTAATTTTTTTGAGGAATTTATCCTCTTGAGAAAACAATATAAAGTAAGCTACATCGGCTTCAAATGGAAGTGCTATTTCCAATTCTGCATCAACATATCCACCAAAAAAATCACGGTCCTCAAAATCTATATGTTGTGCATGTATGTAAAAAGGATCGCCCAGACCAATCATGAATATCTCTTTTTTACTTTTATCCAGAACTTGCAAAGCATATTTATCAGAAGATGAGAGCATCTTCATATTTTTAATTGCAACTGTTGAAGGCTTACCAACTCTTGAATCTTTTATTGAGATCCCAAATCGACTACCTTCAATTCTATAAATTTGAGCGTTGATTTCATCCTGAAGTGAATAGTAATCTTTTTCAAAATCTTCCTTTGAGATTGGTGGAAGATCAGCTATTAAATCTATACACATAAACAAAACCAATAATGTGTTTAAAATTCTTACCATTTTTCCCAATTAATCCCCCATGTTACGCCCATTGGACCCCTCATATACCCATAGTTAAACTGAGTATAAGTTGATGGATCAGGATCATATGACCAAGAACAGCGATTATTAGAATCGTATTCACACCAATAAAAGTAAGACTGAAAGGCGCCTTCATAAAAGTCAGTATTATCAAGAACATCGTCACTTGCAGAAATTGTTCCAGTCAGATCCACAGCTTTTGCAGTATATATTTCCACACTATTATCTGCGGGCCTATCAAAAATAACAGTTTTTTGATTTTGTTTTGAAGTATCTTCCACTCCATTTTTAAACCACTTGAGTGTAATTTTAGATGTGTCGTATTCAACATCCAAAGCTATTTCAAATCCAACATTGGCCTGTCCAGCATCTTTGACAAGTCGAACATCATCATTATCGTAAAAGCCTTGATTTTGAATTGAGCCTACTGCAAAACCTTCGACATTTACTGGTCCATAACCAGCACTAGTGCATTTATCCATTACAGAACAAAATGTTGGTCTGTAATTGTCATAAAGACCATAATAATTGCCTTCAAATAAGCCAACACCACTACATTCAGGGTTCTTTCTAACAAAAGTATATGTATTGTTTCCATTTGAGTCTGTTGTAGTCCTCCACTCGTTTATAAAACAATCACAATCAGCAATGTTAATACCAAGATCATCCCAATCAGCGATAGTTCCATCTCCGTAGTTGTAACAAACCTGAATATCTTTACCTAAAACATTTAGTTGGTCCGGAATGTGGTGATTCCATTTTAAAATAGAGATATCTGACTGAGTAGTTGTATTTACGTTGTATCCTCTATCTGTTAAATCTCTTTCATCAGTTCTATATTCATCTCCCATATATCCGTGAGCATGACCAAGTTCATGCATCAATGTATGTCTTGTTCTTTCAGGATCTGTATCACGAATTCGTTGAATATTTTTATATCCTTGATTCACACCTCTTCCAAGACCTGAATCAGGATTAACTGCTTTTGTAAGAATTGAAACTAAGACATTATCCGGTAACATTACATCAAAAATTGCTTCATCTAATTCGCTTATACAATAAATGTCTTCGTCAAAGTCATAGCAACCAGTTCTAACTCCAACTGGAGATGTGCCATCTGGATCAACAGGTTCAGCTGATACAACTGTAAAATAATCTTCTCCAAAAAATTCTGATGCATCCGATGCATTTAACTTATTTACTGATGCAATAAGCGCTCTTCTATATAAACTAATATCCGTATTGCCATCTAATGAATCACCAATAAATAAATATTTTGTTCTTCCTGTTGACTGAGGATTTCCAATTAAATAATAAACGTAGTAATCTTTTTGAGTTTTTGCGCCGCCATCATACCCATCCTCGGGATCATCATCTTGACTAATTGTAACCACCGTTTTGTTAGAGATATGCCATGTTGTATATGTATCTACTCCGGTTAGACTTCCATCTGATACTATAATTTCTGCATCAAACAATCCTGCTGATGTTAAAGATGTTAAATCTAAAGTAATATCACCAGAACCACTCCCAGATGCAGTAAAAGTAGAGGGAACATCTTGACCATTTACCTTCGCACTAAATGATAATTCATCGTCTGAATTATCAACATCGCTATAGGTAACTGAAAATGATGGATTCTGATCAAATAAAATACTATTTTCATCAAGCTCGTTATTCGAAACTATGCTTATTGAAGGAGGGTCATTGATGGGATTTACTGTAATCGAAACAGTGCTAGTTTGGGTAACACTTTTTTCAGATGCAGTAACACTATATGTAAATGAATCTTCCCCATTGAAATTTGAATCAGGTGTGTATGTAACTGAACCGGATGATGATGAAATATTAATTTGACCATTCGAAGTTCCAGAAGTTAGCGAATATGTCAGCGTTACAGGTTCATTTGCTCTAGCTGCAAAAGAACCGTTAAATATATTATCTTCATCAACTGAAATAGAATTTGGAGCAAGTGTAATTGCAAATGGGACACTGGCGTCACCTCCTCCTCCACCACCACCACAGGAAGAGACAAGAACAAGTAATGCAATAAATTTTGAGGATTTCATTTAAAGAAATTATACAAAAAAAAGAGGGCTAAATGCCCTCTTTTTTCGTTTTAATATATTTAAAACTTAACCCTGAATCCTGCTTTATAAATAGGTCCATGATCCTGATACAAGAATGTCATTTCTTCATATCTTGAGTAAAGCTCAACTTCAGAATCAGTTATATTAATTGCTTCAAAAAATACTTGGGTATTTTCATCAAGATTGTAATATGCATTGAAGTCTACTTGAGCTCTCTCAACAACATATAGTGGATTATATTGATCCATACCAGCATATGTTTCGCCTTTGAAGTTATACAAAAGTCTTACTGAAACTTTTTCATCTTCATAAAAGACTGAAAGGTTTGCAGCATCACCAAATCCAGGCAGAGCAAATTGCTCTCCTAATGCAGCTCTATCAGCATCGGTATCACCACCTACAAATGTTGCGTTTGCAACAACACCAAAGTTGTTTTCAAACAAATGTTGGATAGCAACCTCAAATCCATCAAGATCTCCACTGTATCTATTAATTGGTTGAGCTAAATTGAAGATATAAAAAGGATCATCAGAATTACCAAGGAATACTGCATTTCCATTTCCAGCATCTGGAATACAATCTGTTGAACCATTACATCCAAATGTAAAGCCTGTATTTACAAGCCATGCCCAATCATATGCATTTGACCAACCACAAGCCCAATAACCTTGACTTGCTGTCCATTGACATAATGCATCATCATTCTCAGGAACAATTAAAGCACCTCTAGGTCCGGCAGTTACATCTCGTACACCATTGAAAGGTCCACTTGTTAAACCAGCGCCATGATAATCTTCAATTTGTTTTACAAAATAATTAACAGCAAAATAGCTTCCTTCAGCATAGTAATGCTCATATGCAATATCAAAGTTTGTTGATTCATATGGCTGCAAATTAGGATTACCAGTTCCAATTGTAAGTGGATATCTAGGATCAAATACTCCAACACTTACTGTAGAATCCATCTGTTCTAGAGATGGTCTTGCAATTGTTTTACTTGCAGAAAATCTTACAACTTTGTTTTCAGCTGGTTCTATTGTCATATTGAAATTAGGAAGAATATAGTCAGAACTTCCTTCACCAGTATAATCTACCGGAGCTGTTACAACTCCAACCTTGTTCCCATACATAAATGCACCTAAACTCCATGCGGTATTAGTTGGGACAACTGTTGTTGCAGTTGAAGCTCTATCTTCCTCTTCATATCTGATACCAAGTTGAGCTCTAACTGGCATACCTGATGCAGTTTCAGTTTCAAAATTAAAGTTTACAAATAATGAATTTAGTTCTTCAACTATTATTCCATTTGAGTCTCTATCACCATAACAACCATCAACAACACCTCTAGTAGTTGTTCTACTGCCATCGTATCCAACATTTCCGCCAAGACCATTTGGGTTTCCGTCAGCATCAACTGCATCTTGAGCTATACAAGCTGCTGGCCATTGATAAGGGCTATTATTTGCGTTCCACCATGTTCCGTCAGCTCCAGAGAAATCTCCGACCATACCTGCAGCACCAAACCAATAAAGTGCATCCTCTTTACTGATGTTTAAATAATAGAATGGAGTGCCTGAGCCTAAATATCCTGGGACAGATACTTTAGTCCAAACATCATCTGGCATGAATGCATATGTCATCATGATTGGATTACCATCTGCAATCTTTCCATTTATTAATTGATTGAACCATTTCTGATTTGTGAATTTTGTATTCATCTCAGAATAACCAAATTCAATAGATGTTAATGAATCCATAAAAATTTGATCATTGTTATCCCATGTACCTATTAGTTGAAATTGATCAAGCTCGCTTTGTCTTTCTTGATAATTTAAGAAGGCCTGTCTTGGACCCATGTCACTACCATCAAATTCTGTCACGTCAATTGGAGTACCTTGGAAATTTTTATCCATATTCCAAGTAAGTGCACCTACTTTGTTTCTACCGAAGTCGAATGATCTTTCTCTTAAGTAACCAGATGCTTCTTGCACTGGCCACCAACCCCAACCGGCCCATGCTCCGTTTGAAAATTGCAGAATATTGTTTTGAGTTCCACCAGGAGTACCTTTAAATGCTGCAGATGAATCATGATAATCAAGAACTATATTTAAATTATCATTCACCTGATAATCCATGTTTAAGCCAATAGATTGATTATTATTATCTGAATTCCCATATTCGAAATCATTTTGCCAGCTATCTCCATCTGGTGTTGCTAGAGATGTACCAGAAATTACGGCGCCTCTCTCATTAATAGAGGCAACTGTTGTATTCCATCCAGCAAAGTAAGAGCCAACAGTTATACCTGTGAAGTCAAAACTTGTGCTTGAAACGGTGTAATCAAGAGTAGTAACTAAATTACCGCTTTCCCACTGAAAAGTAGTTTGTAGATTATCTCTTTCGCTTTGATTATCTTTAAATTTATAAGCAAGAGACTCAGGATAGAAAAATACTCCGTCAGCTCTTTTATTAGCAGAGGTAATTGATGCAGAACTAGGAATATGATTCCTTTCATTTGAAGGAAGCCAAGTAATCTCATTTGTACCTTCTTCTCTGTTATGTCTTTCTTGATGAGATCCTGAAATTGCAAAACCCCATTTAGAACCCTCAAACTCACCATTGGTTACGTAAATAAAATCCAACTCAGGAGTTAAATCATCTCCTGTGACATTTTTTGTGTGATTTTGTAACCTAAAGCTTACTGAACCACCTTTGTCTCCTTGGAGTGGTTTTGCAGTAACCATATTAATTGTTGATCCAAGTCCACCAGATGGCAAAACTGCGTTCGCAGATTTATATACTTCAACAGCAGCAACACCGTGTGATGAAATATCACCAAAGTTAAACGATCTTCCTCCACCATACTGCGGTGGAACTGTAGGCATTGTCCTTCCATTTAAAGTAACTAGATTAAATTCTGGTCCCAAGCCACGAACTGTAACTTTTGTTCCTTCATCGTTACTTCTCTCAGTAGTGACACCCACTAGCCTTGAAAGCGCTTCAGCTAAGTTTCCATCTGGAAATTTACCCAAATCTTCAGCTGTAAGTGCATCAACAACACCTACATTTTTTCTTTTAATTTCAATGGCGTCTTTCAGACTTGATTTAATTCCGGTTACTACAACCTCCTCAACCTCTTCTTCTTCAGAATCTTGAGCTTGAACAAAAATAGATAGTGGTAGAAGTACCAATAAAGATAATAAATACTTATTCACATGAACCCCCTAGGTATGCTTTAGATTTTAAAGAGTTATTAGACTTTTTTGACTAGTCTATGTCAAGCAATTATGTATTTTTTATATTTATATAAATGATTAGTTTTCAATAAATTTAAGTGTCTTCTCACCAAACTCTGACCACCATTCCATTCCCATTAAGTGAATTCTTTCTAAGTTTTCATCAGAGTCGTCGTCTAGGAGCTTATTAACTTTTCCAAGAGGAGAATTTATCCTCAAGTAATTGTCATCAAAGAAGCTTTCAGATATCTCATTATGGATTTCGGAATCAAGCAACATGCCTATAATATCGTTTCGAAGCCAGCCAACACCTCCCCATTTTGTTGAATTTTCACCACTTATTTTATTTTTATTATGCCCTGATCCAATGCTTAAAATTTTGATATTTTCGTTCTCTAAAATTTTTTTCGCATAATGATATCCAATTAAAGTTGGATTATTGGTTACAACACTGCCATCGACCATCCATGATTTGTCTTGCATTTGATACGTAGGAAAATACATTGGAGCAGCACTTGAGGCTGCAACTGCATCTAAGAAGGTTACGTTTGGAGTATTTATTGAATCGTGAATGACGGATTCTCTTGATTCAATATTATAAGATAGACACAAGAAAGGTTTATTTGACTCTTTCAGAGTGCTTTTGCCAAAAATCTCATTCAACATCTCTAACCTGCCTTCGTTTTCATAACGAGGTCTTGCTTGAATAAGGCTAGCTTTATCCCAAAAAAATGATGATTTCATGATTTTATCTAAATAATGTTTTGACCAATATCTTTTAATCTTGTCTGCCGTAAAGCCACCATATGCAAAACAAGCTGCATTAAATGCTCCAGCGCTGGTGCCAATAAACATGTCAAAAATATCTGAAACTTTTTTTCCACTTTCTGCTTCAAGTTTTTTTAGAAAAACTATTGATGCAATGGTTCTAACGCCTCCACCATCGAAACAAATTATTTTTTTATTTGAAAATCTTGTTAAAAAACTAAAAAAGTTCTTCATTGTATATTTTGTTGAAAATTAATTATTTCTTTTCCAAGTTTTTCTGATGCAGATTGAATGCTCCCAAGATTGGTGACATCTTTGTAACCTAAATCAATTAAAATCTTTGTTGCTTTCCCTGAGCGGTTTCCACTTCGACAATATAAATAAATTTTTTCATCTTTAGATGTTATGCCTACGATGTCAGAAATATTTTGCCATTCAATATTTTTTGAATTAATGATATGGGCATTTTGAAATTCTTCTGGAGTTCTAACATCAATAATAACTTCTGATTTTAGTATTAAACAAAAGCTAATTAAAAATAGCAGTAAAGTTGATCTTTGCACTTATGCCCAATCTTGTAAAATTAAATCCGATGCTTTTTCACCAATCATAATTGTTGGAGCATTTGTATTTCCACCTATTAATGTTGGCATTATTGATGCATCAACGACTCTCAAACCATCTATACCATGTACCTTCAACTTATTGTCAACAACTGCCATATCATCAGAACCCATTTTGCAAGTTCCTACTGGATGATAGACCGTATCAGCGTCTTCTCTGATTGCTTGCTCAATATCATTGTCATCTTCTAAGTTAACTGGTCGCAAAGTATGCTTGGCAGTATATTTACTAACAGGATCTTTGTTTAAAATACTCATCATTTTTTTATAACCAGCCACAAGATCTGAAACATCATCTGGATGAGATAAAAACTTAGGGTCTATCAATGGATCATCAAGAGGATCTGCTGAATTTAGTGTCACCTCACCTCTCGATTTAGGTCTTAATAAACAAACATGACAACTAAGACCATGTCCCCAAACAGAGGTTCTCCCATGATCAATCACCATTGCAGGAGCGAAGTGTAATTGTATATCTGGAATACTTTTTTGTTCACTGGATTTAATGAATCCCCCTGCTTCTGCAACAGTGGATGTAAACATACCAACTTTTGCAAAAACATATTTTAGGATTTCTAGTGGAAACTTATAAAAAATTGACTTTAAAGAAAAACCAATTAGTTCAACTGAGTTATATTTATGTACTGATAGATAATCAATATGATCCTGGAGATTCTTTCCAACTCCGGGAAGCTCATGAACATGATCAATATCGTGCTTTAGAATTTCTTCAGATGGTCCTATACCTGATCTTAACAATATTTGTGGTGAGCCGAAGGCTCCAGAACTTAAAATAACTTCTTTAGTGGCTTTAATAGTTATCAATTCACCATTTTTGTTTAAACACTCAACTCCAACTGCCTTTTTATTTTCAAAAAGAATCTTATTAACATTTGTATCTGTCATTATGGTGAGGTTTTCTCTGTCAAGCGAGGGAACAAGGTATGCTTTTGCTGCACTGCAGCGTTTTCCATCCTTTTGAGTCGTTTGGTAATATCCAACTCCCTCTTGATCGGCACCATTAAAGTCATCGTTATAACCAAAAATTTCTGAGCCAGTTTTAACAAAATCATCGGTAGGAGTATTTTGATTACGTATTTTGCAAACATTTAAAGGGCCATTCTGTCCATGGTAATCGTCGTCAAATACTTCATTATGCTCAGCTTTTTTAAAATATGGCAAAACTTCGTCATATGACCAACCTTCATTGCCTAATTCAGACCAATGATCGTAATCCCATCTATGGCCTCTTACATATAGCATTGCATTGATTGAACTTGAGCCTCCTAAAGTTTTTCCTCTAGGCTGAAATCCCTTTCTATGCTCCAATGTTTCTGCTTCAACTTTGTGAGTTCCACCAGCAGAATCCACAACTTCTTGAACAGGCTGGGCAACTACCTCTTTTTCAAATTCTTTTTGAGGGACAGTATCGTAATTCCAACTGTACTTACTTCCATCTCCAAAAAAAGCAAAACCAATAGGGATATGTATTCTTGGATCACTATCTTTTGAACCAGCTTCGATCAAGCAAACATTAAAATTCGGATCTTTACTCAATCTGTTGGCAAGAACACATCCAGCTGAACCAGCACCTAAAATTACAAAATCAAATTTTTCCACTTTTAAATTACCCCGAGAAAAAAATCCATGTAATAAGTTTATGATTTAGAATCGTAAGTGTAAACTTTGTTCGTTAATTTTTAATATGAATACATTCTATATATTAGTCTCTATTTGGGTTTTGATAGGCATAGGTACTTTTATTTATTTGTTTTATGAGAATGCTCCCTATGGACGTCATATTAAAGATGGTTGGGGTATTAAAATTCCAGCTAGACTTGGTTGGGTAGTAATGGAGTCTCCATGCGTAATTCTTATGATTATTTATGCATTACTGGTCAAAGATCAATTAGAAAATATTCACAAAGTTTTTCTTTTAATTTGGTTAGCTCACTACATCCATAGAACATTTATTTACCCATTTTTAATTGAGATGACTAATCCGGAAATGCCTATTTCAATTGCAGCTTCAGCATTCTTTTTTAATCTAGTAAATGTCAGCATTCAAGCCATAGGTATTTTTTACTTTACGGAGTATTCTGAGGACTGGATATCAAATCCAATATTTATTTTTGGGTTGTTGATATTTTTAATTGGAATGTATATCAATATACGATCTGATTACATCATTTTATGGCTCAAAAAGGAAAAGGGTCCAGGTTATCATCTACCAAATTCATTTTTATATAAATATTTATCTGCGCCTAACTACTTTGGTGAAATAATCGAGTGGATTGGATGGGCAATTCTTACCGCAAGTATCTCTGGTGTAGTATTTTTGATTTGGGTAATTGCAAATCTTTTTCCAAGAGCGATTGCTCATCACAAATGGTACATTAGCAAGTTTGAAAATTATCCTAAAAATAGAAAAGCAATAATCCCTGGAATTATTTAATAAGCCCCATTTCTTTAATCTGATTAGCAATCTCAATAATTGACTCTTCAGATGATCTTGGTTTCCAACCAAGAATATCTTTTGCTTTGGTTGCTTTAACAACACTCCTGACTCGACCTAAAAATGGTGAAGCTACTTTTAATTGTTTGTTAAAGTTTCCTAGAATTTTAGCTACCCAAACTGGTACTGCGATTTTAGGTGCTTTATCAAACCCATTATCCTTGAGTATTTTTGCGATATCTTTGTACCATAAGTCTCTTTCAGCAAGTGCAAATCTCTCGCCATTACTTGCATCAGTCTGCATTGCAAGAATATGCGCTGTTGCAACATCTCTGACATCAACAAATCCAAATTGAATAGGTATAGCCAAAGGCATTTTTCCAGTAACAACCATTTCTATCGCGCTGTTAGATACACCAAGATCACCTGATAAAGATGGGCCTATTACTAGAGCAGGATTTATGACAGCAAAATCGAATGGGTTCCCTTCTTCTTTTAAAAATTCCCAAGCTGCTTTTTCAGCAAGAGTTTTACTTTTTGCATAATTACTTATATTTGGATTATCTGGATCAGACCAATCGCTTTCATCATAAAAAACCTTTTCTTCACCTGTCTCAAATATTGCAGCAACCGATGAGGTTAATACTACTTTTTTAACACCATGTTTTTTTGCAAACTTTAAAGCCCTTTTAGCACCTGCAACAGCAGGTTTTACAAAATAATCTTCTGTGTGATTTTCAAGCGCTAATGGTGAGGCAACATGCAAAAGATAATCACAACCTTCCATACCATCGTCCCAACCTTCGTCGTTTGTTAAATCAAAAACATATAAATTTAAATTTTCAGTTGAGGTTCCAGAATTTTTTAGTGCTTCTATAACTTCATTTTTTCTTTCTGGAGATCTTATTGAGCCATTAACAGCATAGCCTTGATCAAGTAACTGTTGAACACAATGAAGTGCTATATATCCAGTGGCGCCTGTGACTAAAACTTTTTCCATAATTTCTTCTCCAAATTATTAAAAATTATAAATTAATTTAAATTAGTTTTCTCAATTGCGGCTGCGTACTTGATTATTTCTTTATCATCCCATCTTCGACCTATTACAGAAATACCAACAGGAAAGTCATTGATTTTAAAATATGGAATAGTGATATGAGGCATTCCATTGTGAGCTGCATATCCTCCACTATCAATCATAATAGTATCACTCATCGCAGGCCAATCACCGCCTTCATAATTGATTTTCCATGGAGTTCCTCTAGTGAGACCAATAAATGCATCTAAATCATATTTTTCCATTAACTTGATAGTTTTTTGATAGGAATTTTTAATTTTATATTTTGACCATTGATACCATAAGTAACTGTTGCTATCTAAGGACTTATAAAAAATATCTTGCCCAAAATAAGGCATTATTAATTCTTTATTTTTAATATTGTAATTAATAATATCCTCTAGCTTTTTCATTGCGGAGTTAGAGTTTTTTAAATAATCTTCAAGCCCTTCTCTAAATTCATAAAGGAGTATGTAGTACTCAGCATCTCCTGGATAAATTCTGTTATCTTCAATATCCACAACAATTCCACCTAAGCTTGAAACAATGCTCTTTATTTGATTGTGTAAATCTAAAATTTCAGAATTACTATATTCAGAATTTAATAAACCCAATCTCACGCCATCAAGTCTTTTATTTTTTGCTGCATTAGCGAAATCAAATTCAAAATTTACAGGGATACTCAATGTTGCTTGATCATTCTCATCAACTCCAGAAATGACTTCAAGAGTTTTGGCTACAATATTGACCGATTTACCCATTGGTCCAGCTGTATCTTGAGATGAAGAAATTGGAATTATCCCTGATCTGCTAACTAGACCGGTAGTTGGCTTCATTCCTACTATTCCGTTTATTGATGACGGACATGATATTGAACCATTTGTTTCTGTTCCTATTGCAATCTCAACAATACCCATAGCAACCGCAACTGCAGATCCTGAGCTAGAGCCACACGGATTATAATCATTATTCAGATAATGCTTAGTTTGACCACCATAACTAGACCAACCACTAATTGAATCTTCAGACCTAAAATTTGCCCATTCAGATAGATTGGCTTTTCCATAAATAAAATAATTTGCATTTATTAACTTATCAACAATAAAGGCATTCTTTTTTGCAATATTGTCCTTAAGTGCAAGTGAGCCAGCTGAGGTAATTTTATTTCTAATATCAATATTATCTTTTAAGACAATATTTATAGAGTTTACTTCGATATCTTTTGAATAAACCTCAATCAAAGAATTTTTCTCATCTTCTGCAATTATGAGAAATGATAAGACAATAAAAGTTAAGAAAAGATATGATTTATCAATCATTAATCAAGCGCTTCTTTAACACCTGGATGAATAATATTTCCATTTGAAATATTCAACCCATTGTTTAAATGCTCATTTTCTTCGAGCGCTTTTTGAATTCCTTTGTCAGCAAGTTCAGTTATGTATGAAAGTGTAGCTTTATTTAGAGCCAGTGTTGCTGTAAGTGGAACGGCGCCAGGCATATTAGTTACACAATAATGAACAATATCATTTTTTAGGAAAGTTGGATTATCATGTGTGGTGGGTTCACTAGTTTCAAAGCAACCTCCTTGATCAATTGATACGTCTACCATAACAGTCCCAGGATTCATTGATTTCAACATCTCTTTTTTAACAACCTTTGGAGCTTCCTTTCCAACAACATAAACACTACCAATTACTAAATCAGATTCATTTATTGAAGACTGAACAGATTCATCAGTCGATAAAATATATTCTATATTTTCTGATCCCAATTCACTCTCGAGCTCTGATAATTTTTTTTGAGATGAGTCAACAACTTTTACATGCGCATGATTTTCTAAAGCCTTATGTATAGATTGTGTACCGGAAACACCAGCTCCAATTACGGTAACTACCCTGGGATCGATATCTTTTAGATTTCCAATCATCACTCCTTTTCCAAGATTTTGTTTCAATAAATGATACGTGCCAACTGTAAATGCTAGCTGACCTGCAATAGTGCTCATTGGTGCTAATAATGGCATAGATCCGTTATCAGATGTAACAGTCTCATAAGCAATACCAGTAACACCAGTATCAATTAATTTTTTAGCATTTTGTGGATCACCAGCTAGATGGAGATATGTGAATAAAGTTAGATCGTCTCTCAAAAATTTATATTCACTTGGAATCGGTTCCTTTACCTTTACTATCATTTCAGATGATTTATACACATCTTCTGGTGTTTTTAAGATTTTTGCTCCAGCACTTATAAAGTCTTGATCAAAAAACCCTATATTGGCGCCAGCGCTCTCCTGAACGAAAACTTCATGTCCTTTTTTAGTTAATTTTGAAACAGAATCTGGAGTCATACCAATTCTATTTTCATTATTTTTAACTTCGGACGGAACTCCTATAATCATAATATGTAAAATGTACCACAAATGAATGAAGCTACATAAAGTAGCTTCAATTTTTTATATTTTTTTAATCTCTTGAAGTGAAATCAGGCATAAAGTCTTTTTGGTCACCAATATAAAATGTCCAGCCATGATAAACATCAGGAACTTCAGCACAAGTTGCAAATTTACTAAACAAAGGGAACATATCATCTCGAACATCTTTTTCAAATAATTCAGTTGCTTTGTCATTAGATTCTTTACTTTTTGTAAAATTACCCCACAAAAAATCAACATCTGCATCTACGTGAGAACCATCTTCGTTTTTATGCGCAAAATAATTAGCATATGAATAACCAGTGCCATCATAGTTAGAATTTCTTACAGCATCAGTAAAACCAGGTAAAAATGCTTCAGCATTTTCTCTATTTGATCCTTCAGTATAGTTGCATTGATAAAATTCTGCATAAAAGTATCCGCTTTCATTAACAGCTCCATACGTGTTCGGTAGAATTGGATAGATGCCATCAAAAGAGTTCCTTCCTTCTCCATCACAAACCATTACATTTGAAAATTCTTCAGCCCATGCTTGTCCATCTTCATTTTGTGCCCAAGAATCCCATTCTGCATCGGCTTCTTCTTTTGAATTCCAGTTAAGCTCCCACCAGAGAGTATCTCCAAATGCATTAGTATCTGCAGCAGGAACATATCCCCATACACCAAATAATGACTCGGCAGTAATTAACTTCTGCCAAGCAGCTATCATTTTTGTTGCATTTTCTGCATTAAAGTCTGGGCCTGCTGTACAAGCCATGAATTCTGCATAAGCCTTTCCACCAGTACTCTCTAAGGAATCTACAAATTCTGAATAACTATCTCCACTTGTATCAGATGAGTCAACAGCAGTCTCCTTTGCACAACTTGCTACAAAAATAGCTATAACGGCGCTAGCTAATAATGATTTATTTTTAAGTAACATATTTTTCTCCTAACTAAATGTTTAATTTTTATGTCTCAACATGAAACAATTTTGTATAAATTCTCCAAGTATCATTTTTTTTCAAGAAAGAAAATGAATCAACAAATATCATTCCTAAGTATGCCTCTCTTATTTGAACAATTGCAGTATCTCCAACAACTTCACATGAAATTACTTCAAGAAACTCTTCATCACCTTTTTCTTTTGGTGATGGCTTTTGAGCATCTACAAATCCAGCAAATTCATCTAAATTCATTTCATGAAGACCATCAGGCAAGTAACCTGAAATCATTGCGTTTTCATCGAAAGCCTCTTTGATTTTATTAGGATCAGATTCAATACATCCCTCGTAATAAGTATTTATACAATTGTTGATTAATTCTTTGTCACTCATTTGTTAAATACCTTTTGGAATCCCAAGTCTCTTTACGCTACTGACAACTCCATCCCAGCCTCCAACTAATAACGGATTTAGGATATCTGCAATTCCAGTATCTATTCTCCATTGAAGATATGTTTCATAATTTTCTAAAGTTGCCCAATCCTCTATTAAAGTAAAAGTGTTTGTTTTTTCTTCGTAATATACATCAATAGCATTACATCCCTCGAAAGCTCGAGTATCAACAAGTGCTTCTTTAAAGACATTTGCCATATCATCAGCCATGCCATCATTTACTTTAAAATCTGCGATAACTAAATATTCCATTTTGAACTCCTATTTTTTTTCATCCTCTCTACATATAAGATACTACTAAATTTGTTATATATCGATATTTTTATGTTTAAAATATATCAATAAATTTACAGAAACATTAAATGAAATGAATGAAGCAAAAAATCTAATACACAAATGGCACGAAGTTGTTGGAAGTGATGATCCGTTATTGTTGGAAAATATTATTTCAGACGATGCAATATTTTCCTCACCTGTAGTTTTTACTCCAATGGAGGGTAAAAAAATAACTATGATGTACCTAAGTGCAGCCGGTCAGTCGTTTAACATGGAAAAGTTTAAATACACAAAAGAAATTCATGATGGTCTTAATTCTGTTTTAGAGTTTGAGACTTATATAGATGATATTTCTGTCAATGGTGTGGACATAATAGAATGGAATGAAGAAGGTAAGATCTGTAACTTTAAAGTGATGATTAGACCTTTTAAAGCCGTGCAAAAAGTTCAAGAAAAAATGATAGAGGCTTTAGAAAGTATTACTTAGCTTTTATCTTTGGGTCTTGATTCATTCACTACCAGTTCTCTCCCATCAACCTCAGTTCCGTTTAATGCTTCGATAGCAGCTTCTGCTCCATCACTCATTTCAACAAAACCAAAGCCTCTTGAACGACCAGTTGCTCTGTCTGTTATTATTTTTGCTGAAGTAACTGTACCGTGTTCAGCAAAAACGTTTTCTAGATCTTGGTCTGTTAATCCCCAAGAAATATTTCCGACATATATATTCATTAATTTATCCTAAGTGAGAAAATGCAATCTTACATTAAATATGCTGAAATTGGTGAAAAATTATTAACTTAATTTAATTTATAGCCATTTATACATTAATATTATTTCATGGAAGTTAATTGGATTGTAATAGGTTGGATAATTGACATGATATTAAATGGAATTGTGTGGGTTATTATTGCAGCATTCGGTTTGGTATTAATTGATGTTACTGATAAGTGGACAAGAAAAGCCATTCAATGGATGGATGTTGCCGATAAATGGATAAGAAAATTTGTAGAAGACTCATTAGAATGGATAATAGAAAAAAATCTTAATATTTTTTCTGCATTCTTATTTGTAATTCTATTCGGGGTTCTTTCTCAGTTAGGAATACTTCCTAAATTAATATCATGAATAATTGGGTTAATTGGGTTATCTTTGGTTGCTTAGCAATAGTTATTTTTATATATGTAGTTAAACTGGCATACAGCTAGAAATTTTCTCATAATTAAACTCTTTCTTTACACATTTCTAACTCTTTCTTAAGATATTCTCCACCTTTTTCAATTGCTCTTTGCTTAACAAGTATTGCTTGAGTTCGATAATGAGTATTGAATTGTTTACTGTATTCATACATCAATAATGCCATAACATTTTATCGAAATAAACGTGGACACAAATTAATAGTG